>Ga0247815_10002096_pt1 | contig 14831 bp, 20 predicted proteins | sample UWRJL194509B1_FD_181014 | JGI IMG/M metagenome (GOLD analysis project Ga0247815, IMG submission 181014) | Plant litter microbial communities from Arlington Agricultural Research Station in Wisconsin, United States - UWRJ-L194-509B-1 | ecosystem: Environmental > Terrestrial > Plant litter >...
TCTGCACTTTATATGCGGGGCTAACCTGAACGATGAGGGGCCGATCGGCTGGCCCGCCTTCCTCGCCGTGCTGGATGTTGAAGTTGTTCTCGCGGTACGACTTGTTGTGCTCCGTCGACCACATCTGCATTTCTAGATTAGCGCATGGTCAGATACAGAAACAGGTTCACGGACCTTGGCATTGATCATGGGGGTGTAGACGAGCTACGCCTGCGTCAGCCACCGAGCAACAAGCTGCAGAATCCTCGAAATGCTCTCACCTGCGCGCCATACTTCCTCGAAAGCATCCTCCAGGGCTAAATATGATCCGGCTTAGCATATGTGCATGCATTCGATGCAGTAGACGAGACGCACCAGTTCGCTCTGGTCGACCATCGGGCCGACGACGAATTTCGGCGACCCGAGCACCTGCTCGTAAAACTCGTAACCAGACAGCTTGACGCGTTTTGCGGGCGGAGGGTCCATGATCCTGTTGATCACTCCGAAGATACGAGAGAAGCAACGGTGTATGGTTGAAAGGGAGACCGCCGCTGCTTGAGCCTGGCGCGGAATAGAAGAAGGGAGAGCGAGAAAGATCGTCGGGATCGGCGGCAGGCGCTTGTGCCCTCATGCCATGAACCTCAGCGTTCGCCTTGCAATTGCGTGCGATTATGTCGTGGGAGGAACTTTGATTTGGATGTGGCTTGTACGTATACCGCCTTAGACAATTCCCAATGGCTGAAATGACGGTTGTTGTCTTTGCGGGGGTATGGTTGAGACGGCGTTGCGTAGTTTGCACCTCAGCGTCACCCGCTTGTCCTCATTACCACACCTGCCATCATCGAATATTGAAGTGTGGCGTGCAAGGCGCCATTGTAATGGGGTACTGGCGCACTTCTGTGGTTATTTGCTACTTGCGCATGCGGCCATAGCGGCGGCGAGTTCGGAGGCAAGCAGGGGAGGTCCACGTGCAGTCCTTGCCTTCCTGCTTAGCGTGGCAGCGCGCAACTGTCTGCCCCGACCACGCCGCCTGCCATGAAGGGCTTCTATAAGAAAGCGAAGAAGACGGCTAAAGGAGTGGTCGACAGCCTGCGACCACCATCGCGCCAGGGCAGATCACTCTCACCTACACCTTCTCAAACACCTGGACAGTCCACTCCAAATCTTGGCGCAAACCCCGATGTGGTTCCTGTGACATCTAGTCCCAACACTGCGCAACCAGTCTCCTCGTCTTCGTCTCCTCTACATGTTACACCAGCCTATGCGTCTCCGCCACCGCCTCCCTCTGCTCTTGCAACAACAGGCTCAGTCATTTATGAGCTGCTCATGACCATTCGCGACGCGTCGGATATGTTTCTTCCTCTCAAAGCTGCCGTCGTCGGTGTGCTCAAGATCTGGGACGTGTGCGAGGTGCGCTCTCTCGCAGCTGGCGCTGCACACCAGGGCCCACACGCACCTCATAGCGCACCGTGCAACTTAATCAAGAATTCGTCAAGCACAAGGAGAAGCTCGAGCGACTGTTGAAGATCGTAGCCACACACAAGGGCGAAACCGGGCTGAGCGACAACTTGCGCGAACGACTGGAGGAGATTGCGGCGTATGTCTTGCAGTTCGCTTTCGGTGTGGAGCAATGGGCTAACTCCTGTCAGTGCCCTACAGGCCATCGCAACTGCGGTCGAGGATAAGCTCAAACGCGGCCTTTCGTCTCGAGTACTCTAATCTAATACCGACATTGGAGAGGTCAAGGATCTCGTCAGCAAGGTGATGTCCCTCATCGACGTTTTCGAGGTAAGTCTGAGTGAAGTACTGTTCTGAGCTCATCAAATACACAGTTCGAAGGTGGAATTCTCGTCGAGATCGGCGTGGAACAAGTCAAGAGCGGGGTTGAACAGATTCAGAGTGGCGTCGGTCAGGTCAAGGATGGCATCGAGCAGGTTCAGGACGGCGTCGATAAAATCAACCGAGTTCGCTCTCCTGCTGTTCTTTGAGCCTTGGCTGACCTGGCGTTCTCAGCAATTTTCGGCAGCGGAGCAACAGCGAATGGCCAAGGAACGCGAGGAGCACTTGGTCCGTACCGCTCACTGACCCTCGCACTTCTATACCTACCATTCGCACAGCAGCGACTCATGGTCTGTATCACTACTGGTGAGTCTTGAAAGCTATTTCGTAGACTGAAACTGATTTTTGTAGCTCTCGACAAGCACCATGTCCGCGAAGCAGTCTACGACGCACAGCAGCGCTCAGGATGCATGCAAGGCACACGTATCGATGTCCTCGACCGAGTATTTCGCTGGATCAAGGACCCCAAATCTCAGCAGATCTTCTGGCTCGGAGGTATGGCCGGCACCGGTAAGACTTCCATCGCTTGCAGTATCTGCGAGCGCGTGCAAGCAGACGACACACTATACCTTGGTGGCAGCTTCTTCTGCTCCCGGTCCACGGGCTCGGCTGCACAGCGCGACGTGCGCTGCGTCATCCCAACTCTGGCCCAGCTGTTTGCACGCCGGTCAGATGAGTTCGCCATAGCATTGGCCGCAGAATTGAAGGAAGAGCCCGACCTCGCCTACAAGCAGGTCAAGGTCCAAGTCGAGCGACTAATGCGCAAGCCTCTCGCAGCGGTCGCGTCCACAACTCGATCCATCGTGTTTGTAATTGACGCCCTCGACGAGTGTGGTGACCAGCCGACAACTGCAACACTCAGCGACACTTCTGGCGCACATGCCGCAGTCAGCGAGATGCTCGAAGCGCTTATCGACTTCTCCCGTTCGTCAACCGATCTTCCAATTAGGTTCATCGTCACATCCCGGCCCGAGACCCACATCCGTAAGACATCAGTTACGGACTCCAAGGTCACATCAGCCTTACATCTCCACACGATCGACAAGAGTCAGGTCACAAGCGACATTCAGTTGTACATCAGCAGGACGCTCTCCGATGCGCCGGCGACCAAGGAATGGTTCACAAACGGCAATGTCGAAACTCTCACCGAACGGGCAGACGGGCTGTTTATCTTTGCGGCAACTGCAACCAAGTACATCCTTGGTGATGACGAAGGACTTCGAGCCAAGCGTCTAGCCAAGCTGGTCTCGCCGCTGCAGGCGACTCCAACTGCACTTGTAGTGGGCCCATTGGACCTCATGTATTCTTCGATACTAATGGAGGCGTCTCGCGCAGATGTTGTAGAAGACGATGACCTTCAGCAAATGCTCAAGGTAATCACTGCGATTCTCTCGGCGCGCATGGCTCTGTCTGTCCAGGCACTAGCCGAGCTTTTGGGTCTGCCACCAGACTACCTCCGCGGCTGTCTCGGCCGTCTGCATGCTGTCGTGCACTTGCCCGAGGAAAATCATGATGCCAGTCTCCGAACGCTGCACGCATCGTTTAGCGACTACCTGTTTACAAGGGCTGGCATTCGTATCGTCTCCACCCTCGGACACGATGAGCTTGCGCACGGCTGTCTTCGCCGAATGCAGTGGGACGACTTGGACTTCAACATCTCGCACTGCCCTTCGTCACATGAACCCAATCCAGAAACCAAATCTGACTGGATATCACTCTCACTCCGCTACGCATGCTTCCACTGGGCACACCATGTCCAGTCCGCCTCCAGTCAATCACTCTTCGACAACGCGATCAACACGGTCTTTCGTCCCAAGTTTCTCTTTTGGTTAGAGGTGCTCAGCGTCCTAGACGAGGTCGGCAGGGCATCTGGGCTACTTCGTATTGCGAGCTTTGCCGTGAGTTATGCTTTCGTTTACCAGGCGTTTACACACTCAACCGAGAACAGGCCAAATCTACAGAAGTGTCGTGGTTCCTGCGCGATGCCAACTCGTTTGTTGCATCCTCGCGCGCAGCCATTGAATGGAGTGCGCCACACATCTATCTCTCTACTCTCCCATTTACACCAAAGGAGTCCCTCGTTCTCCAAGACTTCGCCTCCTCTCTCAACGGCGTGATCTCCGTTGAAACCTTTGGTATTGACCGCCATGGCGGCCGGCTTGTCATGAACCTCACAGGCCACGAGGGAGAGGTACGTTCCGTTGCATATTCACCAGATGGACGACTACTCGCCTCCGGATCCCAAGACGGTACGGTGCGCTTGTGGGATACACTGACTGGCGAGGAGACCATGGCTCCACTGCAAAGCAATGACGGCGCGGTTCAATGTGTCGTTTTCACAGCAGATAGTCAGCGTGTCGTCTCAGGCACAGGCAGCGGCCTCATTCACATCTGGGACGTGCGAACCGGCCGCGAGGCGATTTCTCCGTTACGTGGTCACTCTGGCAAGGTTTGGTCTGTGGTACTCTCACGGGATGGTCGACTCCTCGCGTCAGCATCGAAAGACACGTCAGTCAGGCTGTGGGACGCTACGACTGGTCAGGCTATCGCGGTGCTGACCGACCACGAGGGCGTCGTCCGGTCTGTTGTGTTTTCATCAGACGGACACACACTTGCGTCTGGCTCGGAAGACCATACCATCCGGTTGTGGGATATCCGCACTCACAAACAACAGGGAGAGCCTCTTCGCGGCGCGGGCAGCTATGTCATATCCGTAGCATTCTCATCAGACGGCAACTTGATTGCAGCAGGATACCAAGATGCGCAGGAGATCCGCATCTGGAACATGTCCACCAACGAGGAGATTGGTGCACCACTCAAAGCCGGGTGTCGCATCGCAGGCCTCACCTTTACACCTGACGGGTCATGTCTTGCATCAACCAGCCACCATGGCGTCCGCTTTTGGGACTGGAAGACTAATCAAGATGTCGCATCAGCACTCAGCGGTCATTCCCACGCCGTTCAAGCCCTCTCGTACTCTCCCGATGGACTCTATATCGCGACCGCCTCGAAAGATCGCACCATTCGGATCTGGGACGCCGAACACAGCCGGTCAACGACGGACCAGCTCCTGGGCCATGAGGGCAACGTCAATTCGGTCGCCGCGTCTCCGGACGGCTCATTCATCGTGTCAAGCTCAGGCGATCGGGCCATCCGGGTTTGGGACTCGCAAACGGCCAAGCTGATCCTTTCACCACTGGCGGGTCATACAAACGAGGTGCTTTCTGTCGCCGTCTCGGCTGACGGGCGGTTGATCGCGTCGGGTTCGGCGGATCACACTGTTCGATTGTGGAATGCCACGACGGGTGAACCGATTGGGGAACCACTCGAGGGACACCAAGGTCAGATAAACGCCGTAGCACTCTCGCGCGACGTACGATGGCTCGCTTCGGCATCGGCCGATAGGACTGTGGGCTTGTGGGCCCTGGTTGGCGATCAACATCCCACTCTCCGCCAGCTAAAATGCGATTATCAACCTTTCTCGGTCGCCTTCTCACCAAACAGTCAGCTTCTAGCGGCAGGAGATTCTTGGGGGTTCATCACGGTGTGGGATTTGTCTACTGAAGGCGATTACACTCAAATTGCGAAGATGCACGTCAACGTTCACAACGTCTGGTCGGTCTGTTTCTCGCCTGGCGACTCCAAAATCGCGGCCGCCTCATTCGATAAGAACGTGTATATCTGGGATGTCAAGACCAAATCACGGCTGCACACATTGAAAGGTCATACCGCTGGCGTTTACGCCGTTGCTTACTCGCCAGATGGAGAACGCCTCGTCTCTGGGGCCGATGACCGCACCGTTCGTATCTGGGATGCGAGTGCTGGAACAGCCGTTGTCGCGCTGCATGGACATGGGGCTACTGTCAGATCGATCGCGTTTATGCCGGACGGGAAGAGTTTTATCTCCAGCGCTGGGGATGGAACCATTCGATCGTGGGACCTGCTTAATGCAGAAGCTTTATCACCGCAATCCAACTTCTCGGCAGTAGACACCCTTATCCAGGCACGCCAAGAAGATGGCTGGCTGATAGGTGCCTCTAAGGAGCGACTGATATGGCTACCTCAGGAATACCGTCCGTTTGTCATTGTCGACGGGGACGTGACAAGGCTCTTTGCTAGCCGTCGTGTCGTCCTCTCAGCTAGCCTTGTGCTTCATCACGGAGAAGAATGGATGAAATGCTGGCGCGGAGCTAAATCGTCGACAAGCCCTGGTGGCTCGTAACTGTCATTTGATACCTGGCTTCGAAGGTCCTCACAGTCGCACTGTAATCTCAGCTACAACTTGGGTGGCTGCAGTACGTTGTTTGATCGTAGCATCCTATCTCCCGTACGCCTCAATAAATCTTTTGAACAGACTAATTGATGGTGGTGAAGGCATTGAGGCTCAGGGACAAATTGATCGTAGGGAAGGCAAGTCTACAAGTGTTGATACTTATATGCTTCCCATAAATTTCGCCGTTCTGTCTACAGATACTCTGACCAAAGCAACCACTCGCCATACATGTTAGGTCTCTCCCCGCGTATGAACGACTCGAATGTCCTCTTCATCACGGCAGACCACGCAATGTCGCGATGTGGCCCCGGCTCCGCGAGCCCAGGTTTTGCTGTCAGCGCTGCTGCATACTTAGTCGCCTTGTTCAGCGTCGCCGCCTCCGCCTGCAATTGCGCTAGCAATCTCCGCTTCTGCCTTGCCTCGCCTGTAGCAAATTTTTCCCCGAGCTCCGGCCAGTTGTTGTGCGGGTCGAACGAACGCTGCCAGAAGTTGTGCCAATGATAACTCCACGCGCCGCGGAAGAAGCCGTCAAAGCCTGCGACCTGCGGCGACGCGCTCGTCACGTTTGGCGTGTCGAAGAAGTGGCCAAAGTGCTGGAACTCGGGAAATGGCGGACGATCGAGCTGAAGGTGTTCGGCTGTGAGGAACCCAGGGTCGAACATCGCGTCCGGACAGCGAAACAGTAGGCGGTCGAGCTGCGCATCGTCAAGGTATTTGGAGACGGTCATTGGATGGAAGTCGAGGCCGTTGCGTAGGGCAGTGCGAAGTAGGAAGGTTCCAAGTGCGCTGCCGGCGTGCATACGCAGAACGGCAGTGTTGTACTTTAGGTGCCATGACCAGCGGTAAGCGAATGCGCCGCGCCAACCCCAAAGTTCTTCCCAGTCGCGCAGGAAGATGGTGTCGGCGTCGAGGTAGATGCCTCCGAATCGATGGCACAGCACGAAGCGCGCCAGATCAGAGAGCACGACTGAGCCTTGGCCGTCGTCCTGCTCTTGTGGTCAGTCACCACAAACTGAAACAAAGCGCAATGAACGTGCCTTCTTTCCTGATTTGGCCTTGATGATATGTCCGCCAGAGTTGAGTAGCGCGTCTTTGTACTTTCGCCAGTGGTCTCGCAGCTCGAGCACACTGTCCAGTTGCTGAGTCGTATCCCACTCACGGAACTCGATCACGTCCTTGAATCGTGGATGTAAGAAAGGCTCCGACCATGGATTATCCGCCAACACAGTGGTCAAGTTCGTCGTCGTGGTTGCGTTGTTGTGTAGATTGACCCATACCCAGAACTTGGGCCGACACGCGTCGCTAGATCCCGCCGCCGCTGCCGAGGCGTTCTTTTGATCAAGGTTAAGACCGAGATTTTGAGTGTAAAGGTACGAGAGCAGGGCCATGTACGGCTTGTCGGTGAATGGACCAGCCCAGAACATGTGGAATATCCTGGGATACTCCGGGTCGCACGACCCGGGGAGGTTGGCAGCGGACGTTTCTGTCGAGCGTTGTGTCGTGCTGGCCGGTAATACAAGCTGTTCTACAGGCCCTGGCTTTTGTCGGAACGAGGAAACGGCGTCTGTGGGGGCAACAGCCTCAACGCGGAGTGTCGTGTTGGCCGTCGCGGCAGCCTGCTCGTGGAGGTACATATGTTTCCACGCATCAACAACATCGCCAGGCCGATTGGGCAACGTGTCGAGCCCTCCTCCAACACGCAGAACCTCGAGACAGTCTCGGACATACTGCGAGGGCCGGTCAGAACAAGGCGGCGCGCCGAGATGAAAGATTTCGACATACCTGCTTGTCGCTGTAGTCGCAATGTCGGAGAATGGTTTCCAAATCGGCAACGCTGCCAGGAATGGGCCGCGTAGGCAGGTGCAGCCTTTCGCGTGGACGAGGGATGATGTCTGTGTATATTCGTTGCTTGACGCGTGCGGGATTGGGGAGTGGGTCCGCAATTCCTATCAATTGCGGAACTGCGCGCAGTGTAGAGGGTTAGCTCTACTCGTCAATGGCACGCAATGAGCTGACCTGGTATATTCCCAGGATAGTGACCCGCTGCAACTTCCCACTCCCATATCCTCCGCAGGTCCGTCGGTGCGAAGACAAGCGTCGCAGCGTCGCGCGCGCGAAGGATCGCCTGCACTGAGTATAACCCGCCAAACAGCACAAGCGCAAGGACGGCGATGCGAACGAGCCATGCAGGTCGTGCGTATCGCGAACCGTAGATGATAGGCGGTATTGGTATCTGCAGTGCAGTGCCAGGTCGAAAGGGCACGGCCAGAGTGAGGCGCGGCCAGTGTGGATCGTCGTATTTACGAGTCAAACGCGCAGAAGATGGTAGAATTGTAACGCGTTCGACTTTGGAGCGTCGCATGGCGCGCGTAGAAAGGAGCGCGAGGCGGGTATGAAGCGAGAAGGAAGAACCCGGGAGAGATGTGGATGACCGTGTCAACTCAGCGCGCTAACTCTTCCTGTATGTCAAGCGCGTTGAGTCTCGTGCGAAGCTACGCGACTCATACAATCAAACATCTTGTATTCAAAGTTTGCAAACTCAATTCATGGCACATGCTCATGGCTCGTAGTCTGTGACTGTAGAGAGGAACTCCCTCACCAAGCGTTGCTGACACTGCACAGAGGTCTCTCCCTGCAGAACGATCAGTCAGCGTGAGTGGCAAATATGAGAAACCTCACATCTAAGCCCGCGACGCCACGGACGATGATATACTTCCGACCGGTCAGAATCTTCTCGTCGACGACGCCGTCGTGTGGCGCATCTGGAGCCCCAGAGATGAAGGCACCGGCCTCCTGCGCAATAACAGTGCCAGCCTGAAGATGCTTAGAGAATGGTAGTGGTAGTTTCAAGCCGGCTTCATCCTCACCGCGATGTCCCATGGCCTTGCCACTGGTCAGCCCGCGATTCAAACTGAGCAACATCTTACTTACCAGCAGCCAATTTCCCTGCAGTACAAAGTTGAAACAAGCTGTTCAGAGGTAAATAAAAGGCCCAAGCTTACCAGTAGATGTCAAGCGACCCGCTAGCAATGAGACAGTAGTTCAGAGCAGCGCTACCGAGACTGCGGAGGCCATGAACCATCTTGCCATCTTCTGCAGCCAGAGCGCGGAACGAGGCGAGCTTATCCTCCATTGCCGGACCGGAGCGCTTCGAGCCCCATTCGATGGCGACGAGCGCGTCTGAGAGTGCACGAAGAGGGCGAGGCGGAGCGAGCGGGAGCCGTTGAGTTTCGTTCAGAAACGAGCCGTGCCCAATGCGGCCAGAGTACTACAAGTTCAGGTCAGCATCTCTGATAACAAGGAGATACAGTTAGGTGGCAATTACGAGCTGGTTGAGGAAGGGAGAGTATACGACCCCTATTATCGGTCGGCGCTCGTACAGGACGCCGAGGGAGACGCAGGCAAATGGGAAACCATGAATGAAGTTGGTGGTACCGTCTTGAGGTCGCGGTCGGCACGAGGACAATACTAGAGAGCTGGAGGCGGCGCACCGATGGGGTCGATGCAGAATGTGGGCTCATCGGTGATACTCTGACCAGTGTAAGATTCCTCGCCAATGAACTGGAAGCCGGGCCAAGAAGCCTCGAGGTCGTTCTGGATGAGCTTCTCGACCTTGACGTCCCATTGTGTGACAAGGTCGACGGCTGTGGCTTTCTTGAGGAAGTTGTCCGGCTCTGCGAACATCTGAGCAGATCCAGTCTTCATGACCTCTCCCGCGCGCTTGGCGAGTGCGATGAGATCGACCAGCAGCTTCTCTTGATCTTGCTCTGTGAGCACGCGTGAGGGTGGCATCTTGACTTGTATGAATGGAGGTCAAGGTATGTCCGAATCGGTATAGTCCGGACGTCGGCGTGCACCGTGTTCGCGTCCTTGTCTTATGCAGTGAGGATGGCACTGTACCACCGAGCGACAGTCGCGTTCGCGCGCTCTTCGCATGCTGCCCGTCTTTTTTCAACAACACCCACGACTGCCCGGCCCGCAGGCGCGTCTTTCCGTCTGCTGCTGCTCATAGCTGGCGCGCTGACGGGCCGTGTCGCGACGCGCTATAGACCAAGACGATTTCAAAGAACGCGCACGTTCCAGACGCGTCATTCGAACTGATCTGCTTGACTCGGGTTCTGCTCCACGATGTATGCGTGTATTCGTTTCGACTACCTCATGCTCATGGCTCGCAAATTCCAGCACACCCAATCCCAGAGGCACCACCTGCTCAATCTGCCCCGCCACTTCCCCCACCGTCACCGGCGCGTTCTCCTGCATCTATCCCGCCAGAACCTCCCGCCGCCTCTGTATCTCCTGTAGAGAAACAGCCAGCAGGCGAGACAGCTGCTGCGCCGCCCTCATCCCCAGGTCAAAACATATTAGAGACCGCCTCAGTTGGAAAGGGATCGCTGGATGACATTGGTGCGTGGCATCTGTGACGACTGCTTCAACTCACCCTGCTCCAGCGGACTTTGGCGCGCTCCTGAAAGACTATGAGGCCGAGTTTACCCAGGACCCATCTAGGATGCCTTCGCCTGCACCTGCACGGACACTGAAGCCGACCTCGTCTTACGATAACTGTTAGTCTCTGTGTGGAGCCAAACCCAAGTCCTAACGTCTGTTACAGCCGCTGATGTCTCATGGGCGGCGTCTAAACCTTCTCAAGACCAGTCTTGGAGACGAACTCGTGCGCATTCCATGCCCAATTCCGTGCCTACAGTAACTTATCTGCCCTTCGCAGCCAGATCCGACGCTGCTGTTCAGAACAATGAAGAGCAGCTCGACGCAAGCAAAAGTAACCCCAACCTAGCCCACGAGAATACGAAAGAGGTGCCTGTAGTCCAGTCCACTCGCCGGCGCGAGAAGCCCGTTGTACGACGTCTGTCGCGTATGTTTCTCGTCATCTAACACCTACGAGGCCGTCACTGACTTCTGGATTTTCAGCTCGCGACGAGGAGAAACAGAAACTAGCCAAGGTTCTCGTGAAGCGTCTTCAACAACGCATGGCCGAGTCAAGCCAGGAGACCCGCGGCCGCACCGAAGAGGAGCACCGCAAGCTCACCCGCATCAAGGCGCGCAAGATGGCCACATCGTACAAAATGCACGACATGCCCAAGGCTCCCGAGCCAATGCTGCCCAGCGCCGAGCAGCGTCTCAAGAAGGCCCTCATCCGCCCGCCGGCTGAATGGGTTGGCATTCCACCGGAAACCCTCGCCGCCATCGCCCTTCCCAAGGGCCCGCTCCGACTCCGAAACGCGAGTCAGCTCAAGCACGACCCGTGGGGTTGGATGCACTTCCGGCCGAAGCATCGCCGGCAGTGGCGTACAGAAGTCGCAGGCGGTGATTACACTCGATGGAATGCCCATGTTCCTGTGCCCGAGGATCTCGATGCGTCAGACGCAGGCGCACAGATGCAGCTCGCGGCGCGCGCTGCGTTCCTTTCGCTGCAGTCCAACACGACGGTGCCTCTCCAGCAGAAGCGCGAGGTCCAGGAGATATACCGCAAGCTTGTGGGCGGGAACGCGGATATGCCGTCGACACCGACGTATCCCAAGGTCATGGAAATCGACTACGATACTGTCGTCAAGCGTGCCATGACTCCTCCAGAGACAGTAGAAGATAAGCCTGATGAGCTCTGGCCGGTGGAGAAGTTGACGAAGGAGGAGTTTGCCGAGCTTGGCGTGGAAGACATGTGGGCTGAAGCGGAAGAACACGAGGGCGAAGAGGGCGACTATGAAGGTTGGGAAGGCCAGGAGGGCAAGCTCGCAGATGCAGCGCCCAAGTCAAAGCGACCTGTCTTCACCTCGTAGTCAAGTACGACGAATCAACTGCTTGATGTTACATTATCTATCTGCTCTTTCGGTAGATCTACAAGAACTAACCCAGAACACGCGTCGATATGAGCCTACACATCGCACCAACAACCACAGCCGGATGCGCAGACCTCGCCTTTGCGCGTGCTTCTACACTTGTAATGCGAGACGTGTAAACAGTACAGGCATGTATAGGATAGACCTGTGATCTTGTCAGTCCGAGGAATGATCGTCGCAGATACTGCCGGTTACTCACCACCAACGGGAAGACGACAAATAGAGCAATGTGCGGCGGCGCCAGACGGCTGTACCAGTCCTAGAACCGGTATTATTAACATACTGTATATCGCAGTCAGCGATGCGACTCACCGAGACCATCCTTGTCTGCATCCTTCTCCCAAGGTAGTCGGTGGTCTGCCGGCACGTGCTTCATCAGCGCCGCTCTCTGTGTAGTCAAACCCCACCGCTCTAATATATCCGCATACGCCCTGACATGTGCCACGAGCTGCCGCACGAAGGTGTGCTCCAATAACGAGTCCGACGTCTGATTTTGGACGAAGCTCTCGTTGTCGTAGTCGGTGCCGCACCGCAAGACGATGCGTTTCTGGTGAGGTGTTGCCGTGCCCTTGGATGCGACCTGGCTCCAGGTTCTCGCACCACCACCGCCACTGTTTGACGTGGTGCCGCCGCCTGCGGGTATTGGTGCGAGGTTGCTCGCAGCTGCGAGCGGTTTGCGGACAGGCAGGGCTACGCTGGAGGCAAATGGCGAGAGAGGGATTGCAGCGTTGAACAATGCCGCGGGCGTGCTCAGAGTTTTGCGGGTTGGTGCACCATCTGAGCTCGTCAAGAGGTGTTTAGGCGGTGACGGATTGGGCGTTGTCGACTGGTGACCAATGAAAGGGAGGAAGCTGAGACTCGACCACGAGCCCTTGGTCGTAGATGCGCCGCCCGGGCTGACCGTCTCCGAGAGCTTGCGCGTCCGCTGAGAGAGGGGACGTGTAAAGTAATCTGGCGTGCTGGGTGAGTTTGATTGCGCCGGAAGATGCTGAGACTGGGCTGCATGTGGTTCGGGAGCAGGACTTGCACCAGCTGCAAGAAACGTTTAGGGCCATACCCACTTAGAGAGATACGTTTGGGAACTGACATAGAACGAGTGCCGCCTTGCGAATGTGGTTGAGGTCGAGCATCACGATAGCCAGCATTGCTAGTAGCTGGAGGTCTTTCTTTCCTAGGAACTCCTCGTAACTAGTTCGCAAAGATGATCAGCCGCATATGGCCACAGCGAACACATCACTTACAACTGGTCCAAAAGCTTTCTCGCTAGTGGATTCTGCCCCCACTGCATCGGTCCCTTCTGGACCTTCTCTTGTGCGTCGGAACCATCCCTCGGCTTGACTGTCTTCCCGACCACCGCAAGCAATGTGCGCCATACGCGTTCGTGGTCATACCGTCGGAACCGTCGGGCGATTGGCGCGTTGCGCTTACACAATGCAACGGGATCGTGCACTGCGAGACTATACTGTGTAGCCAGAGTCTTGTCAAGTCCACCGATGTGGGAGAGTTGTTCGGAGAAGTCCTTGAGCGAAACGCGAACACGATGCGGAGCCAAGAAGGCATTATTGAAGCCAAAATCGGTGGTGGTTGGGGTAGAGCTGACAGCCTGTAGATGTAAGAGTTGCATGAGATGACCTTCGCCGTGTTTGCGGCGGAAGACGTACGCGGAGAGCACTGAGAGCATCATAGTTGTGCATTGATGAACTGTCCTCGCTGAATTCTCCGTCGGGGTCCGGCATGCTCGATCGGTCTCGCAATAACTTGAGAGCGTTGAGCAGGGCTGTCGTCCCGGGCCCTTCTTCGGTGGCGGTTCGATTTCGAGCACTGAGCCGGGGCATTGGCGGTTGTCCGCGATTTCGTCCAGCCGTCTGTTGCATGGGAAAGATGCACACGAGGATACCTATATCAGAGAGCGCGTTAGCACTTGAGCTGCTTGATAGCATGTAGACCTACCATTCGGTCCGAAAATGGCCTGCGAGGTCTTCAGCACTGGTGTTTCCTGTGTGTTGTGAACCACGCCTTTGTCCTCCGTATCCTCCATCTCCGACGCGTCTGCATCGACTGCCAGATCTCTCAGTCTAGCCGACAACTGCCCCGCACCATGTCCCTTCGCCGGATCGGTCAACTGCGCACTCTTCGAGTTCTCGTCGGGCATGCCCAGCAAGAACCTCAAGCAACTCGCGACGGGCCGCTTGCGCTTTCTACGATTATCAAGCTGGCTGATCATCCAGACGCGCCGCTTGAGCGAAATGAGTGGGTGCTTCTCAAAGAGGACTTTCGGGTGCACACCCTCTTCCGAAGGGTATGAAGGCGGGAACAGGAAGATGACGCGGATGTAGATGGAGGACGAGTCGCCCCATGGCCCAGTGAGACCTAAGATCCAGCGTCGATCGTTGGTGTCAAGTTGAGCCGTCTCGATCTTGTGTGGTGCCACCGACTCCATTGCTTCAACGATCCTATATGATACTCGTCAGCAGGTCCACGGACATACTGCATGAGCGACGCACTCATCCGCCAATGCGCTGGCAGCTCCCTGGTCGTTCCTCTCTGCACTCCCCGAGTGCGCATCCCTTGCTAACATCAGCAGCCCAACGGGCGAACTGGCCCTGGTGCTCCTCGTCGAACGTGGACTTGCCTGTCCACTTCCCTGGCCACTTGCCACACCGCTCCCGCTATCCGCAAACATTCCCGCCAATCCCGACCGCGCAACAGAGCGACCTGCCACCACGCGCGTCCAATCATCCTGCTTGAGTTCGCGTTGGTGTCGCGGATCGCGCCGGCCTCTACGAGCATCGCCTAGACTCATCATTGCCCCGGAACCGTGTGCGCGTGTTGGCGTGTCCGGCGACTTGACAGTCAGCAGACCCTGTTTGGCATTCTCAGAGGAAGAT
>Ga0247815_10002097_pt1 | contig 14829 bp, 25 predicted proteins | sample UWRJL194509B1_FD_181014 | JGI IMG/M metagenome (GOLD analysis project Ga0247815, IMG submission 181014) | Plant litter microbial communities from Arlington Agricultural Research Station in Wisconsin, United States - UWRJ-L194-509B-1 | ecosystem: Environmental > Terrestrial > Plant litter >...
AGATGGTGCAAGGCTCGATGGGGTGACACATAGCGAGAACGCCGATGTTGATCGAGAAGCAGGCGCTTGAACGCCTTGACAACAACACATTGTTAGCAGATGCGTTCCATAATTTCGGAGGTAGAGGCTAAAGGCGGGGATGGATGGACTGTCGGGATTCACCGATACTGCCTGTGTTGCTCGAGACTCTTCCGCCTAGGAATTGTGCCGCTCTTCCGACGATAAATGGGCCCTTGCGCAAGTCTTCTGGTCGTATTTGAATGCTGATCTCAGCGTCTCCCCGATTCGTAGCGCTCCATCTTTACGTCTACTGGCGTTCCAACTCTGCTACAAGACCACTATTCATACCCCGCACGGTCTTGATTCTCCAGAAAGTGCTTCTATCTGAGATTTGATCGGCTTTAGCCTCACTAAACGATGCTAAATCGTATGCGGAAAGCTTTGTTCGGGGCTCAAGGGTCCCGACGAAACGCGCTGTCATCTCTCGGGAACCCTCTTATCCTCCCAAAGTACAACTTTGAGCGCCCAATCAACCGGCAAGCGTTCATCTGTGACAGCCGGGTGGCGCGATGACACACAGGGCGAACCGTTCCGTGTCTCCGACCAGTCGCATGCATGCGGGCGCCGTTCTGCGGCTCACTCAAATGAGTACGGCGTTGAGCCTGGGATCAAAAGACCGGTGATCTGCATTTTTTGCTCCTTTGTCTCTTTCACTCTCGTGTTCTGCGTCCCCCGATTAGCAGAGAAGAATCTGCGCACTAGAACGAGCTCGAGGTCATGTCGGCACAAGGAAACGTTACCCAGGTCTATGCGGTCCCTGGACTCCCTGTCCTTCTCCCAGATGGTCTTAATAGACACATCACCCTTGGCGCTCTCGTCGTGTCGTCTTGGGCCTCCGTCTTTACTGGTGGTGTGGTCCTTGCATGTGGTATGTCCTTCGCACGTCGCGCCGAATTGCGGGTCGACCCGCATCTATTTTCTCTAGTGCTCATGACGATTACCAGGTTATGTCTACTACACAGCCTTCCCGAGAGACAGGCTTGCCATCAAGGCTCTAGTCGCCGCATGTCTGTTGCTGAGTTCCATCGACATGATCGCAGAGTCGGTTTGGGCGTATGACAATCTCGTCCACGGTTGGGGAGCGATTCCAGGCTCAGGGGTCCTGCCCAAGTGAGTTCATCTCCCAATTCATATACCGCGATGTGCGCTGACCAATTGTCGTCCCCGTCTCGCCAGGCTGTTCTATCTCAACACAGTGTGTTGCGGCGTCGCGGTAACTCTCGTGCAGTCGGCCTACGCCTGGCGCATCTGGCGCCTCAGCAAGAACCTGGTCCTCCCTGGAGTCATCATTCTACTGTCAATTGTTCAGCTCGGTGAGGAGTGCAGCTTTGGGTCCGATCCACTAATCTCACCGTTCTAATTACTTTGTTTTGTCCTTGTTGCCACAGTCTTTGTCCTCATCGTGGTAGGCACATGGGGCGCCGAAGTTCTGGTTTCAAACATGGACAAGGTCCTCCCCGTTGCTTATGGTCGGGGTATAGCTGGTCTGATGGCGGACATAATCATCACCGGCTCGCTTTTGTACTTTTGGCGAACCAACTCTGGGACCGCTGCTAGCGAGGAGGACTACGAGTGCGTTCCTGTCTTGGTTAGACCCTGTCGGTTGCTGACTTCTAGTGTGTCCTCTCATTAGAAATACTATCCTCCGGAGGACTACGAACGGAATGTCGCGCATCGTTCAGGCGAACTCGCTCAGTCTCATTAGCCAGATGATGACGATCGTACTCTTTGCCACGAAGAACGGCATGTACTTCCTCCTCAACGACCTCGTGCAAGCCAAGGTTCGTCCTCGTTGTGCCATGTCTGTTCGATTGTTCTGACACGCAGACGTCACCCGCCTTCAGATCTACTGCTTCTCGCTGTTGATTTTGCTGAATGCGCGCCGATCATCGACGTCTCTTTTCGTGGAAAAGTCTGGCTCGATGAGCCAAACGAGTGGGAACAACATCTCCCTCACCAACATGGGTGGGCACACTGCCGGTCGCACAGCACCAGGTACGTCTCATGCACCCGGCTTTCTTGGAAACCATGGGGGTACTCACCCTACGTTCTCCTTGCTTCAGGCACGTTCGGAGGGTCAACAATGCCACAATCGGCTCCGGTTCTACGATTCGCAAACCCGCTCGAATCCCAGCATGACTACGTATGGGATGGCCGTGGCAAGAGCTATGCCCCGTCGTAAATCCTACCAATTGTGCCTTATTGTAATTAATGTGCCCAGTTGTTAGAGTTCTCCCTAGCTGTACAACTCCTGCTATTTCTGTCTGTCTCGTCAAGCACGCTCGTTTTATCGGAATGTCTTCCATACGCTCTCAATACTCAAATGAAATATCGATGCAGCTCGCACAGCTGTCAAGGAGATCAAGTTCACGAGCTCGTGGTAAAGGCGTGGATCGTCGGAGTCTTTCACATCTTGTCCCCCTGTTCCGCCACCCGATCTCAAAATGTCTGCTACCGTCGAGCTGAGCTTTACGCCACCTTCGCTTCCCTCTGGCTGGAAGCCAACCGCATCAACCAGTAAAATCTCGGGTACGATAAACACTTGATTTCTAACTGGAATCTCGCATTGAAAATTTCGATCGCTCGCAGCGCCAACGACGATCTCGCTCCTGCCCGCCGGCCCGGCATTCAACGCGCACATCCGCCGCGTGAAGAATGGTCTGACGTTCGAAGAGGACGATCGTCTTGCGGAGGAGCAGCGCAAGGCGGCTGAGGCGAAGCTCGCCGCTGAGAACGCGCTCGAGAACGATCTCGGTGTTGGCGAGGAGAAGGAAAGCATCACACTATTGGCGCTCGATCCGAAGGAATGGAAGGTCCGTTGAGTTTACTCTTGGATGGGCTTCAGGTTCTGACTTGGGATCATAGTCCCAGGATCATTACGCTGTACTCGGCTTGTCGAAGTATCGCTTCCGCGCAACGGAGGAGCAGATTCGCGTTGCGCGTGCGTTACTCTAGGCCTATTGGATCAGTGCGGCTAACACGGATTCATTTTCAGACCGCAAGAAGGTGCTTAAGCATCACCCGGACAAGAAGGCCAACACCGGCGACTCTAACAACGACGCGTTCTTCAAGTGCATCCAGAAGGGTAAGCTACACCATATGAAGCAATTGCGCATGTCTTAATATCATGCCACAGCTCTCGAGATTCTCACACACCCTGAGAAGCGCCGTCAGTACGACTCAGTAGATCAGTACTATGTCGACCTGGAGGACGATGTCCCCACCACCGCCGACGGCAAGAAAATCGAGAAAAATCCCGAGCTTTTCTTCACGCTATATGGTCCCATCTTCGAACGCGAGGCTCGCTTCTCTCGCAAGGAGCCTGTGCCGCAACTCGGTGGCATCGACGGCTCAAAGGAGGAGGTTGAAGGGTTTTACGACTTCTGGTACAACTTTGACAGCTGGCGTAGCTTCGAATATCTTGACAAGGAGGTGAATGAGGGTAGTGAGAGCCGCGACGACAAGCGGTTTGTCGAGAAGAAGAACAAGACCGAGCGCGCCCGGCGCAAGAAGGAGGACATTGCTCGCGTCCGTGGCCTTGTTGACAAGGCACTTGGGTTGGATCCGCGCATTGCGAGAATCAAGCGCGACGAGAAGGCGGCGCGAGACGCGAAGAAAAAGGGCAAGGCGAACGCGTCGGGCACCGCAACACCAGTCCTATCTCCGCAACAGAAGGCCGAAGAGGAACGCAAGAAGGCCGAGGAGGAGGCAAAGAAGAAGGAGGAAGAGGAGAAGGTTTGTCTGGTCACGTCAAAAACTTGCCATAGATCGCTCACAGATTCATGCAGGCAAAGGCGGACGCGAAGAAGGCAAAAGCTGCGGCTGCGAATGCCGCAAAGAAGGCCCGCCGTGCCGAACGTGCCGGCGGCGAGTAGTAAACGCTGCATGTATCCTCCAGATTTTGGTTTTGTTGTCGATCGTATGCCAGCGGTCTTCATTACAATCTCAGCACGCTACCGTCATCTGCAACCGCGGCGGAAATCCCGCATTTATAGTCGCCCGACTTGATGCCGCAACTTGAAACAAACTTCTCGCTCCGGGCATCGTCCAGCATAAATCGCGCAGCTCTTAAGGCGAGGCAGTTGTGCTGCTGGCATCACTCTCGCTCTTGCTGTCCCCCGTCTCTCGCCATAACCGCTTGTCCCGTTCCCTCCATCCTGAACCAAGCAACTCCGAAGCCTCGACACAGCACTAACTCGACCATAGTCAATCTTTACCGAAAATGAGCTCACAAGATTCTTCGTCATCAGTGCCGCTAGATATTCGTGACGTTTTCTCTTACTGTTCTATTCTAGCTCCTCGTTTTCCGCTCGCAGCCTCACTCATGCTTACGCAACAAAAGACGGGAAAGGCAGTCATCATTGAGACATATTCCAAGCACAAAAGTGTGGTACATGGATAGACATCAAGGACGAAGAGTACCGGCGAGCAGTTCGACAAGGCGGGCCGGGGTGCGAGCGTGAAGGGGTCCATGCGATGCTGAAACCTGCAGCGTTCAGTGGTTGTCAACAATCTCCTCGGCCGGCTTGCCGCGGCGGTGATTGTCAACAATCTCTTCTGAGGGGCGGCCACGACGGTGATTGTCGACGATCTCCTCAGTCGGCTTGCCGCGGCGATGGTTATCAACGATCTCCTCAGTAGGTTTACCGCGACGGTGGTTGTCGACTATCTCCTCGACCGGCTTTCCACGACGATGGTTATCAACAATCTCTTCAGCCGGCTTGCCGCGGCGGTGGTTGTCCACGATCTCTTCGGTGGGCTTGCCACGGCGATGATTATCCACAATCTCGTCGGTGGGACGACCGCGGCGGTGATTGTCCACAATCTCCTCGGCCGGCTTTCCACGGCGATGATTATCTACAATTTCCTCTGAGGGACGGCCACGACGGTGGTTGTCGACGATTTCCTCAGCTGGCTTGCCGCGACGGTGGTTATCGACAATTTCCTCGGTAGGTTTACCGCGGCGATGATTGTCAACGATCTCTTCGGTGGGCTTTCCACGGCGGTGGTTATCGACAATCTCTTCGGTGGGACGGCCGCGGCGGTGGTTATCAACAATCTCCTCCGCCGGCTGGCCACGGCGATAGTTGTCCGTAAGGCCATCCTTCGACGCGACCGGACGAGCGGCGACGCCGAAGACGGCGATTGCGAGGACGACAAAGTGGGCAAAGTTGCTACGCATGCTGGGTGCTTGTGTCTGTGCTCAAGTGTGGTGCTGCTGGTGACTGCTCTGCTATCGGCGACGCACTTGCGTGGCCCGGAAAAGAAACTGCGCTTTATAAGCCCGTTCAGCTTCTTCCGAGCAATGGAATTCTGCGATTTAACCGATGTTGGCTTGTTCCTGTTGCGACCATCGCATCGGTGGCTTCGAGCGCCAAAGCCTGCTGCTCTCACTTGACGCCACAGCATGCGCTTCGATATGGCGACTTCTGTGCAGCTGACCGGAGACAAGTGGTTCTCCTGTGCCAAGATGAGGAGAAACTCCGTTGCTGTTGGGCCGTGGACATCTGCGGCGGCTGCAGAAATGCCAGCGCGGCGAATCGGGATTGCGCATGGCTTCGTTGTCGGTCCGCCGCTGCATCCTGTTTCCGCTGGTTCGGGCGACGATGTATGCTTCTGAGTTTCACGACCGTATGCCCGTGGGTCAAATTCACCAATCTCAATCTTCCCTCTCTGGCTCAGCTCTCACATGACTTCGGCGGCGATTCAGCGTTACACTGGTGATCCAGGTCCAACAACGGGATCGCCGAGTAAGGCTTGAAACTGCGATTCTATTATCTTCTTATCGAGCTAGTACCCGCTTTGTTGCAACATTTGGCTCTGAATTGATATCGTACTAGACTCCCATCCGCTCGACGAGATCGCCCGCCAATCGAGTCTCTTCATAGTTACGGTTTGCGGCGCTGAACACGGCCTCGTAATCGTTGCAAGTCCCCGTAATTGTCCATCCCGTGATGTGAGGCCCGTAGTGGTGCCGGCCAGGCTCTAATCTTGTGTCTGCACGACAGAGGATCATCTGGCGCAAGTAGTTCATACAGTGCGATGAAAGCTCAGAAGCCTGGCTGGCCTTGTCGCCTGCTTTTGTGCGAGCGTGAATCTCGCGCCTAAGAATGTCTAGGCAGCGGAGCTGATGGAACAGCGAGATGCTGAAAGGTCTACGCTCGGGACCGAGGTGAATCATTCCACTTCCAAGAGGCAGCGTACTGTTCCATTGTGCATCGTCGTCGACCGCGTAGTGAATAGTGGGCTCGTTGAAGCGGCTCACTTTTCTCACAGAACTGCCGATGTCCCATGTCTGCGGGTAGTCCTTGCCGACGTATGCTGTGTAGTTGTTGGCGACGATCTCTAGCAGCATATGAGGCAAAACTCACTGTACTTCGGATCAGGACCATGCTTTGCAGCAGTGCACGCGATCGCGAGCATACATGCAATTAAAACATTCCAAATCGCACCGTGTGCAGAGAGGAGCAACATGGGGCACGCGACGAAGGACTTATCGTGGAAGGGAGACCAACGAAATGTGACACGGCGTCTACCCCGCGCCCCAAATGGCGGCTCTGTTTACAAACCGCCAGCGTTCAATACAACTTGTGCCGTGCCTCGTTGCCAAGCTCCGACGAACCTCCTTTGCTTCTCTCCCGTCTCGTTCTGCTCAGAGGCCCATGTCCTGCCACGTCTGCTGCCACTCGGACCAGCCCCGCTCCATCCTGTTGTAAACCTGAGACCAATCTCTGCACACGTGCGTCTCTCCAGTGCGCTCCCGCGCGAAGTTCCGCTGAGTGAAGTCGCCTGACTCGAGTGTAGTGTCGGCTGAACAAAGTATAGCGTGGCGTAGGTATTCGATGCAGTGTGTGACGTGAGCGAGCGCTGCTCCGGTGAAGGCGTGGTTGAGGATACGTAGACAGTGCAGTTGGTGAAACATAGTGACGGAGAACAACCTTGAATCTGGTCCAAGGCGTACAAATCCCACCCCGTGCGGGTCGGTTTTCTGCCAGGCATCTTGCCACTCCGCGCCGATTTGGTATCTCACCTTTGACTACAGTGAGCCTAGCAGCTTCGTGTCTATCTTTTGATCACTCACACTCTCTTCCACGGTCATACGTGCGAGCTGAACATGTTCAAACTCTCCATGAAGAGGTAGTGTTTCAGGATAGTCTCGTGCCTTCCAGGCTGGTACGGTGCTGTCAGGTTCAACGGGTCTACTAAGTCGAACGTGGACTCACTGTAATTGTGACTTCTGGCCCATAGTAATGGCGACACATTCCATGCAGCCAGCAAGATATTGCAGACGCAGACTGAGACGACGAGTAGCCCGGCGAGACGACGCCGTTGTGAGTACATGGCGGGTTTAACAACTTCAATCTCCGCCTGTATGTAGCAAGTACCGTCGCGGACAGAGTTTTGGATTGCTGTTTGCGAGAGTCGCCTCGATGAAGTAGCGCCGCCGGTGGGCCAGGCTGTTCAGACTTGATTGATGCTCGGCCATCGTGCGGGGTACAGAAGTCTATCAAGCTTCTTGCTATGCTTCAAGCGCCAAGGCGCGCGGGGATCTGCCTTGGTCATCTGGTACAGGACAAGTGCCAGCAGCAATATCATTCCCTAAACGGAGCGTACAGCTGAAATGACAGGAGGAAGTCGAATAAACATTGTCAGCAGCAGGCTAACTGCGAATGAAGTCGCTGACACCAGCAAGATTGCCTGCGGTAGCCACGACACCGTGGTTGTAAATACAAGGCCAAAGATGATTGGCCCAAGTACTTGTCCCGCGAGGGTCTGTAAAACGCTGAGGGAACCGAAAAGCGTGCCGTTCTCGCCAGAACCTGCCAGTAGAACGGCCAGAGCGTTGACAGCCGGCGTGAATCCACCGCCGAACGAAGCGAATGCAGTTGAGTACCAGAACTGAGAGCCAGTTGTGGCGAAGAAGGCGAGAGTGAACGCAATAACCTCCACGACCTGAGACAAACGGGCAACGGCAAGGTCAAAGGAGCCGGGATGGGGGACTGTGGCTGGCTCTGGTGCTGCTACAGATCCGTAGGAAATGGTGACGGTGGTACTAAGAGCGGGTAGGGATGAGGCCGCGCCGGCATCTCCAACACTTGGTGCCTCTCTTTGCCGGACAGATGGCCTGGGTCGGAATAGCTGTAGCAAAACTGCGAGAGCAGATAAGGTCACCTGAAATGGTCTGAATTTATACGTACGAGGAAGGAGGGCAAGGAGATAAACTGCTCGCAGGCTGTTTGTGAACGACAACCAGTTTGCCATCTACAACATCTCAGCACTAATCATCGCTCCCAAGTCACTAACACACCATCTCTCCATTCCAACCAAAGCGTTTCCCGGCGTATGCAAGTTTGAACTGTGAGGAGCCCATCATGACCACTGACGCTGCCTGTGCAAGCACGAGGAACGTGAGATTCCAATCTCTACCCTTCCGCTTGTCGTTCGGATCCCGCTGTTTTGGCATTAGGAGCTTTACTGGTCGCAGTAAATGGAGAAGCCATGCGCGAAATTGGGATGTGTGGGTTGGTGTAGTTTCGATGGAATTGATTGCGGTTGTAGCCTGAATTCTACGAGTAGCCTTATTGACCTGACGGACATGCTCGGATAGGCTCTCGGGAACGACGAACGACCAGACGAGTACAGAGCATGCGTGTATGACAGAGGCGAAGAAGAAGACGGCGACCAGGTCGTTGGTGCTATGCAGGATGCGTCCGCCCAGCCAAGGTCCGGCTGCGAGGCCAATAAACATGAGACCACCAGCAATGCTGAATATGCGAACTCTGCCCGAGGAAAGCACTGAGAGACGACAGCGACAGTGCAGCTACTTACTCACCGTTGATGTGGCTCGACACAGTCACTAACGTACGCATGCATGGTTGAGGTTGCATTGGAAAGCCCTGCGCAAGCTGAGCAGTGAACAAGTCGAACGGCGAGATAATTACCTCCTAGTAAACCATCCACTATCGAACTTAAAATGAGGGTGTAGTATCCACCAGGAAGTAAATTGGCGTATCGAGCAACAACAATAAAGTTGAACTCGCTGCCGCGGCACCCTCAGCAACTTTGGTGTAAACATTATCAGCGGCACTCACGCGAAGAACATTCCGAATATGGCAATACGCATGACTCTAGTGCGTCCCAAAATGTCACTAACCTGGAATACATGTTAAAAATGCCACAGAGAGAGTTGTAAGTGTTCACCTGCCCCCACCAGACAGTCGATACACAACTCAGAATGCCCATAGTCCCGGACATGACTGTTTTATATGAGCCACGTAATATAGAATCCATGAGAAACTCACTGGTAATAAGGCGCGCAACGGCCTTCAGAACGTCGTTATCCTCACGACATGATTGGTCGGGTGGAGGCAATAACAGCATTGTCTCGATCTGTGGCTGGACGAAATGAACTTCATCAGTTGGGACATTCAAATGACCAACAAGCACACCGACTACCTCTTTGTTTCCCGGTGTAATTTCAGCGTGATATGCAGCACATATGAGGCGAGTGTAGATTTGAACGCGAGGCGCTATGGTTGCCGATTGAGCCATTGCTGCAATTGGTACGCCTAAGACAATCCTGAGGAAAGTAAGAGCAAACTCAGAGATTGGACCTCTATTTAGCCACTGAAGCTTGCCACCACGGGCCTGGTCGCCGATACCAGGGTTTGATATTGTTCGTCGGCGCGCCAACTGCTTGAACACTTGAGGACGATCCCTCACCTCGAGAGATCGCATCAACGTAACCAGGTGGTCCAGAACCAGTGCTGGCCTGCTGTTGATGTTGCCCCAAGGACGGCGGGGCAGGTACATCGTGGCTCGACATGATGGAAGGGAGACAAGAGAGGTCCACGGTTAGGGGGTCGGGAGGTACGCCGAGCGTGGATCTAAAACAGGAGGGAAATCCTCGACTTCGAATCATCCAAGCTCTTTTGAAAGTCATCACATTGGTGTTCGTTATTGCGGCAAGTAAGTACATTTTGTTTCCCTGCAGAAAGGTGACATCATATCGTGACTTCAAATCACCAACCAAACGCGTCGTCGACGAAGACGATAGCCTTGTTGGACCTTCCAGCCTTCCCAATACGCACCACTGCCCCACGTACATCGTCTGCCATACCAGGAGGACCGCATACGATGACGCCAATGGTCCCTTTGTCGCTATCACTCTCCAGATGCTCCTCCAAGATGCCCGCAACGTCGAGTCTTGTACCGACGCTAGTGACAACCGAGACGTTGGACGGAAGGCGCGCTAGCTCCTTCCCCACACCGTTGATGAGTGCCTGGTGGCGAACTCCCCAGTACAATTTGACACGACGTGGAACGGCGAATGTGTGGATGACAGGGAGAAGAGCAGTGATGCCAACACCACCACCCATCGCAATGAGCGTGTCGCAACGCGAAAGTTCCGTTGCCGCTGGAATGCTGTGATAAGGGCCTTCAATAAGCACCGGCAGGCGGATTGAGACGCTTGATCCGAGACGTTGCGCGAGTTTGGCTGTAATGCCAGACCGGACGCGAGCGATGAAGGTCGAGACGGGCCGCGTCGGTCCAATCGAGGCAGTCGAAACAGACTTGGAGTCGCTACCCTTCTCGATCTCTTCAGATGACTGCTCAAGCGAGGCAGCACCTCCAGAAAAGGATGAAGCGACCGAGAATGGGTGATTTTCCCAGACGCGCCAACTAAGCGACGGGAAGTAGAGGTACGCGACACCGTGTGCGTGAACTCCCTCGACCTCGACACGAACGTATTCGCCGTTAGAGCCTTCAATGGGGGTGACGACTGCCGTACGGACACCATTGAACGCGACGCGGAGGAGGCGCCAAGTGCGGTCGACGAACCAGATGGCCCCAGCCACATAAACCCAGATCTGCGGTCAAAGCTAAGCATTCTACACTTGATGAGCAGAGAGACAATCTTACCTCGTAACCCCAATCGTAAGTGAAAAGGTAGTAGATATGCAAGAAGACGCCGACGAGGAAGAGGGCGACGAGAATTTGATGGCCGGCGAGGAAGAGTTCGTACGCCCTCGCGCGGAGAGGAAGTACCGACAGCGGCCAGATGGCAACGGAGATAATCGTGGCGACGATTCCCCATGTCCACCAATTGGACTTCGAGTCGGAGTCGTACATGCCTTCGATCTTGTATAGTGCGAGTAACATGGCGCTATGGAAGCACGAGTGGATGATGACCCAGTACGCGATCCAGCGGTGCAGCAATAAGAACGTGCTGTGGCTCCAGTTCGTCAGACTGATGAGGACGTTGTTGCGAGTCGAGAACAAGAAAACGGCGACCATGTTGGCCATTGCCAGCCCGCCGGCACGATCTCCAATGACACAGAGTGCTTGCTCGAGGTCGCCAGGGAACGAGTTGTTCGGTTGCTTGTATGGCACGGGCACGATGCATAGCACGATGTTGAGAATGCTGATCAGGAAGATGTAGAGGGCTTGACCGCGCGTGGGCATCTGTCCGAGGTTGGCGACAGGTTCACGGTGCCTGGAACCGAATGCAGCAGGGTAGTTGAGTGTTGCATGGATGCGCGTCCAGAGACGGCTTTCAACGACACCGGGCACGAAGCGGAAGAGCGAGAGGACAACGGGTAAGAAGAGGGCGACAAAGAGAACCGCGAGACTGTCAGGGAGGGGAAGGGTCAGTAACAAGGCAGCGAAGTGACAAGGGGAAAGGGGGGCTTACTCTGCCCTCGTATGTCCATTCTCACCCTCCTCGAACGCCCAGGCACCGTTGTAGTAATAGACAAAGTCCGTCTCCGAGACGAAACTCGTCACATTGATTGGCTCGCCAATCACTGCAGCTGGCAAGGTTGTTGCCGCAAAGAAGGCACCGTGGTCGTGCTCGCCCGAGTGCTCGTCTTCCGCTGGCACCAACGTTGACCCATGCTCCTCATCATATCTTGCGTCCAGCAGCGCCTTAGTGTACGAGACTACCGGTACATATTCGTACGTGCCGATGCTGCCCGAGCCCAAGTGCGTTGCCCAAAATTCTTCGATCTTGCTGAGCTTGGGGTTTCCGAACTTTGGGCAGTAGGTGTCCATGCAGATCGCCATTGTCCGCAAGAAGGCGAGGTCCTTGACGAAGCAGTCGGGTGGAGTTGGGCTAGGGTTATGATGGGTGCCGTGGTTGTCTCCGTCGATGGGCGTGCAGGACAGCGGGCTTGAGCGCAGGACGCTCCGGCAAGCGTGTCCACAGGTGGGGTCGTACATGGTCTTGCCCATACCGATCAGCCCACGTCCATCCGCCTGGACGAGGGCGGGGAGCGCAGCAAGTGCGAGGAGTGTTGCTGTCGCAGTGCGGGATGCCATCGTGCGCATTGGAGGGGGGAATGGACACGAGCGCAATTGGGTGGCAGAGGCGCAACTCTGTCTTCTGGCAGAAGAAACCTGGCTTAATACGCCCGTCGGGCAAATACGACCAACGGCACATGGGCACGAAGGAAGAAAATATCAAGGTGCGATTCGTTGCGAAGTACAAATTCCCCTTTCGTGTGAGCGCCAAGGCAGAACCGCCTGGTCGATCGCCGGGCCCACTCGCGGCCACAAGAACCCAAATTGAGCGGGAACTCAAGCGCCAGGGCGAATAACTCCTTGCCATACTGAGGGACGCAATTGGTCGCAGATAGCGCACGGGTGTCGGATTTTGGTAGGTAGACCAGGGGTTCGCAGGGTAGTCACGAACAGCGGACCGCTCAGGCTCGCGTGTTCCTTGAAATCTTGATCACATGCTGTCCTATGCGTACGGCAGCGTTCCTGGCTCCTGTTCGAATCATAGGTGCTGCAGGAGGTCCAAGAGGCCGCGACCTTGTGACAAGCGACGAACCGAAGGCAATCGTGTCGGCGGAACAGAACGGCAATAACACCACAGCAAATGCATCATGACTCGATAGCAACAGGTCTTTCGGAATAGATGCTAACGCCGCCGAGGGGCCGACGGGGTCCCGCACAACCAACGCGACGAAACGCACGTTCACTACCCTGGAAGCAGCCACAGGTCGGTCGTGTCTTGCAAATGGGCTTCGGATGCAATGACGGAGAGGTCCTGGGTCCGAGGGCACGCTCGAATATCCAGCAGTTGAAAAAGCAGGAGCTAGGCAGCGGTATGTATGTTGAAAGATCGACTGCTGAAAGTGTCTTGACAGGACAGATTAGCTTTCGCAAGTGCGCAGAGTATGTGCTGTAGGTCGGCGTTTGCGTTTGTGGTCGAGCACGATAGAGCCACGAAAGCGCTAGCTGGTCAGCGAACGGGTAACAGGATAGAACAGGAGGACACATGTCCGCGCGGAGTGTCAAAAAGCCGCAGAAACACGGCGCAGAAATGGCGCTGCGGCAATTTCGCTACTCCTCCTCGGCATCAATTCACGTCACCGCATCACAGAAAGCAGCTGAAGTTCTGGTTTATTCACAGGAATAAGCTAAAATCAAGTACAGCTTCATTGTATAATAATATAACAAGGACAGGATTTATGTATCGCGAGTGAAATGCAGAATAATTGACGTCATCATCCGCGGACGTAACTTCGTTCCCCAATCCGTGGAAGAACGGGTTGACCAAGCGTGAACGCACCAGGTGCAGGCTGAAATCTTACAGGAGGCAATGGTACATCGGCCGGAGATCGTGGCTGCCCGGGTGATGACGAAGAGCTCGACACCCCTGTTACAGTGTGCATCGACAACGAGCGAGAAAACTCTGAGATGGACGACACAGCACCTATTGTTGATTGCGAGCGTGGCGTCTGGTCATTGGTGCTCAGCAAGGATGCTGGTCGTTTGAGCGGGACTAGCGATGACGGTGCGCAACACGACGATGTCGAACTGAATGTTATCGGCGGTGGGTCAGGCAGCTGAGGCTCCTCATCCTCATCCTTGCAGCAACTCGCGCGAAGACTACTGGTTTCGAAGCTGCACCGCAGAGGACCTTGATACCCGGAGAAATGCGGCATCTGCTGGTGCTCGGGGCAGGCGCACCCCGAGCAGCAGCCGCAGCAATCGTCCAAGCATCGGCATTGTCCCGCCGGACATGCGCACTTGCCACCGCAACAAAGCTTCGGGATCTTGACGAGGCCAGCCGCTCGAGCCGCCGCCTCGTTTTGCCAGACAGTAGGCGAGTACACTGTCAAGTTGGTGGCGTCAAGGGCGAACGGACTCCTCGGCTTGCTCGAGTTGTACGGCGGCTCGGGAAGCGTGGCCGCGGCGCTTTCCAACCACTCTGTTACTCGTGGCAGAACCAGTTGCGGGGGCTCCATCGAAGTTACTGGGGAGACGATGCAGTTAAAGCATGCCGAGCAGGAGCTCGGGCACGATTCATGCGAAGATAGCGCGTCGAGCCCACGGTGTTCCACACACCCAGGGCATTGACAACCATCGCCGCACGAACAACTGAGTACTGAGGCACTGAGATCGAACGGCATAAAGGTTTCCGGCGGCGGCAGTGGCTCCGGATCCGGTATCTGTTCGGCTGTGATGGGCCGCTCCGAGGCGGGAGGCGGGTTACAGCAAGAGCGTGGCGCACGAGCTGGCGCGGCCAGGTGCGACGATCCCGCAACCTGGGATACATCGAACTGGGACAGTGCATCCTGATACCGCCAAGAAGGCCCTGCAACTGGAGGTTGGGATGACGAACCCGGGTCGGACAAGAGGCCACCCGTGGAAACGAAACCAGCTTCGGTTGCTACCTGGATAAGCGAGTTCATGAGGGCGTTCGTTGTGGTCGCCAGCAACGATCCTGTAGCCGTTGCGGTCACGTTTGGAGGCGTG
>Ga0247815_10002099_pt1 | contig 14820 bp, 19 predicted proteins | sample UWRJL194509B1_FD_181014 | JGI IMG/M metagenome (GOLD analysis project Ga0247815, IMG submission 181014) | Plant litter microbial communities from Arlington Agricultural Research Station in Wisconsin, United States - UWRJ-L194-509B-1 | ecosystem: Environmental > Terrestrial > Plant litter >...
TCATCTGCCGCCGCCGGTTCCGGGGCAGGAGTAGGTGCAGGTGCAGAAGTGGGTGCTGGTGCGGAGTCACCTCCCTTTGCCTTTGCCTTCTGTGCGGCCTTCTTCTTCTTCTTCTTGTCGGCCTTACTTGCGACAGTGTGATCGCCATCCTCATCCGAGTCATCAGAGCCTGCAGCTGGCGCTGCTGGTGCCGGTGCAGCCTTGCCTGCATCCAGAATCATAAGCTGCCCAATTGAACGCACCGAAAACACATCATCCTTACCCTTCGGCGCAGGCGGTGGGGTCGGCTCAGCTGCGATCTCAGCCTCGACGTCGTCCGGGTCGAACATTTCCTGCTGCTTCTTCTTCCCCTTCTTGCCTGCTTGCTGCACGTGAAGTTTGGGATTCAGCAAATCATGCATTAGTGGTCAATTGGCCTGCAACGCACCTTGGGAGCCGGGTTGAGCAGGTCTGCTTCAGCGTCCTCGTCGTCTCCGGCCCACATCTCCTGCTGCTTCTTCTTGCCTTTCTTACCAGCTTTTGCGGAGGATTCTGGGGCAGGGGAGGGGGCTGGGAGCACATGTATGAGCTGAATGCACAGATCGACAAGACACAAAAACGAGGGCGGAGTCAGAAGACCGCGAGACGCAGAGGCATGACAGTGGATTGAGGTGGTTCAACAGAATATTTAGAGACAGCTCCCGTCGTCGATCGGCGAGACCAAACAGAGTGAAGCAGCAAGACTGATTGAAAGGCAAGACATATGTGCGAAAGCCGACCAAGATCTAATGCGTCGAGGTGTCCGGAGAAGCGAATCAAGATGCTCACCAGCTGGCGGGGTGTCCACTTGCGCATCGTCATCATCATCAAGCGTCTGCTGCTTCGCCTTCTTGTTCTTTTTGGCCTTTGACTTCGGTGCTGGGTTCAGGAGATCGAATGTCTCCTCGTCTGATGGAGGCGCGGCGAGCACGGCAGGCGTCTCATCGTCACTGCCAGAGAACATCTGCTGACCCTTCTTAGCCTTTTTCGGTGGCATTTCTGCAAGCAAATATGATGTCTGTGAAAGACTGGGAATGATTAGAGAACGAGAGCAGGAAAGATGAAGGCCTCGGCGAGGCACGGGCCGGCGAGAACGCAGGAGTGAGAGTCAGATCTCTGAGTGCGGCGCGTTTCCGGCGGTCCGATCGCGTCTCTGACTTGTACGTCTACCTCGGCACAGCACCAGTCACAATGAACCCTCTTCATGGCTGGATGCCTCGCAACGTCCATTCGAAGGACGTTATTAAGGCACTCGTGTGTACCTTTCGCGCTCGTTTGAGGCCTTGAACTGACTAGCTTTTGGCATGCGGCGCAGGAGGGGGACGTGAACCCGTTCACCGAAAAGCCGCACAGCGCCCAGTACAAAAAGATTCTGGACGGTCGCAAGAAGCTGCCCGTATACTCCCAAATGGATGAATTCCTCAAAACTGTATGTGGCCTCTTCGTCGACAAAACTTTGACGCTGACTCTGCCACACAGTTCCAAGCAAACCAGATCACCGTGTAAGGAACCTGACCTTGCATCTGCTGCTTTAACTGACGCTCCTGGTAGCATGGTTGGTGAAACTGGCTCTGGAAAGACGACACAGTGAGTTCTTTCAGCACGACAACTGATCCTCACCGCTCATACTTGTCCCGCAGAATCCCGCAATTTGTCGCCTACTCCGATCTCCCACATACCCGCGGCAAGATGATTGCATGCACACAACCAAGACGAGTCGCTGCCATGTCAGTTGCAAAGCGTGTCGCGGATGAAATGGACGGTATGGCGGTTCCCTTGTGCTTGCCTCCTCTTGCCAAAGCCGAGCGCTCACTTGCAGGACTTCTTCCAAACGACCCCAATTTATGCTCTTGACAAAATTCCACAGTGCAACTTGGCAAGCAGGTCGGATACTCGATTCGTTTCGAGGACATGACCGAGCGCGGCACCACCTTCCTCAAGTACATGACCGACGGTATGTTGCTTCGCGAGGCCATGACCGACCCGGACCTCTCGCGCTACTCGACCGTCATCCTCGACGAGGCGCACGAGCGTACTCTGGCAACCGATATCCTCATGGGTCTGCTCAAGGCGCTCGCCAAAAAGCGTTCTGACCTCAAGCTCATCGTCATGAGTGCCACCCTCGATGCTGTCAAGTTCCAGAAGTATTTCTCATTACGCAGCTCTGAGCAAGCGCCGCTCTTCAAGGTTCCCGGTCGTACATACCCGGTCGACGTGTTTTACACGCAGGAACCCGAGCCTGACTATGTCGAGGCGGCCATTCGGACCGTCCTGATGATCCACCGCGCCGAAGATCCCGGTGACATCCTACTCTTCCTTACGGGCGAAGAAGAGATTGAGGACGCATGTCGCAAGATCAAGATTGAAGCCGATGATCTTTTGCAAAGCCAACCCGATTCGGTTGGCCCGTTGAGCTGCATCCCATTGTACTCCTCCCTCCCACCGGCCCAGCAACAACGTATCTTCGATAAAGCACCCGAACCACGCAATCCCGATGGTCCTGCCGGTCGCAAAGTTGTCGTAAGCACCAACATCGCCGAAACCTCCCTCACCATCGACGGTATCGTCTATGTGGTTGATCCCGGATTCAGCAAGCAGAAGGTGTACAACCCGCGCATCCGGGTGGAGTCCCTCTTGGTGTCCCCTATCTCCAAGGCTAGCGCACAGCAGAGGGCTGGTCGCGCAGGTCGTACGCGCCCCGGAAAGTGCTTCAGGCTTTACACGGAGAAGGACTTCATGAAAGAGTTGGAGGAGCAAACATATCCGGAGATCCTCAGGAGCAACCTTGCCAACACGATCCTCGAACTGCTCAAGGTTGGGGTCACAGATCTCGTGAAGTTCGACTATGTCGATGCTCCTGCACCAGAGACGCTCATGCGGGCGTTGGAGCTGCTCAATTTCCTCGCCGCGCTGGACGACGATGGCAACATGACGCCGCTCGGCGGTATCATGGCCGACTTTCCCTTGGATCCGCAGGTGTGTTCTGAATCATCTCATGACTGTCGTAGACACTCATCAAGTTCCGCGTTATTCCAGCTGGCCAAGATGCTCATCGTCAGCCCCGAGTTCAAATGCAGCAACGAGATACTCACAATTGTTGCAATGTTGTCGGGTGCGGCTTGTTATTTTCCTAAGTCACATGATAGGGCACTGACCATACACTCCAGTGCCAAACGTGTTTGTGCGCCCACCGAACCAAAGGAAGGAGGCCGATGCCGCAAAGGCGCTATTCTCCGTTCCCGGCGGCGACCACCTCACACTTCTCAACGTCTACAACGAGTACCAAACTAGTGAGTCTGCAACTTGTGCACCGACTGATGATATCGTGCTAACGGCATTATTTAGATGGTGGCAACCAACGCTGGGCTCGTGAGAACTACCTCAACGTTCGCGCGTTGCAACAAGCGCAGAATGTGCGCGATCAACTGAGGCGAAACATGGAAAAGTTCGATATCGACATCATCAGCAACACCGACCAGAAAGTGTTCTACATCAACATCCGCCAAGCGCTCGTCTGCGGCTTCTTCATGCAGGTCGCCCACCGCGAAGGTGAAAAGGGAATGTACTTGACGGTCAAGGACAATCAGGTGCGTTTTGCACAATTAATATCTGTGCTGTGCTAAAAAGTTTGTTTTCTGATAGGTTGTGGGTTTGCACCCGAGTTGTGGGCTTGACACTACGCCAGAGTGGGTTCTGTTCAACGAGTTCGTGCTCACGAGCAGACCATACATTCGTACAGTCACTGAGGTGAAGCCTGAATGGTATGTCTGCATCTTTCGCAAATCATCACTGGCACTAATAACTCCCTGCGTCTCAGGTTGCTGCAATACGCTCCCGACTACTACAACCTGTCAAGCGGAAGCTTCCCAGAGGGCGAGACGAAGCGCGTGCTCAAGAGCATCGTGGCGAAAACCAGAGGGAGGAGTGCGGAGGAAGAGAAGCGGAATAACAAGAAGCGCCGAGTGCAGGATCATTGAACAAGATCTGTGACGATTTCTGTGTTTTGGTTAACCTTCATACATGCTTAGAAGCGCGCCGGTCACCGCGGTGATAACTTTGTATCATACTCTCGTGCGGCAGACTCCAGAATTCATAGTGCAGATGGCGGTATTGCAAGAGCGTTGGTTTGCAGGGCTGGGAACAGCGCCTACCAACCCTTCCAAGGAACCCAAATGTCGACCACCGTGTCGGGCTTCTTACTCCCGCTGTCCACGACGAAGTAGAACGGGTAGGCGGCAGCGGTGAGGCACGCATGCTGACAGTAAATCTTGACGTATTCTCCGATCTGCAATTGAGTGGCTTCGGCATCGGGGATGTGGCGGAGCGTGCCATGTTCCTGTGAAATCTTCGCCAGTCGCCAGCCCTTTCCGGGGCCGTCAAGAAGGACGTCGCCATAGCCGGGGCGTGGACCTGTGTCGCGGCTCATGCCAATACCGCCGACGTCACACATCGCTTCATCCCCGCCGTCGGGGGCGCGGTTCGGGTAGTAGGCGATGACTTGGGACAGAACGTAAGGAGCGATCTGGTCCTGGCCGATCATCCCGGTGGCGAATTGCTGATAAGGAATGAGCGTCAGGTGGGCATTATGTGGCTGCGGTTGCTTGCCTGAAGGTCATTGAACGGGTAATTGCCTAGAGCAGCGTGAGAGAGATTCAATGGCGGGCGTCACGCGGCCAACTCACCCGCGTGCAACTCGATCTTGCCGTTCAGAACCTCCTTAAGTTTCTGACGAACCTCGTCCGAAGCTGCGGCGTGAGCAGTAGGAGTGCTTCCCACGGACAGGACCCAAGGAACATTGTGAGTTTTGCCGAGGCGCGAAGCAATATCTTTGGCCTCTGCGGCCACGCCGTTAACGGCCGTGACCTCCTCCGTGAGAAAAGTGGACCCCTCATCCAGCGACTTGGACGCATATGCGTTGCCCGCATGACAGTAGAACCCATAGATGGCGACTGCAGGCGACGTCAAAGCTGCCTCAAGCAGGGCGGTCATGGCAGGTGTTCCCGGGACCTGGCCGGCACGGCTGCAGGGATACAGACCGTGAGTGTTTAGGCGACGCCAGACGTCCAACAGCGACAAACAGACTGACCCATTTCCTGCATCGACCTTGATGAAGATGCTCCAGTGATGTTTGGTCTGGGTCCGGGTCTGAAATTCTTCGATTCCACGAATCTGGATTGGGTTGTCGATCATGAGGCGCACGACACCATGGTGAGCGGCGAGGAGGTGTGACAATTCAGCAAGGTCCGCCAACTTGTTCAATGCAACAGGTACACCGTAGAGAATCTACAAAAATAAATGACGGGTGAGCTGGTTGCCCAATCTCTGAGCACTGAGGAGCTACGCACATCCTTTACTGTGCCATCAGCAACCAGCCCTTCTTCGACGATGCGCCAGGCCTCCATGATGGTCGAGACGACGACTGCGTGGGTGGATCCCGCAGATGACCTGAGTTGGGCGCGAGTGCCTTCTGCCGTCTGCAGCCCATGGTTTGAGCGCACTGGCTATGGAGCCTGCGTATCAACAAACCTTGTGGGTCTTGACGTGTGCACGGAAGTTGGCATCCCATTGTGAGGCCGTGCGATGCATTTCAGCACAGTTGCGTGCGACGATGCTGCGATCGACGATGAAGCTAGGGGTCGGGAGGTCGGTGAGCTTCTTGCCCACATATTCCTGGAACAGAGTGCCCTTGTCGGGTAGTGCGACGAGTGCACGTTTGCTGAGAGAATGTGTGGACATGTAAGGCGAAAGGAAGGGGTCAAGGAGTGGCGCATGCAACTGGATCGCGACTGCGTGGCAGGCCAGCTTTAGGGGGACGTCCGTTTCGGCCACGGATCCGAGCTGCCGCCGCCGATGAGCATACCGAACATGCTCTTCATGCGATCGAGTCACACTTGTAAGCGTTTCGGGCTGCCTACGGAACGCGCATTCCGTCAACGTTCCGAGATGATCCAGCCAGAGCGCTAGTCAACGGCCGGTGCTGACCGACGCGACGCTTGACCAGCGACCTCGCGCACATGCAGACGACACTGCACCAGTTCCAAAAAAGCAAACCAAAGACCGATAGAGGTCGTGAGGAGCGTACCAAGATCGCTACAGAGACTCTTGCCGCGATCAAGAGCGGCAGTTATGGCGTCGGGAACGTCTCGTACCAGCTTGCGCCGATGATTCAGCACACGCTCACCAACACGGTTTTTGAGCCCGCTATCTCGGCCACAATGTCTGGCTGGAAAAATTTCCCATCTGCGCATGCTGCTACGGCCAAAACGACGTTGGCGGTGCATCAGACGTCGACACTTGAGGCACTCCGGAGCCTTGCGCAAGTTCCAGGCGCGCGCGTCGCCGTCCTCAACTTCGCTTCCGCTCATAAGCCTGGAGGAGGCTTTCTCACTGGTGCACAGGCTCAGGAAGAGTCCCTTGCGCGTAGTTCCACGCTCTACTGTTCATTGTCCAGTCCAACAGGCCAGTTATTCTACAATAACGTAGACAAGGACTCAGGATACTACTCTCACACCATGCTTTGGTCGCCGAACGTCACGTTCTTTCGAGACGACCGTGGACATTGGCTTGCGCCATGTATGGCTGCCGTTATTACGTCGGCTGCCGTCAATGCGGGTGTGGTGAAGGCTAAACTGCCCGAGGCCTCCCACGATGAAGCAGACGCGCGTATTCGCAGTGCCATGCACGAGCGCATGGCCCGCATCCTCTACCTCCTGGAGCGCCAAGGATCGACTCACGTCGTCCTCGGTAGTTTCGGTTCGGGGGTGTTCAAGAATGACATTCCCACAGTAGCGCAGGTCTGGGCTGAATTGGTCGGCCCCGGCTGCCGTTTCGAACGATCGTTCGTCCACATTAGTTTTGCAATCATTGATGAGAGGACGTACATGGTGTTCAAGGAAGCCTTCATTCAACGCTGTGGAGAACTGTGGGCGAGTTTGGTTTAACGCCCCTGGCGAGGCCATCTGTTGTTTGTCATCCAGTGGCAGGGGACACGCACCGGGCTTGTGTCTTGATCCAAACACGCCGTGACCAGACATCCGTGTTTGCATGTTTGTGATCGAGTGAGCGCTGTACCCTTCTTGTGACCAAGCACCCTGTGAATCGATTCTGAGATGTTGACCAAGATGGATGACAGCGGACCGGCTTCAAGCATCTGGACCAGCACAGGTTCTCTGCGGCCCCGCGAAGCGCGATCTGTCCCTGATCCCCAATGTGGCTCCGGAGATGCCTCACGCATGCGTCGAGTCCGCCTATTGTGGCTCGACTGTGTTCTGGTAACACTGTCGTCGACGTCGACTTTGTTTTAGGGTGCATCTGGGTTTACGCACCGAAGGAAATGAATGGCGTGTGCCAGTCGCGCCGGTCGTTGTAACTCTCCAGCTCTGCCACTGCAAACAACCAGCGCCTTTGTGCTGCGTTGAAGGGGCGCACGACAGTTCGGCGGCGGAGCTCGATCTCAACCACTCAACTTGGGAACTACTAAAGGGCAGCATCATCCCTGAGTCGAGTCCGCAGACAGACTCAAACCACCCCCCTTCTCCTCCAACTGATCATCGGTGAGGCATCGACTATCAGACTGTGGCATACAAATTCGTCTCACACACGTGTACTCAGATGTCGTCCCCCCCAACTGATCACTGGGTTATGACCCTCAACAACTACTTCCAATCGCCTGGTAAATCGACGAACGATATGCAGTGGGCAGAGACGCTCTCCGGAGCCACCTGGACCGCGGTAGTGGATAGTGAGTTGACGTTTCGGTGAGCCCGGTGGCGCTGAGCTGACTCCGGCCCGCAGTCGAGCGTGTGGGAACGTTCAAGGGAAACGGCGCGACTCGGAAAGGGGCACGCGAGGCCGCCGCGCAAGCCGCATTCAACTGGCTGACCACGCGCCGTTAGACGGCGACGAGAAGCGTCCGATCGAGTTCTTGTTATGCATAAATCCTGTATGTTCGGCGCGTAATTGAGCAGCCTTTGAATGTGTACGGCAAGACAAAGCGTGATCTCCGATCGTTGCGCGTCACGTGCGGTGATTCCGCTATCAAGTAGCGACTGTATTCCGACACAGACGCAGTTCCAGAGCAATTATGCATATCACTGAGCTATGTGGCTTTCGCCGGAGGGCGTGCCCGTCGTGGGGTTGGCGTCAAGATGAGATGCAAAGCGCCGGCACGGGTCCGACAAGATCTCGACCATTTGCCGCCTGCCCGCAGCCCTCAACTCCGGTTTCTCTGCAGGGGCAGAGGCTCCACGAGGTCAACTGCTCCGCGATGTGACTCATATTGCCACAGGAGAGACGCGCAGCGGAGGATGCTGTTGCTGACGGCGGATCACTACCTAGCCCGAAGCAAGACCGCTCATGTGTCCCAGACCGATGCAGGCGGCGGACGACTCGGGCCAGGGCAGCAGAGCGTGGAATTGAGGCTTTACTCCGCCGAGATCAGGAGAGCCAACAGAAATCGAGGGCTTGCCAGACATCACGCGCTTTAGGGGCACTCAAGAGCACACCGACAGTCTGCCCGTTTTGCGCAGACACAGAAGGCAATTCCAGACGGCAGAATCTTGGTATCCTTACAGAGAATTCAGGGCGCCTCACAGAAAGCGGTGAGGCAACCGTCCGAAGCCCGTGCACGGAGATGTTGCAACTGTGCAGCCGTGTCGGCATCCGAAGCACAACACCCGATGCGCTTCTTCAAGCACGTGTAACACCAAGGCGACCACAGCTCTCAAGCCCCGCACTACCCCGGGCGCTTTGCGTAAGCGAAGCCAAGCTACGCGTTCAGAGTACGTTAGACGGTCGTCGACGCATCTTGATCCCCACGGACGGCGAGCAACAGCTCGCGCAGACTCCTACGGTTGGGATCCGATCAAAGAGCGACCAATCTCGCTCGAGATAGCATGATCAAGCGCGGGCACTGAGCCAAGTGACGAGCGTTGGGGAGCAAGACGTGGTGGCGATAAAGCCGTGGGAGACCCGGTTGATTGTACGAATGCTCCCCGCTCATCGTGACAGGCTTCTTCAAGACCATTGACGCCAAAGGACCCTGCTCGCTATTGGCACAAGAAATCGAGCGGTATTCGGATGGTCCATGTGTTGCAGCTCCGGCTTGGATCGCGTACCTCGAGTTCGGCGGTGTTGATAACAGTCCGGTGATGATCGTCTAGCATCGGCGTCTAGCAACATGCGCAAGACACAGCTACCCAAAGCCATCGGTCTCAACGCAGCTCTCGTGTCAATGAGCTCGATACCCTTCAATGTGCAGTGGCGAGAACGCCGTTACGGCACGGAACGGGTTGCGGAAGCTGGCTCGCTGTTTTGCTTGGGCGACGCGAACCAATGATGCTGGGCATGCCCGTCCAACTGTCGCTGGCGCTCGGCCTGGCGTCTCGGGCTGCCCTGAGCACGCGCAGTTATTGATTCTAGCCTGTTCCATGGAGCTCGAGCTGGCGGCGGCGGGCTTGTGTAAATCGCTGGCTGTTGGAGAGGACAGGACACACTACCACCATCGTCCAAGCACGAGCCTCCAGGTGCTTTGACGTCGTGGAACCAGGCCCAGACTTGTGGATTTAACTTGCCTCCAGCAAGAGCACACGTCGTTGGGGAGGGGGCCGGGGAGGTAGAGGAGCGGTCCCGCTGCAACGCGGCTGTTTCATTGGAAGCTCGCAGCATACTTATGAGCTGATTCTGCCCTGGCGCGGGGTGCTTACGCGCGATCTGCTATGCGCCGCGGCCGCGGGGAAGTGACGCGCGTGTCTATCGTGTGCTTGGTTGGTCTTAGAGACTGGACAGCCGTGCTGGTGGTGCAAGTTTGTGCTTCTCGGGCTGTGATCGAGCCTCAGGAGCACAGTGGGTGCGCGACCACGAGGAGTGACCGCTGACGGCGGGAATGGCCTGTGATGCTACGTGAGCGGGCGACGATGACAAGAGGAAGAGGAAGAGGAAGAGGAAGAGGTCGAAGCAGAAGCAAGAGCAATTCAGCCGCCGAACCGAAGTCGCCTCGCGGCACAACTCGCTACTTCCAGACCACGCATCTCAATCGATGCGCGGGTCCACTGCTCTTCAGCTTGACCCACCCACTGCTCTTCGGCTCCGTAGGGATTGTCTGCCACCGGCTCTCATGAGCTTCGTCGTACCGCTCCGACCGGCTGTGAATCAGGTCTCCGCTAACTGGTTGCCGTGGCATGGTATAAGAACACGGCTCCGGCTCTCGCAGTTGCTCCTTTCGACGGGTTAGTCACTGTGGGATGTCAGGGAGCTACTCTAGCAGCGTGGCTGCCGCCCGGTCCAGGGGTGACGCTTGTTACTGCGGACTATAACATGATACTTGGCGCTCATCCATACGTCTCGAAGTCAGCTCTTTCACACGTCTCAAAATCAGCTCTGCATAAGCTGAGATGGTTTATTTGAGACAGTCAACCCGGATCAGGACATGCAGCTGAAAGGCATCTATTTTGTTCCTCCAAGGCAGTGGATGTGTACAATGCAGTGACAGACACAAGCGGCAGAGTCATGAGGTGACAGGGTAATGAAACAACGGGCCTGAGGCGAAGCGACGCTGTGGGCTTGCACACAGGGCTCCGTTAAATGCTGCATATGGGACGAGACGGACTGGGAGAGAGCGTGCGAGAGAGTTGACGAAACGACAGTGTCCAAGAGCAAGACAGTTGAAAATCATACAAGCATGAAGCAGATCACGGAACGGACGATTTAGTGCTTGCCGTTGATGTGGCTGAGCGCAGCGTCGGCCTTCTTCAGGTCGCCTTCGCTCAGGGTGCGGTTCATCCCACCGGGTGTGCTCGCACCAGACATGACGGAGCCGGCACGCGAACGCACTTTGAAGATGAGAGGGCTGTGAAGAAAGTCAGCATCTAGTTCTGACTGTCAGGAGCTGCGAAACATACAAAGGATACCCTTCGTCCTCCTCCGTCTTGTTAATATGCGACCACATCGAGCCGCCCTTGTAGTCGCTCGTCGACAGCGACTGCATCTCCTCGGTCAGAGTGCCAATATCGCCAGGCGTGATTGCACCGCGCAGGCGCGGGCTACCCGGGACACTGAATGCCGGGCGCTCGCTGCCAGGGAACCCGTAGTCTTCCTCCTGCTCGCCGAAGTCTGCAGCGTATTGGTCCGGGTACGCGCGGCGCAGCGCCAACTGACGGGCTTTCGAGTACTCGACGCCGAGGTTCTTCCAGTCCAGTAGCGGGCTGAGGCGCTCGACACGGTTGCGTTGGTTGATGCGCTGCCGGCGGGTCTTGTTGCAGAAGCTCAACATGTAGTCGGTGAGCTGGCGGACTGAATCTTCCAGAGATTGCATGCGGCGATCAACAATGTAGCAACCTTCTTCGTGCGGGCTCTCAATGAGATCCTGCATGAAGCTGCCGAAGCCGGACAGGTTGGTTGTGATGCTCGGAATGCCCATGACCGTGCACTCAGCGGGAGTATAGCCCCACGGCTCGTAGTAGCTTGGGAAGACACCGAGGTGGCAGCCGCGGACGAACTCCTCATAGTCGAGGCCAAGGATCGGGTTGTTGGAGTTGAGGAAGTCGGGGTGGAAGATGACCTTGACGCGGTCGTGGGAGCTATTGAAGAGTTGTACGCGGCGAAGCTGGTTGAGGACAGGGTCCGCAGAATCGTCGGCTATAGAAACAACTCTCAGCCACGGCTGCTCGGCGAAATTTTAGGGTGCACTTACCCATGTTGTGCGTCGTAATTGGGGGCAATGAGTTGCGCTTCAGGGCAAAGATGCGACGTTTAAGCAGAACGCGGTCTTCGTCAGACAGCAGTTCGTCGAATGCCGGGACCTCAGTGCCCGACTCGCCAGAGAAGCGGGCCGCCTTCTCAAAGATGCGTTGGCCAATGCGGTTCTGAATTTCAGTGACCGTGTCACGGAGCTGCTTGGTGACTGCTTGGCCCTTGAGTGCTTCGACGGTGTACGAGTGCGTCGCGGCGGGCATGATGATGAACGCGACGACGGTCGTGTTGGAGTTGGCTGTCTTGAGGCGGTGGTTGAGACGGGCGAGGGACTCGATGAACATGTCGACACCCTTGTTCCTGTACTCGTACCGACCGGCCGTGAACATCTACATCCCGCAGAATTAGTCCAAGGTTGGTCCGTGTCCAAGCGCACGGAAACGCACGTAGACAGTGTTCTCCAGGTCAAAGTCGTAGTGGCCGTAGAAATGGCCGCGGACGAAGTCGTTGATCTTGGCCTTGGACACCTGATGCAAGTTCTGGAACTCGTGCATGGCGGAAAACTTGACAACGTTGAGACCGTTCGGAAGAACACCATCTGCCGAGTTACGGGATGAGCACTGGCACAGCACGTAATCGCGGAGCCGGCAGATGGCGATCGGAGGACGCACCGGGCTTCCGCTTGAGCAAGTACTCAGACTCGTACGCTGTGATGTGCGAGACAGTGGTGAAGACATCCGCGCAGTGCGTTGCAGCACGCTCGATGCAGTATCTAAAGAGATGCAGTCCGTTAACCTTGGCATCGCAGCACGGGAGGACGAGCCATGGCGAGGTTCACGGGTGGAAAACATACCTGTGATAGATGCCGCGCTTCCCAGCTTCGTGATCGACATCGAAGTACTGCAAGTTGTTGTAGAAGTCGACAGAGCCGGCGCAGAGGTAGCGACCGAGGAGGGTGGCATGGGTCGTGAACACGGTCGTCACATCGATATGACGCTTCCTGCAGAGCGGGATGGCGACGCCGGCCTGCCACTCATGGAAGTGGGCGATGACAGATTTCGTGAGATTGCGAGCTACGTACTGTGAGAGATGAGGGAATTTCATCGGCACGTAAGAAACAGCGTAATGACAGGATCGGCCGAAGATAATCGATAAGTGGGCGGATTGGGACGTACCTCGCCAAGGAACCAGGCGACCAGGTAGCCAAAGATGATGGTCTCGTTCGTCTCATGATCCTGAGGTGGGGTAGGAATGCCAGCGAGGTTCCAAAGATCGCCCTTCCACTCATCGATGCGAGAGTACTGGGATCCGGTGTCGAACAGGAGGACGCGAGGCGCGCCTTCGACAAGCCAACGACCGTACAGAAGCTTTACGCCACGCTCACGCATGGCGTTGAGTGCACCTTCAAGCGCGGGATCTGATGAAGGCTCCATGGGCTCGACCTCCATCGGAGCAGTCTTGTAAGAGAGCGGGCCGATGAGGCAGTATCTGTCGCCAAACTCGCTAACGGTCACGGGCACCTTGGTCTTGATAACCTGCACTGAACGTCAGGGGAGATCATCGCGATGTTCCGGAACTTGTACTGACTGTGTAGATGCCTCCGACCTGTGGCCCGAGCGCAGCGATGTCAATAAAAGACGCGACCTAGGCAGCTGGCGCGCATGCCGGCGCGACTGACCTTGTTAGCGACCTCCCATGCACACTCAAAGAGCAGCGGGTTCCGCATATCGCGCTTTACTTCAGCCATGTCTATACAAACGGGACGGGATGGACGAGAGTAGGAGGGAGAGGGGCGGAGGGCACTCGAATTCTGCGTCACTGCGAATTTGAGCTGCCTCGCTCAATCCAGTCATCGTGACAAGCATGCATGCAACACATGCCACCTGTCAGTCGCCTTCCGCTCGGGGCACACATGTTGATCGTGGAGCTGATCGCCACTCGTGCATGTAACTCCACTATATGTGTAGAAATAAGATCGTGAAAGATCGAATTTGGGTGGCAATCGGACAAGCAGTGACCCTGGCAAACGCGCAAGGGAACTCGATCACCTTGCGCAGTTAGGTCTCTTGTTAAACGAAATTATAAGCGCTCGTACGCACCTTTTCCGATTATTTTCCGAATAGCAAGGCAGCTCCGCCGGACCTCACCTTCTTGGTCACAAGATCACCAGTGCGGGCACTGTTTCAAGCATCACCGAACCAACAATTATCAACCCTCAGACAGGTAAGTCTAAGCCCTGGATGTCGCGCAAGGTGCTCTGCCGGCCTGCCGGCCATTTCTAGTTAGCAGGTGTGGGAGTATAAATACAAAGTTCGGCGTCAGTAGAAATCGAAAATGCTATTGGAGGAGCTTGGAATTGCGGCACAAGATGATGCGAGCACGGGGTTCAGCATCGGAGCTGAGCCTCAGGGCACGACACCGGCACAGCGGGTTTGAACTTTAATCTAATATTCCAACAATATGTGTCTGCGTTTTACGCACGCTCTGGCTCTCAACGTCAGTACAATATCCCTAGATAGTCCAACACAACGTCCCCTGCACACCACCGGTTCCCGTACACATCTGCCTCGACCCCGCGCGCCTCGGGCCTGGGCAGGTCCGATAATCGCTCTTGCTCATCCTCTGGAAGCACAAACGACGATCCACCCCGAGCAGACGTGATGTGGTCCACATACCCTACTCCGTAGCTATGATTTGCGTTCACCGACACCCGCGGGCACTTGAATCCTATAAACGGCGGGCACGCACGTTCGACCGCCTGGCAAGTCTCAAGGCATGGCAGCAGCGTAGCGTAGTTGCGATCCATCGTTGCGAACAGATCGCGCGCTGGACTTCGCGGACGCTCGCCAGCTGGAACGTTGCGCAGGGCTGCTGGTCGGGTTATTGATGCCTGTAGCGGTGTCGTCGGTGCGGGCGCGTCGTTTGTCGGTTCGCCGCACTGAGGGAACCAGACGCCACAGGACCAGCTTCGGTACGCCTCGAAGCAGCTAGAGCAGGTATGTATTGGTGACCACCAGTCGTTGCCACACGAGAAAGACCCTAGTGCCGTCGAGAACTTGCGCAGGGTGTCCAGAAGCGGCTCGGTAAGTGTTGAAGGCAGGTTATCTGTCGAGT
>Ga0247815_10002100_pt1 | contig 14818 bp, 13 predicted proteins | sample UWRJL194509B1_FD_181014 | JGI IMG/M metagenome (GOLD analysis project Ga0247815, IMG submission 181014) | Plant litter microbial communities from Arlington Agricultural Research Station in Wisconsin, United States - UWRJ-L194-509B-1 | ecosystem: Environmental > Terrestrial > Plant litter >...
AACGGAAGACAACCGCAACTGGACTAATTTTTCAGATTTGTACCTTCAAAAAGGCGACTATCTGCGGATTAGTAACGTGACCATTGGTTATGACCTGAGCCGCATTGCGAAAAAGAGCTATCTCAAAAAAGTTCGCTTATATGCTACTGCACTGAACCTGTACACCTTTACGAAGTATGACGGTATGGATCCTGAAATTGGTTATGGAACTATCCGGGGAACCAGCCCGGACGGACAGCGATCAGACAGGGATTCCTATGCTTCGGGATTTGATTTGGGGTATTATCCACGTCCAAGGACATTTCTGATTGGGGCAAATATCAAATTATAATATAAAACTGCTAGATATGAAACTGAGAAATATATTTATAATGGCTGCTGCAGTGTTCCTGCTAGGGGCTTGTAAAAAAAGTTTTCTGGATGTTCAACCCATAACAAAGGTTACCGACGAAAATTTCTATAAGACACCTGCTGATGGTTTTAAGGCCCTTGTGGGCTGTTACGATGGCTTGCAAATCATTTGGTCGGCGGGCGTATCATTGCCTGTGGCGTCAGAGGTGTTCTCTGACGACTGTTTTGGTGGGACAGGTAACTCTGATGGATTTGGATACCAAATGCTTGATGAATTTGACCGGTCGAGATCACCTTCAGATCAGAACATCTTTGACCAGAACTGGGGTTTTTATTACAAGGCTATCTACCGCTGTAATGTGTTTTTAGGCAAAATGGACCAAATCAACTGGGGATCAAACACCACATTAAGGAACACCTACGAGGCTGAAACCAGGTACATCCGAGCCTATTTGTATTTTGATATGATGCGTCTATGGGGACATATTCCTTTGTTAACCACACCTTCGGCCGAAAATCTTCCACAGTCTGAACCAGATGCAGTGTATAAGGTAATTGCCGATGATCTAAAATTTTCTGCTGCAAACCTGCCTTCGGTGGCGTATAGTGCGCAGGCTCCGGGCGACCATGGAAGGGTCACTAAATATGCTGCGGAGGCACTGCTGGCGAGGGTTTTCCTTTTTTATACCGGGTATTATGGGAAAACGGACCTGGTGGGATCGGTTGACAGGACTGCTGCGCTGAATGGCCTGGAAGATATTATCAACACAGGAGGATACGACCTGGTTGATAATTACGCGAACCTATGGCCCGCTGCGTCTCAGGATGCCTATGCAAAGGAAGATAACAAGGAGACTATTTTTGCTATTAAATACACATATACAAGCGATTATAACGGAAATACCGATGGTAACCATTGGATGGTCATGCTGGGAATGCGTGAGCAATATAGCTTTCCCTACGGTAATGGTTGGGGTGGAGGAACAGTCAATCCGAAACTCTGGAACGCATTTGACGCAAATGACAGCCGCAAAGTGGCCTCAACGATTTCCATTGCTGATGAAAATATCAATTTTGTCAATCAAAGCAAGCAGCGTGAGTATACAGGATATTATGTGAAAAAATACAGTCCTATGGTAGACAAAAACGGCATTCCCTTACCGCAGCTGAATCAGGCCACTGATTTCCAGATAGGCCAGTTCCAGGACTATGTGTCTATCCGCTACGCTGATGTGTTGCTAATGGCGGCGGAACTGGGCAGTGCTAATGCACAGAATTACTTCGACAAGGTTAGAAGGCGTGCTTACCTGGATAAGTTTGTTACACTTCCTGTTAACAAAGAAAACATCATGAGAGAACGAAGGTTAGAATTTGCGTTTGAAGGATTACGCTTCTACGACCTGCTGCGACTGGGAGTAAATACAGCAGCTCAACAGATTGCAGAAAGTACAACCGTGCTAAATGGGGGTGTAAGTACTGCAAAAACAATTTCTGCAGCCAGGATTATCGAAACGCAAGGATTGCAACAGATCCCGAATACCCAAATTACGCTTTCCAATGGCACTTTAAAACAAAACGCAGGCTGGTAAAATCTAAAAAATACTCAATTATGAAGAAGGTTATGAAAATATTGATGGTGTTCATATTACTGGTACTAACGTTGGTGGCCTGTAAAAAAGATGAGCATGAACTAGGCAAAATGCCCGATAAATCCGAAATTAAATATTCGGTATCACAAGATCTGGCTGTAGATCCAGGAGGAAATACCGTAATCCTGAAGAACCTGACACCCGGTACCATTTCTATGTGGGACTTTGGGACCGGAACCTCCACAAGGGTCACGGATACGGTTCACTTTGCATTTCAGGGTAACTATACGATTAAATTTTCGGCAGCAACCGCGGGCGGAGTTGTGGAAATGGACTCTGTTGTTGTAAAAGTGACAAAAGAAAACCTTAGTTATGTGACTGACCAGATGTATTATGATATATCAGGAGGTTCCGGCAAACAAAAGGCATGGGTGCTGGATACCGATGGAAAGTTCTTCCTGGGCCCACTAACTTTTTTTGATCCTGCAAATTTTAATACGGTTTGGTGGGATGCAGGACAGGATATATTCCCCGGGAATATGGCTAAAGGAGATTACGGCGTGATGACCTTTGGACTAGTAGGCGGCCCAAATTTCAGTGCGGTAAAACCGATGGAAGGTGGCGTCACACAAAGTGGCTCCTATTCCCTGAACCTGGCAAAGAAAAGGTTAACTATTACCGGTGGCAGCATTTTAAGAGGGTACAAGCCTGCTAAAAATGGTATATCTGGCATCAACTGGACATTCTACGAAATTATCTCTCTTACGGCTAATACAATGCGGTTAGGAGTATACCGTGACAAGGATGTTGATGGCGAGGGCAACGCGTTATTGGTGTACAACTTTATCTCAAAAGAATATTCGGATAATTGGGTTCCGCCTGCTTCCAGATAGTGGACATAGTGGTGTGAAAAAACGGTCATTATAGCATTCAATGGAGCTGCAAAATTTTGGGCAAATGCCTGGAATTTTGCAGCTGATTTTTGGGGACTGCCGTAGAAAAAATGGTTTGTATATTGTGATGGAAAGGGCAGTGACCTGCAGTATTTTCTTATATTATCTGATGTGTATTAGTAATTTAGTTAATTAGTATTAAGTCTCTGAATATGTTTTGTTAAAAAATATGTTACTTTGTTGTGAAGTCCATATTTTTTGTGTGAGAAATATCTGCCTAGGTGGTACTTAAAGAAAATTTTAGATAGACTAAATATTGTGTTTTGCCCAGTCGAGGGTAATCCTGATCCCGTCTTTTAATTTGAAAAACGGATGGTACCCAAGGTCTGTTTTTATGCGGCTAATATCAGCCAGAGAGTCGTGAATATCGCCTGACCGGGATGGGTTAAAAACTTGTCCGGGATCGGTCTCGTTGAGTTCTTTCAGCAATTGCCAAAGCTGGTTTAGGGAAACACTTTCGCCACAGGCTACGTTGTAAACAGCATGTGCCAAACCACCTGGGAACAGAAGGGCTTTCACATTTGCCTGAACCACATTTTCAATAAATGTGAAGTCACGCGTCTGGCTCCCGTCCCCGTTTATTGCGGCGGGCCTGCCTGTCAAAATTGATTGAAGAAATAATGGGATGACCGCAGCATATGCTCCACGCGGATCCTGCTTTGGTCCAAATACATTGAAGTATCTCAATCCTACGCTATCGGTACCATATGTTTTTTGAAAAACGTCTGCGTATAATTCATTCACGAGTTTGGTAACAGCATAAGGTGATAAAGGATTGCCGATCCTGCTTTCTGTTTTAGGTGAATCTGTACTGTCCCCATAGGTGGAAGATGAAGCAGCATAGACTATCCTCCGCACTTTCTCATCCTTGACTGCAATCAGCATATTGAGGAAACCATCAACGTTGACCTCATTTGTACTGATAGGATCGAATATAGAGCGCGGTACAGAGCCCAAAGCTGCCTGGTGACTCACATAGTCAATTCCAGCACAGGCTTGTTTACATGTCTTTAAATCGCGTATATCTCCTTCTATAAATTCGAAGGCAGGGTTATTTTCAAATTCATGTATGTTTTTTAAGAAACCAGTAGAAAGGTTATCCAGTATCCTTACCTTACCTGCGCCATATTTTAAAAGGTAACCAACGAGGTTTGATCCAATGAAACCAGCACCTCCTGTTATGAGAAACGAGCTTGTTCCAAGGTCTCCGCTATGATATGGTTTATCGTACATGGGTTTTAAGATTAAAGCCGGCCGTCGGTGATTTCTGCTGGTAACATACCTTTGATATCATAAATGACGGTATTCTCGTTGCAAAGCTGTCTGATATCCAGCGTTTCAAATTCGCGGTGGGCTACAGCACCAATTACCGCATCAAACTTTCTGCCTTTAATTTGCTCTTTCTGACAGGTGATACCATATTCCAAAAGCACCTGTGCTGGGTCAGCCCATGGATCCAGGATACAAATATTGACGTGATACTCTTTTAAACGGGTAACAATGTCGATTACACGGGTATTCCGCACATCAGGACAATTTTCTTTAAAGGTGAAGCCCAGAATTAGCACTTCGCTGCCGGTTACTTGTATTTTTTTTCTAACCATGAGTTTGATTACCTCATCTGCAATGTACTGTCCCATTCCGTCATTAAGCCGTCTCCCCGCAAGGATGATTTCAGGATGATAACCAGCCTCCTGAGCTTTTTGCGCCAGATAGTAGGGATCAACCCCTATACAATGACCGCCAACCAGGCCCGGTTTAAAATTAAGGAAGTTCCATTTGGTGCCCGCGGCTTCCAGCACATCAAGTGTGTCCAAACCAATCAGATTAAAAATCTTGGCCAGCTCGTTGACGAATGCGATATTGATATCGCGCTGAGCGTTCTCTATTACTTTTGCTGCTTCTGCAACGCGTATTCCCGGAGCCCGGTAGGTACCCGCGGTGATGATGGTGCGGTACAGGTCATCAACGTCAATTGCCGCCTGGGGGTTAGACCCGGCAGTGATTTTCAGTATTTGTGTAAGTGTATGTTCTTTGTCTCCCGGGTTTATACGCTCGGGTGAATAACCACAGGAAAAATCTACATTAAACCTCAGACCAGATGTTTTAGCAAGGACGGGTGCACATTCGTCTTCTGTAACTCCCGGGTACACGGTCGATTCATAAATTACCAGATCCCCGGTTTTGAGATATTTGCCTACAGTTTCACTTGCGCGGTAAAGGTGCTGAAGATCGGGGTGGTTATATTTGTCGATTGGGGTAGGTACGGTGATAATATAAATATTCGCACTTTGCATATTAAAATCGTCACTGCTAAAAGAAAGGTTGTCTTTTACCTGAGTCAGTTGTTCTCCTTCTATTTCCAGCGTACTGTCAAATCCGGAGCTGAGTTCATTAATCCTGTTGGGATTGGTATCAAATCCTGTCACCCTGAAATGTTTTGCAAAAGCAACTGCAAGCGGCAAACCCACATAGCCAAGACCTATAATTGCAATATGCGTGTCTTTGTTAATCCTCGTCATTTATTTTATTTTAAGACAATCGGCGCGCAATTTATCGAAATAAATCAGAATCTTAACATTTAAGTAATCCAGTGTGTTTAAGGAAAACAGCATAACCACAAAAAAGCCCCTGTTCCAGCGTATTGCGGACCAGGGGCTTTTTATCCGGCCTTAGTAATTTAGTTTTTTACAAATTCCGTGTTCGCAATAAGCGCAATTTCGTCGCTTAACATTGCAGTTGGATACTTTGTGCCCAGTGCGTAGTCAGCTCTTTTAATTGTACCGGTAACTTTGAAACCAGCAATCGTTTTTTGAGACTGTGGATTAGTAGTTGTACCTCTCAATGTGGCGTCCAAAACCACAGGTTTAGTTACACCGTGAAGGGTTAATAAACCACCAACTTTATATTTATTTGCAGATACCTTTTTCACTGAAGTGCTTTTAAAAGTTAAAGCAGGATATTTAGCAGCGTCAAAGAAGTCGGCACTTTTCAAGTGACCATCTCTTTTATCATCTTCTGTATTTACAGAATTCACATCAGCGCTCAATTCGATCACTGCATCTGAAAAATCTGCTTTTGCAGAAGTAATAGTAGATGTAAAGTTTTTGAATGAACCCTCAACATCACTAACCATTAAGTGAGTAATACTAAATCCTAATTTTGAGTGCGCTTTGTCGGCAGTCCAGGTTTGTGCTGATGCATTTAATGTTACCAATGCAGATGAAGCCGCAAAAAGGAGTACGAATAATTTTTTCATGTCTTTGATTTTTATAATTCAAAGTTGTAACAAATAAATGGATGTTTCATTGACATATGGTAAGAAAACAAAACGGATTAAAATATCCGGCATGTGTGAAATTTCTACACGCATGTATGTGATCTGAATTTATTTCTTTTTATTGTTTCCATTATTTTTGTGTGGAGAAAATAAGCTGTGGATGTTGGTATTCCTAAATATTGATCATTCATAGACGGCGGACATACTTAGATTTTGATATGTTAAAAGTAATATTAGCTGAGGATCACACGATAGTTCGCAATGGAATCAGGTTATTGCTTGAAGCCGACAAGGGTATTGCTATTGAAGGGGAAGCTAACAATGCGCAGGAGGTTCTTACTATCCTGCGTAGTGGGCGTTCCGCTGATATTGTTCTGACCGATATTACTATTCCTGAACTAAATGGGAGTTCATTAATCAGGGAAATCCACAGGATCAGTCCCAATGCAAAGGTGGTTATACTTTCCATGATGGATAATGAACAGTTTGTCAGGTATGCATTCCAGGAAGGTGCATACGGCTATTTATTAAAAAACATCAGCACAGATGAGTTGATATTTGCTTTAAGGCACGTAAATTCTGGCGGAAGGTACTTATGCGCCGAATTGTCAATGCGGATGGTTGATAAACAACTGAAAAGTGCTTCGATCAACCAGATTGATCCGCATACCAGTTTTTCTGAACGGGAAAAGGAGGTTTTGGGCCTGATCGCGCAGGGCCTGACCAACAACGAAATATCAGAAAAACTTTTTATCAGCAAACGTACTGTTGAAGGTCACAGGCAAAGCCTGATTGCCAAAACCAACACAAAAAATACTGCAACACTAATCCGTCTCGCCGTTTTGTCTGGCCTTGTTCGCTAATTTTCAAATAAAAAATAATTGTATTTAATTCATTTTTAAGTATTTGTAATTTATTTACAATATTATTTGTAATTAATCTTAATAACTCACTATACTTGCAGGACTATTTAAATCAATTCTAAATAGTAGCTCTAATGAAAATAGCTTTACCTGCCGTTACTTTATTATTATTTGCCGGGACGCTGCATGCGCAGCAAAAAAATGTGCGCAGCAGATCCAAAACTGATACTATCCCTACCGATTTGAAGGAGGTTGTAGTTACCGGTCAGTACCAACCGCAATCGTTACGGAATTCAGTTTACCATACGCGGATTATTACCGCTGAACGTATCAGACTAAGGGCTGCGCTGAATATTCAGCAAGTGCTGAACACAGAACTTGGCTTTCGGTTCTCAAACGACCTGACATTGGGTACAAGTGATATCCAGATGATGGGTATGACAGGAAGAAATGTGAAGATACTGCTTGATGGTGTACCGATGGTAGACAGGAGTGATACACGCGAAAGTTTGAACCAGATAGATATCAATACGGTAGAACGCATTGAAATCGTAGAAGGACCTCTTTCAGTTTCCTATGGTACGGATGCACTGGCGGGAGTGATCAATATTATTACGAAAGCCCCTGGAAAGGAGAGCCTGAATATCAATGCCAGGGTGCAGGAAGAAACTGTTGGCACATCATATTCACCTTTTAGTAAGGATGGTTCACATTTACAACATGCCGGTGCGGCATGGCAAAATAAGGGCCTGAGTATTTTGGGTGGTGTTACCCATAATGACTTTAGCGGATTTAATGTTCCGGGTGCCCTGGCTACCACAGACGAGATCAGTGCGAATACCAACAGGTGGAAACCTAAAGAACAGTGGCTCGCCAATACAAAGTTAGGCTACCGTAAAGATAACCTCAATCTTTGGTACAGACTTGATTATCTGGATGAGACCATATATAGTAAAGGAGGTTATAATCCCAATAACTATAAAGGTACCAGCCAGCAATACATCACAAACCGCTACACACAGCAATTGCAGGGTGATTATAGGATCACTGACAGATTGCAGTTGAATGGAAGCGTTGGTTATTCCACGTTAAAACGACGGACTAAAACTGTTGTTCATGATTACAGCACTGGACTGGAGGAACTGTCAACCGGAGCGGGTGAACAGGATATATCAAAGTTCCAATCCACTAACATCAGGACAACCGCACAGTATAAGTGGTCAGATCAGGTATCGTTACAGCCCGGCATAGAAATCAATCTGGATAATGCCAGCGGTGCAAGGATCAAGGGCTCGCCGTCCATTAACGATTATGCCTTTTTTGTATCCTCGGAATTAAATATTATGAAGGATTTAACGATCCGTCCCGGGCTAAGGTTTATTAGTAATTCGGTATATGATGCCCCGCCCGTGATACCATCGCTGAATGCGAAGTTGAAGTTGAACGAAATACTGGACCTTAGAGTAGGTTACGCAAGTGGATTCCGCTCTCCAGCTTTGAGAGAATTGTACTATGACTTTTTCGATGCCAGTCATTCCATCATGGGTAATGAAAATTTAAAGGCTGAGCAATCGAATAGCTTTACAGCTTCATTGTCCTTATCTGAAAATGCATCAGAAAATCTCAGGTTCCGCTCAGTATTAAGTGGTTTTTATAACAATTTTAAAAACAGGATTGATTACGGCCTTTCTGCATCTGACCCTACCATTACCACACTGATCAATATAGCGAAATATAAAACCACGGGCGGGACTTTTGATAATACGCTTTATCTGAGGAATTTCCAGGTTTCACTTGGTTTTTCTTACATAGGAACGTACAATCAATACAGCACTGCCACCGAACAATATGGTGAGTCGCCAGAGTTTGTCTGGTCTCCTGAGCTGAACAGTAACCTGACCTACACTTTTCCTGGTATTGCAGCTACTGCTAATCTCGCGTTTAAATTTACTGGTAAAAGACCGGTATATGAGCTAAGTACTGTTGATAATGTGGAGCAGGTACGATTGGCGAAAATCGGTTCCTTCAGCACGGCCGACTTTACATTTACCAAAAGTCTGTTCAAGAACCTGAGTTTAAATGCGGGTGTAAAAAACATATTTGACGTCAGGACTTTAACGAATACAGCGTTAGTGACATCTGGTGCGCACAGTACAGGCGGGCAGGTTCCTCAGAGCTATGGACGCTCTTACCTATTTGGAATAAGTTATAACTGGAACAAAGAATAACCTAACAATATCAATAAATATATCATGAACAGATTTACTAAAATTATTACCTTATTATGTTTTGTTGCAGCGCTATCTTCCTGTAGCAAAGATGAAGATACTATCGTGACGGTTCCAGCTTCTGATGGAAGTACCTTGACTTTAAACGGTCTTATCGGGGCTGAAGACGGACCAAGCGCTGGAAATAGTGTATTTGTGGACTTCAGCACCGATAAACAAACTTCGGTAGCACGTGCCGCATGGGACCTGGGTTTTTACTCTGGCGCAGAATTTAGGGTAATCCTTAACAATACTGCCGGCGCGGCTGCCATCGTAACTACTAAAACTGACCTGAATGCAGTAACAGCTGCTGATACGACAGCACTTGCACTTTCAGCGAAGCTAACTATTGGTCAGGGGGCTGGTGATTTTCCGCAAGTTGATCCGGTTGAAGGTAATTTATCTACCTATTTAACCGGCACGGTCATTAAAGAGGTTTCTGCAACTGAAGCAGATAACAAGGTATATATAGTGAACCCAGGTCTTGCCGGATTTACTGGTAAAAGGTACTGGCAAAAAATCCGCGTGATCCGTAGCGGAAATGGTTACACTTTGCAATATGCTAAAATTAATGAGACAACATTTAAAACGTTAACCATTACCAAAGATGCAGCTTACAACTTTAAGTATGCGTCTTTCACTACAGGGGCAGTAAATGTTGAACCGGAAAAACAGGCCTGGGATATTGAATGGACACTGGCCACATACAAAGCCGTTGCCGCCACCACTATCCCTTATACATTTTCAGATTTTGTCCTCATTAATTTTGTAGGTGGGGTCACCGCTGCTGAGGTAATATTTTCGGGAACTGCTGCCAACAGCACGGTAAACTATGCAAATTTTACTGAAGCGAATCTTTCGGGAATTACTTTCGTTGGAACAAGAGAGGCTATTGCAGGTAACTGGAGGATAACTTCGCCAGCAGCTAGTGCAGGTGTGAAAACCGATCGTTTTTACCTGTTGAAAGACGGTGCAGGTAATATATATAAATTGAAATTTGTCAGTTTCCATCCAAATGACAGTGGTACCCGTGGTAAACCTGTTATTGAATATAAACTGGTTAAAAAGGCATAAACTTGGTTAGTTTGTTGTGTAAAGGCTGGCTTCCACGTGCTAATGGAAGCCGCCTTTTTATGATTTACCGCCGGTCAGGAAAACACTATTTATCATTTATACGAATTATGAGAATAAACATTTTAGCAATGGGCCTGCTTGCATTGAGCATGACAGCCTGCAATACCAGCAAAAAGGAAACTGGAGCCGATTTAGCGGATAGCACCAGGATTGTTTCATTAAGTGGCTCACTATCGGAAGTATTAGCGGGGCTTGGGCTTGAAAAGAATGTCGCTGGAACAGATATTACCAGTAATTACCCGGAGAGCATGAAAGCAAAACCAAAGGTGGGACATAATAAAAATATCAATGCCGAAGGTGTAATGGCACTACAACCTGACATTATCATCGGTATCAAAAAGGAAATTACACCTGCTTTGATTAGTCAGTTTAAATCTGCGGGAGTAAAGCTGATGCTGGTTGATCAGGAATATTCGGTTGAGGGTACTAAAAAGTTGATCAGGACTTTGGCCGATAGCCTGCATGCTGTAACAAAGGGCGATTCATTAATCAAAAATCTGGACGGCGACCTTGCTAAGGTAAAGCCTGCAGCAGCAAATGATAAAAAGCCAAAGGTCTTATTTATATACGCACGTGGAACCGGGACAATGATGGTTGGCGGTACTGGTACACAAGTTGACAAAGCGATTGCGCTTGCAGGTGGTCAAAATGCGGTAACTGAATTTTCTGATTACAAACCACTTACTGCCGAGGCACTGGTAAAAGCTGATCCTGATGTGATTTTGTTATTTGACAGCGGTCTTCAAAGTCTAGGGGGCGCAGCCGGACTATTAAAAGTAGGCGGAATAAAAGAAACAAACGCGGGTAAAAATAACCGTATCATAAGTATGGACGGGGAGCTGCTCAGCAGTTTTGGGCCAAGATTAGGAATCGCGATTCAGGAATTAGCTGCAAAAATTAAGTGAACAAACACCAGGGCTATATATTAGTATCCATGTTGTTCCTGCTTGTCGTGGTGATGATGTTATCTTCTTGCATTGGTGCGGTCAAAATCAGTGTCCCGGAATTACTTGCGATTATTGGCAATAAAACAGGACTTTCAGAAACATCTGCATTCAAACCACAGCAAGCTGCTGTATTGCTGAATATCCGGTTACCGAGGGTTATTTTGGGCGTACTTGTTGGTGCGGGGCTTGGAATTTCCGGCGCGGCCATTCAGGGCTTGTTCAGGAACCCGCTTGCAGAACCAGGATTAATAGGTATATCTGCCGGTGCAACTTTGTTTGCAGTTCTGATGATTGTTTTGGAAGTTGGTGTTTTCAAAGTCCTAAGCGGGATCATTGGATTTTATGCCCTTTCTCTGGCGGCATTCGTAGGTGCGTGTATTACCACCTTTATGGTATACAGGCTTTCCACCAGAAATGGAAAAACGAGTACAATTACTTTATTGTTGTCGGGTATTGCCATAAACGCATTGTCAGGATCCTTCACAGGGTTGCTAACCTATCTGGCAACAGATGAACAGCTACGTACAATTACTTTCTGGAGCCTGGGCAGTCTGGGCGGTGCCAACTGGGAAACGGTTGCAGGTATCATGCCGTTTATAATTATACCCGTTGCAGGACTACCTTTTATGGCCAAATCATTAAATGCACTTGCTTTAGGTGATGCGGAAGCTTTACACCTGGGAGTTAATGTGGTTTTGCTGAAAAGAGTTATTATTATATTTGCTACTATCGCTGTAGGTGCTTCTGTAGCGGTGGCCGGAATGATTGGCTTTATCGGCCTCATTATTCCTCATATAATTAGGATGACATTTTCTGCTGATCATCGGCTGGTGATTCCCGGATCAGCTTTATTGGGCGCAGCCTTACTTACACTTGCCGATTTGATGGCCAGAACAATTGTTGCCCCTGCTGAACTCCCTATCGGAATTCTGACCGCGTTAATTGGCACACCTGTATTTCTCTATATTATCATTACCGAGCGTAATAAAAATAAAATATGATTGTAGTAAATGAACTGACCTACCGCATAGGAAAAAAAGAGTTATTGCAAGGGATTAATTTTGAGACCGGGGCGGGTGAACTCCTTGCTATATTGGGAGCAAATGGGGCGGGAAAAAGTACGCTAATGAAATTGCTCTGCAGGGAGTTGCAGCCCAGTAGTGGAGAAATCATGTTTCGTGGAAAGAACTTAAAACAGTATACACTTCCTGAACTGGCCAAACGACGTGCCGTGTTATCGCAGCAGAATACCATTTCTATTTCATTTATCGTTAATGAACTGGTCATGATGGGACGTTATCCTCATTTTGAGCAATCGCCTGCAGCCAATGATGTGGCTATTGTAAAAAAAGTAATGGAAGAGACGGGGATCAGCCATCTTGCAGGAAGGGACTACAATACCCTTTCGGGTGGGGAACAGCAGCGCGTACAACTATCCCGGGTATTGGCACAAATTTATGATTGTCCGGATGCCTGCCTGTTTCTGGATGAGCCAACAAATGGACTCGACCTGCTTTATCAGCAACAAATGATGGAACTCGCCCGCCGGTTGGCTAACCATGGATATACGGTAATATGTATTTTGCATGATATTAACTTTGCAGCGCGTTTTGCAGATAATATATTGATGCTAAAAGATGGTAAAAAGGTTGCTCTTGGTGCGCCAATGGATGTAATTACCACAAAAAATATAAGTGAAACATTTGGAATAAACGTGCGGCTGATCGCCTGTGAAGGTTATAACTGTCCATTAGTTGTTCCTGAAATGATCAGTAATAATTTATAATTAAATTAAGAACCAGTACTGCTGAACCCGAGGAAAAGAGTATACTTACAAAGTTGATCGCCGGGAGGTTCATCAGAACTAATAACATGCTTAAATGAAAGAAATTGCAGAACTGAAGAACCAATGGGAGGCTTTCAAAGCTGAGCACCCTAAAGCAAGAATTAGAGATGCTGCACGTGAACTAGGTTGTTCAGAAGCAGAACTACTGTCAACTGCTGTTGGCAGTACTGTGACCCGTTTGAAAGACGATTTTCAGGAGATCTTAAAGTCAGTAGAAGGATTAGGAAAAGTGATGGCATTAACCCGTAACGATTATTGTGTACATGAACGCAAGGGTGTATATGCTAATGTTTCCTTTTCCGGACCAATGGGGTTGGCATTGAACCCGGATATAGACCTCCGCTTGTTTATGTTTGCCTGGTCGTCTGCCTTCGCCGTAGATGAGAATGGCCGTAAAAGCCTCCAGTTTTTTGCTAAAGATGGCGAGGCGATCCATAAAATTTATTTGGTAGAAACAAGCGATGTTGCAGCATTTGAAAAACTCGTTGCAGATTTTACTGCGGAAGACCAATTTGCAGCACTTGTGATTACCGCCAGTAAACCAGCAGCTGAAGAAAAGCCTGATTCGGAAATTGATGTTGCAGCATTCAGGGAGCAATGGCTAACGCTCAGGGATACCCATGACTTTCATGGTCTCCTGCGTACATTCAGCGTGACGCGCATACAGGGGCTGAGGTTAGCGCCAGAGGGACACGCGGTCACCATCAGTATTGACGCATTAAAGAAGATCCTTCATGAGGCTGCCGACACCGGACTGGAAATAATGGTCTTTACCGGAAATAAGGGTTGCATCCAGATCCATACAGGCCCGGTAAAAAATCTCCTGCAAACCGGACCGTGGTTCAATGTACTGGATCCCGACTTCAATATGCACCTGCGTGATGATGCTATAGCATCGGTATGGAGGGTCAAAAAACCCACCGACGATGGGGTAGTAACCAGTATTGAAGTATTTGACAAAGATGGGAACGTGATCGTACAGTTTTTTGGAAAGCGCAAGCCAGGTATCCCGGAAAACGGGAACTGGAGAACGCTGGTTGAAACGGCCGTATTATAATAGGGTTAGCGATAGCATATCTGTTGCAGGGCTTTTCGGGAAACTGAAAAGCCCTGTTGCTTTATTAATGAATTATATTAGGGTCACCTTGTTATTTTTTTATAATTTTATCGGGCCTAACCGCATTAAACCATTTTTATTTTTAATATTTTGGATAAGCCAACGATGAATACTAAAGATCTTGAAAAGCAAGCTGCTGCACGCGAAGCCGTTAAATATATCCATGATAACGATATTGTTGGGTTAGGAACTGGCTCAACAGCCTACTATGCTATTATTGAGGTAGCTGAACTGGTAAAAAATGGCCTGAAGATCAAAGGTGTGCCAACCTCAGAACATACTGCAGAGCTGGCAACTTCGCTTGGGATCGAACTGCTGGATATGAATGAAGTGGACTACATCGATGTTACTATTGATGGTGCCGATGAGTTTGACCAACACCTTAATCTCATTAAAGGTGGTGGAGGCGCACATTTCAGGGAAAAGATTATAGCGTCCCTGACTAAAAAAGAAATCATTATCGCCGATGCG
>Ga0247815_10002102_pt1 | contig 14807 bp, 10 predicted proteins | sample UWRJL194509B1_FD_181014 | JGI IMG/M metagenome (GOLD analysis project Ga0247815, IMG submission 181014) | Plant litter microbial communities from Arlington Agricultural Research Station in Wisconsin, United States - UWRJ-L194-509B-1 | ecosystem: Environmental > Terrestrial > Plant litter >...
GTTTACGCGCGTTCCTCTTTTATTGATGAAAACAATGATATCTATTTTGTAAGCGATCCAGTCGGCGGATATGATTATATATCTCCTTCCGTTGTATATCGGATTAAAAATGGAACTACCGAAATTGACCCAACATATTTCTTCAATTATTCTGCAGCCATTAATCAGGAAAGAGCACCGGCCATGTGGTATATTGGTAATGGAAAAGCAATTGTCCGCTCCCGCATTAACGGACAGTCTATAGATACAGACCACTATTACTGCCTGATTGATGTGAAATCGGGGACGTTCATTAAAAAATTGGACCTTCCGGTAGATAAAGGTGAACGTATGGTTAATGCGGTAATTGTAGAAGATGGTAAAGCTTTTATTGCCGTTAATGCTGCAGACAGGGACTACATCTGGCAATATGACCCGGCAACTGATCAGCTTACTAAAGGGGTGGAATTCATCGGCGGGATAGATTACATCCTGCGAATCGAAAAATTAAAATAATAGCCTGACACTGATACATGACGTTTAAAAAAATAAATGCCTGGTTTCATTTGTGGCTCGGACTGGCCTCGGGATTGGTTGTACTGATCCTGGGCCTTACCGGATGTGCCCTTGTTTTTGAGCAGGAACTAAAAGCATTCAGCTCACCTTGGTTACGTGCGGAGAATCCTAAGCAGGGATCAACTGCGCTCCTGCCATCGGTACTATACCGGGCTGTTGAAAAAGCCCTACCAGGAAAGGAGATAGAATCCGTATGGTATTATGGGGAAAACCGAACCGCCCAGTTCGGCATTCACGGATCGGACTCTACGGTTTATGTAAATCCATATACCGCTTCCATTGTAGCTATAGCGCATAAGGAAGACCTTTTCCAGTTTTTCAAAGATGGACACTATTACCTATGGATGCCTGAAAAAATAGGCCATCAGTTCGTGGGATGGGGTACATTCATCTTTTTCTTGCTCCTGCTCAGCGGCCTTATATTGTGGTGGCCAAAGAAATGGAACAAAAAAGGTAAAGAGCAGGCTTTTACCATAAAAATGAAGGCAAGTCTGAAACGGTTAAATTACGACCTGCATAATGTTTTGGGTTTTTACTCAATTATTATTGCCCTAATATTCGCTTTTACCGGACTAATGATGAGCTTTTCCTGGTTTAACAAAGGTGCCTACTGGCTTGCAGGCGGAAAGGACAAAGCACGGATAACGGCTTTATCAGATACCTTATCAAACCCGGTAAAACTAAGCCAGGCAAAAATGCTGTTGCAAGTTGATAAAGCCTACCAAATAGGGTTGTACAGGATAGGGGAATACAATGCCGATCAGATAATCCTGCATTTTCCGGAAAAATTATCTGACCCAATATATGTTTGCACTGATATGTATAAAGGTAGCTGGCGCGATGTATATCTTGACCAGTATACCCTGAAACAACTTCCAGCCTCGGCAAACCGTTTGCGTGATGAAAATCTTGCTTCCTGGATCCGCCGGTCCAATTATGGTTTACATGTGGGTGCTATAGGGGGAATAACCACCAAAATATTATTTTTTATTGCCAGCCTGATATGCGCCAGTTTACCCATCACCGGATTTTATATCTGGTGGGCCAAAAAGAAAAAGTCATGGAAAAAAAGAGCTAAAGCCCGTCCAGAACTGAGTACTATTTAAACCATATTTATGATCCGATACTTCGAGACGGCCATGCTAAGCGTGGTTGGGGGGATATTTTTGCCCTTATTGTTACTTTTTAGTTTATACCTGTCCCCCGTTTACGCGCAATCCCAAAACAAAATACAAGGAAAGGTATTGTCCATGGACGGTAATCCCCTGCCCTATGCTTCAATACGTTTACAAAAGCAAAATGGTGAATTGATAAAAGGAACAATGAGTGATACACTTGGTTGCTTCTCATTAAATGCTATCCCGCATGGTAATTATTTGCTTCAGGTAAATATAATTGGTTATGTGATGCACCAGTCGACGGTGTTTATCGTAGCCGGGCCACAAAGCAGTCTTGAAATCGAAGACATTACGCTGATAGAAGACGCAATGACGCTTGGTCTGGTAACGGTAAAAGGTCAGAAAAAATTAATTGAACAGACCATTGATAAAACAGTGATGAATGTTGAAAATAGTATTCTGGCTGAGGGCAATACTGCCCTGGAACTGCTCCAGAAAGCACCAGGCGTTACAGTGGGTGAAGACGGCCAGGTGTCCCTGAAGGGACGACCAAATGTTCTGGTGATGCTGAATGGTAAATCGACTTACCTGTCGCCAAAAGAACTCAGTACTTTACTTAAAGGGACCAACTCTGCCTCCATTTCTAAGATAGAAATTATGAGTAATCCTTCTGCAAAATATGATGCCTCCGGAAACGGGGGCATTATTAACATACAACTGAAGAAAAATATCAGGACCGGGTTTAATGGCACGTTTACGTTGAATGGCGGACGAAGCAGAAATGCAAGGTACGGCAGCGGACTTAACCTTAATTACCGCAGCAATAAGCTAAATATATACGGGAGTTATGATTACGCATACCGGGGAGAAACGGAATATCTTGATTTTGTACGGCGGTTCTACGATTCTGGAATTGCAAGCGGAACAGCCAGCAGGGTATCAAACCAGCGCACACAAACTAACGAGCCTTTGCATACCAATAATTTCAGGTTTGGCCTTGATTACGAGTTAGACTCTAAGAATACTATCGGCTTGTTGATTAATGGAAATGTAGGCAACTATACCCACGACAGTCAAACCGGAAACTTGCTTAGGGATAGCAGCGGTGCGTTGCTCAGTGATATGCTTACTTCAAATTATGATGAACAAAACTGGAACAACCTCACTTATAATATGAATTACCGCCATAAATTCAAAAAAGAAGGCAGGGAATTGGCAGTTGATGCTGACTTTGCAAGTAACAGTTTTACATCTAAGTTGAACCTGAATACTGTTACACTTGCATCTAGTGGAGGGCAAGTTGCCAATAATATAATGCGAAGGGGGTATATTCCGGCAGTGACCGATGTTTACCTGGCGAAAATAGACTATGCAGATCCGCTGTCTAATACATTAAAATTTGAAACCGGCCTAAAGAGTAGCTATACTACTTCTGACAATAATTTGCGGTACGATCTATTAACCGATGGCCTCTGGGTATACGACGCGACAGGGAGTAACTATTTCACTTATAAAGAGCAGATCCATGCGGGCTATGCAAATTTCAACAAAGAATTTAAAGGCTTCAGCGTGCAGGCAGGACTGCGAGGAGAATACACCCGTACAGCAGGTCATCAGGTAACGACCGATTCCCTAATCAGGCGCAGTTATTTCGAATTGTTTCCAAGCGTATTTTTGAATAAACCCATTGGTAGTAACCATCAGCTGCAAATGGCATATAGCCGACGTATTGAGCGGCCGGATTATGGCGACCTTAATCCGTTCCGAGTATTCCGTGATCCCTTGCTTTTTTATCAGGGAAATCCATTTTTAAAACCAGAGCTCGTCAATACATTTCAACTCAGCCATAGCTTCAAGGGCAAATTTACAACAGCGCTAAGTTATAACCGCACACGTGATGTGATGACCTGGGTAAACGGGCAGATAGATTCTATAAACACAACTTTCGAAATGCCACAAAATTTGAATAAACTGGTCAATTATGGTATCAGCTTCACTGCTTCAACTTTGTTTTACCAATGGTGGTCGGGCACCCATTTTGCTAACGTATACCGTAACGAATATACAGGTACAGGGCAGACCGTTGCCTTTAATAATAAAACCACTAGTTTTAGTTTTAATACACAAAATACATTCAAAGCAGGTAGAGGGTATACCCTTGAATTGAGCGGTTTATATTATTCAGGTTCGGTATATGGGATCGCCAGATATAAAGGTAATTATATGGTTTCAACCGGGGTTCAAAAAACCATTTTGAAAGATAAAGCTTCGCTCAAATTGCTAGTGAACGATATATTTCAAAGCAACCGTTACAGGGAATCCACCTTGTTTCAAAATATTGATATGGATACTGATAAACGTCCAGACAGCCGTAGGGCGATTTTATCATTCTCATACCGTTTTGGAAACCAGGATATTCAGAAAAAAGAACGAAAAACTGGCTCTGAAGAAATCTCCAGCAGGGTTAAAGGTGGCGGATAGCACCAGGATTGAATATTAAAAATAGCTTTTGATCCTTTCAAGATAACTTTGCTGATTTGACTTTTTAAAAATGATATCCCGGCACTGATTAAACTGAACATATAGTTGTAGTGCCCGGGTTATTTTTTCAAGCATAAGATCGCTAATTTCCAGGTCCTCAAAATGGAGATTATGCACAATTAAAACCTTTTGTTTTCTGTCGGCCTTTGCGTCCATGCGGGCTAAAAAAGTGTCGCCAATTAATATGGGTAATGAAAAGTACCCATATTTGCGTTTAGGCGCAGGTACAAAACATTCGATCTGATAATCAAAATCAAAGAAATCCCTCAAACGATGCCTGAAGACATTAATGATGTCAAAAGGCGACAAGATAAAAGCATCGCCAGCGAGTTCGATTGCTGTCTCCTGATTCTTCAGGATATAAAACGGAGCGCTTTTGATGCCCTCCACTCCTGCGGTGTATATTTCACCCTCAGCTATCATTTTCTCGATCTCCGTTTTAATGTGATTGCCCTTCACACGGCGCCCCCGCCAGGCAATTTCTTTAATGGTTGAAAGGCCCAGTGCACCAAGCGTACGCCGTATCACATAACGGGCGAACTCTTCAGCTGTAGGTATATTTACATTGGTATCCTCTGGTATTAGATTTATCGGCAGGTCATATACTTTTTTGAAACCCCTGGTACGGGTAATCATAAGTTTACCCTCTAGATATAACCGTTCTAATGCTACTTTAGCGGGTCGCCAATCCCACCAGCCGGAACTCGCCTCCATCCGGTCATTTTCAAAGTCTCCGACCATCAACTGACCCTCACGTTCCACACGGTCTAGCACCTGTTTCATCAGCGTACTTTCTAACTTGCTCATTGGTTTCAGGCTGCCGGCGAAGGCATTTTTGACTGGCAGTGAAAACCGGAAGTCATCCATGGGAAGATAACCCGCGTCAGAAGTGAAATATTCAAAAATTCGGCCATCGGCAGACAAATCTTCGAGCCATTGAGGCTCATAGTCCGGTATTCTGGCGGCCATAACATGGTGATGTGCACGTTCTACAACATAATTTGTATCCAGTTGCACAAAGCCCAGGTGGTCTATCAACTTGTAGACCGCCTCGCGACCTGATCCAAACTGCCCCAGCCTCGTAAGTCCAGCGGCCTGAAGGATGATCCTGCGTGCCTCTCTTTTGCTAAACATGATTGGTTCCATGGCGGCAAGTTAATAAAACAAGCAAAATAAAAAGGGGCTTTTTAAGCCCCCTTCTGTAAGAAATAATATTTACACTACCATATTTTCACCCTTTTGTCTGGAGCAAGATACAGCGAATCTTTTGAGGTAACTTTGAAAGCTTCATAAAATTCAGGAACATTCCTCACCACACCGTTAACCCTGAATTGTGCCGGCGAATGTGGATCTGTTCCCACCTGTGTTCTTAAGCCCTCTTCGGTAGATTTGTTTGCCCAAACTTGTCCCCATCCTATCAGCACACGCTGTTCACCTGTAAATCCGTCCATTTTTGGAGCAGGTTTGCCGCCCAGGCTAGCTTTGTATGCTTTGATCGCAATACTCAATCCACCCAGATCACCAATGTTTTCTCCAAGTGTAAAGTCTCCGTTTACATTCAGGTCTGGGAACACTTTAAAACTATTGTACTGCGCAACAAGTGCATTTGTACGCTTTTTGAATTCACTTTTGTCTTTAACCGTCCACCAGTCGCGCATCACACCGTTGCCGTCAAATGTACTTCCCTGATCATCAAAACCATGGCCAACTTCATGACCAATTACCGCACCAATTCCACCATAATTTACGGCATCCTCGGCAGTCATGTCAAAAAATGGAGGTTGCAAAATGGCGGCCGGGAATACGATTTCGTTCATCGGCGGATTATAGTAGGCATTTACAGTCTGAGGTGTCATTCCCCACTCCGTACGGTCAACCGGTTTGCCTAATTTGGCAATTGTCCTGTTGTATTCAAATTCAGCAGCGCGAGTTTTATTGCCGTATAGGTCGTGCTTAACAATTTTCAGCGCAGAATAATCCCTCCATTTATCAGGATAACCAATTTTTGGCGTGAATTTGCTAATCTTATCCAGAGCCTGTTTTTTTGTCTCGGGGCTCATCCAATCCAGTGTTTTAATGCTCGACTCATAAGCTTTCAAGAGATTGCCTACCAGCTTAAGCATACGTTCTTTCGCTTCCGGGGAAAAATGTTTTTCAACATATAATTTTCCCAGCATTTCTCCCAGGTTGTCATTCACCAGGTCTACCGCGCGACGCCATTGTGGTCTTTGCTCTTTAATTCCGTTTAACGTTTTAGAATAGAAATTAAAATGTTCCTTATCCAGCGCTGAGTTTAGGAAAGAGGCCGATCCATTGATTGCTGTCCATTTCAGGTAGGTATTCCAGGTAGATAAAGGAGTGGATTTAAAAATACCATTCAGCGCTTTTGTGTAGGCCAATTGAGCAATCACAATACTGTCGGTTCCTTTGATGCCACCTTCTTTGATCATAGTATTCCAATCGAAGTCAGGCGTGAGCTTCCCCAAATCCTTGATGGCATATTTATTATACAAAGCGACAATATTCCTGGTTTCTTCCTTTTTCATATGCTTCGAGGCTAGTTCTGTCTCTAAAGCCATGATCTTTGCCGAAGCAGCTTTTGCATCAGGGATGCCGGAAAGGCTTAGCATAGTTTCTATATGGGTAAGATACTTCTTCCTGATCTCTGCAGATTTTGTATCCTTTAGAAAGTAATATTCACGGTCGGGCAAACCCAAACCACTTTGCCACGTCATTAGCATGTACTGTTTTGGATTTTTAAGATCCTCCATTACACTAATGTTAAATGGGATTGAGTTTCCAATTTTGTTGGCATAAGCGAAGTAAGCAGAAAGATCTTTCGCTGAGGCAATGGCGTCAATCTTTTTAAATTCTTCAGTCAGTGGTTTTAAACCAAGGGTATTCCTACCGCTGGTATCAAGGAAAGATTCGTAGAAATCCCCGATCTTCTGTTCCTCGGATCCATCCTTACCACCATTTTTTACGGCATTTTCAATGATGGCTTTTACATCTTCCTGAGCTTTATCATTGATGATTGCTCCAACCCCATAACGTGCTTTGTCAGCGGGAATTTTTGTGTTTTTTAACCAGGTTCCGTTGACGTAGGCCATGAAATCATTTCCGGGCACCACAGTGGTATCCATGTTTTGTTTAAGGATGCCGGATTTCAGCTCAGTAGACTGCTTTTCGCCTCCACTATTACAAGATGCCATCATTAACAGTGTCCCCGCGAAAAGGGGTACACCATAAGATTTTATTGTTTTTATCATCGTTAAAAATAAATTAGTGTATACCAAAGCTAAAAAAATAATTTAGCTTATGCGGTTTGACAGCGGATCCATTAATATCGCAGGTAAAAGGTTCAGACTTAACTGTAGTCTTCAATTGAACTGATTAACCCATCTTCAAAATAGAAAATTGAGGTCCCTTCGATTTCCAGGCTATCACCTGCTTTCATTCCATTAGGAAGGTCTGTCGCCAGGATAGCAGCGTACTTTATTGCTACTTCCGCTTTCAGACCATTTATTTGAATGCTGGTAATAGTCTGCCTGCGTTCAGTAAAATAAGTAACTGCTATTTCTGCCTGGGCTCTAAATTCCGAAATACCATTTGTAATGAGATTGATTTCCCCGTTGCTGAAGTTCTTAAAGACTATTCCGCTATGTAGGCTAGCTATCATTCCTTCAATATCAAAATCATTATAGGCGTTGATATAATCATCTATTAATTCACGCAGATTGGTATTTTTCATTTTTCCTGCTTATAAAATAATTAATGCTGAATTTTTAAATACTCATGTAAATTATAAAAATATCCCTCATTATCAAACCGATAATGCAATATAAACAGCTACAGTCACAAATTATTTTACTTACTAAACCTTGCTATTTAATTTAGTATTTTGGATTTACATCAGAATTTTATACTTTTAGACACACACAACGCTCGTCATGAAATACCACTTCCAATTCGTATCAAGAACCGCCGTAAGAGTAGAACTAATACCAGAGGATAAAAGGGAAGTTGAATTGATCGACCAGATCTCACGCTGTGGGGAAGATGATGTCCAGCTAACCGAGCTTTTCCGAAAAGGTGTGGAAACCTATAGTTCTAATACTGTTCTTACAAAAACAAGATTCATGAACTTTCCCAGTGTGGCATTATGTAATTACATCACGGAGGTTAAGCCAATTGAAACCTTAAGCCTCGATCAGGTTTAAACCGGTGCCCTGAAGATGAAACCAGTGGAAGCGTCTTAATTTTCGGGGCTTCGCGTGGCGGCTTTACAACGAGCTACACCATTATACCGCTTAAATAATATTGTGCTGGTTTTGTGTTGTAAATTCTACCTTATAGAGGGCACTAAATTTCATTTTATTGTGAACCCATTACTTTGGCTTTATAATATTAAACGCTACATTCGAAACCAGATTTGATCAGCGGCCCTGCCCGCCTGACAACTTAAATGAGAAATTTTACCGGCGGCTACAGTATATGATGAACCTTAAAAAACTTGCTTTTTGCCTTTCCATGCTTTTAATATGTACGCAATCCTTGCTAAAAGCGCAGAATCCTAATACAGATAAAACACTAGCCAGGTTACAACAGCGGTTTGTTGATATGAGGTTTGGTATGTTTATCCACTTCAATATTCCAACTTACCTGAATCAGGACTGGCCAGATCCCGATGCACCAGCAGACTTCTTCAATCCTACAAAGTTGAATTGCGAACAGTGGGCAAAAGCGGCTAAATCTGCAAATATGAGTTATGGCTGCCTCACCACTAAACACCACAGCGGTTTTTGCATCTGGGATACCAAAACGACAGATTATAATGTGATGAATAGTCCTCTTAAAAGGGATGTTGTAAAAGAATATACTGATGCCTTTCGTAAGAACGGATTAAAAGTAATGCTGTATTACTCTATTCTGGATACACATCATAAACTGCGTCCGAACCAGATTAAACCAAAACATATTGAAATGGTCAAAGCACAGTTGACCGAGTTGCTTACAAAATATGGCAAGATTGAAGCGTTGATTATTGATGGATGGGATGCGCCATGGTCACGTATTTCATATGATGATATTCCTTTTGAAGATGTGTACAACATTGTGAAATCATTGCAGCCGGAATGTTTAGTGATGGATCTCAACGGCGCAAAATATCCCGCGGAAGGTTTATATTATACCGATATCAAAACATACGAAATGGGTGCAGGTCAGCGTATGTCTAAAGATAGCAAACGCATGCCGTCTCTGGCATGTTTGCCCATTAATACGTCGTGGTTCTGGAAAACTGATTTTCCGTCTACGCCTGTAAAAGATCCGGCAAAATTAGTGAACGAAACGCTTAAAACATTAAACGACGCCAGCTGTAATTTTATTCTTAATGTAGCACCAAACCGGGAAGGCCTCATAGACGACAACGCCCTGGCCGGATTGAAGGAGATTGGTACCTTATGGAAAAATCAGGGATCAACTGAACAGCTATCAGAATTGGAGCGTCCAATTATCTCCAGTAACCTGGCAAAGAATGAACCTGCCAGCTCAAGTTGGAGTGATGACATGAACATTATGGATTTTGCCAATGATGACGATTTCAAATCCTCCTGGATCTCAAATTCCACTGTAAAAGAACCATGGTATGAAGTTGATTTTAAGAAAGATAAATCATTCAATGCCGTAGTTATCGCAGAGCAAAAGGCAAATATTAGCCGCTACAAAATTGATTATTGGGATGGTACAACCTGGAAGGAATTATTTAACGGGGAGAACCATGAAAAAATAAAGTTGCATAGATTCAGCCGGGTATGGGGAAATAAGGTGCGCGTGCAAATCACCAGATCAGAAACCGTACCTTCTATCGCTGAATTTCAGGTATACAACGAAAGAAGGTAAATCCCTTAAAAGTTTATTTAGCCGGCGATGGATTAACGTTATACTACTGCCTGCTGCCAGTCGTGATGACCACAGGTTGGACACTCTGTGTATTGCTGAGACCTATCGTCGCGAAGCATTCCACAATTGCAGCAAACACTATAGTCATTGCTCCTTTCTGCCTCAATCCAATAATCCTGATCGTGATGCGGGATAACGGATAGACCGGGTTTATCCTCTGTTTCTTTCACTAACGAAAACGCGCCACTCGACTCCATATAAACTCTTTTCACTTTACCTAAATGGTCGCATCCTGCTGCACGTATTTGCTCAAATAAGAGTTCCCGGGAGAGACTCGTCAGCTTCAGGCATTCAAAATTGACTACCGAATCAGAAACCAGCACATTGAGATCACCATGAACAATTTTTTCGAATCCCTGGTTGTTTTTTGCAATTGTAGAAATCAGCCGTTCGCTGATCACAACCACAACTGCAATGATAACCGCAGGCAGCAGCCCCCTATCTGGCGCCTGTATAGGAACTCCGATTGCCGCAGCGAGGGCTACCATTGCAGTCATTTCAGTTACGTTCAACTGAAGCGCCATGCGTTTACCCATCAGACGGATTGATACAATGAGTAGAAAATAGATAAAAATTGTTCTGATAACAACCTCCAATAAAAAAACATAGGGCACATCGCCGAACAAAATCCGGTGCAAATCAAATAAGTTATAATCTTTTGGTTCCATCTTAATCAGTTAATTGCTTCTATAAAAATTTCCTGGCCGCAGAGGATGCAGGGCTTATTTTGTGCCTTGTTCAATGTGCCACAATGTATACAAGCCCATAAGGGGATGTTTAAATACTCCTGAACGGTTAGAATTCCCTCATCTGTAGGCGGAAAAACAGGCAATCCCTGTACGCCTTCTTTGGCAAGGATTATACTGAACGACCCTGCAGGTTCAAGATAAACCCTGCGGATCTTACCCAGGTTAACAACATTTTTCGTCCTGAGTTCAGAAAATAGCTGCTGCTTTGAAATGCGTACATCGTCCATTTCTTTTAATTGTATTACACCGTTTTTTACAAGCACAGTGGGTTTACCCACCAAAATATTTTCTGCTTTAATACTTAAAAATCCAATATGGTTTAGAGCCCTATGCAGTCCCAATGCAACAAACAAAATCAGCAGGCCCTGTAAAATACCCCTGTCTTCCATTTGCATGGAAACAGAAACAATAGCCCCCAGGGTAACCATCACGGTCATTTCTATAATAGTAAGTTGCCCGCTCATGCGTTTGCCCAACCACCTCACTACGGCAAGTAATAACCAATAAATAATTGCTGTCCGCACAAAAACTTCCAAAAGGAATATGGGGTCCAGGTTTCCAAACAATATCCGATGCCAGTCATCGAGCCTTATCTCTTCAGGTTTCATATAAATATTTTAATACCAGTATTATTTTTTGGATGCAACATACCACTGAGCACCATAACCAGGAATAGCAAATTTGTGTTCATCTTGCTGATTTGGATCCTTTTGGCCATGTACCAATCTGAACTGAAAATCATCCATTACTTTTTTATCCAAAGTAAATTCTTGCGGCTCTTTACTAAAATTATGGACGGCGAACAGATTTTTATCCTGGTAAGAATACTGTATCACCAACACCGGATTAGCATCCACGCTTAATATTTTCCAGTCACCCAAACCAATCTCAGGATGCTGCTCCCTCAGCTTTGCCAAGCTTTTGATGTAATTTAAAAGAGAAGTGCTGTCTGACGATTCTTTTGAAACATTGATCTTATCATAACCATATTCTCCCAGCGAAATCACGGGTCGGAAAGTAGTTTTGCTGCTTGAAAATCCGGCCATTGCCAGGTTGTTCCATTGCATAGGTGTTCTTACTGACAACCTTTCCCGAAGCGTCAGGTCGTCCCCCATTCCAATTTCTTCTCCATATCTGATAACAGGAGCCCCCGGAAGGGAAAATAACACACTATAACTCATTTTGATAAGATCCGGATCAGCAAGCATCGGGGCGAGTCTCCGCCTGATACCTCTTTCGTACAATTGCATGTTGGTTTCCGGCCCAAATTTATCATAAACGGCCTGGCGCTGCGACTTAGACAGCCTGCCCAAATCTATTTCGTCATGATTTCTCAGAAAGAACGCCCACTGAGAAGTGGCAGGTTTCTCTCTGAAATCTTCAAGTGCTTTTGAGAAAGCCGCCGGCTCACCCTTTGCAAGAGCATAGAATAATAATTGATCGGCATAAAAGTTAAACATCATCTGAAGGCGCTCGCCTTTTTGCCCAAAATAGTCTGCATTTTCCTTTGCGGTAACGTTGGCTTCCCCAAGCAGCAATGCATCCGGTTTTATTTTTTTTACCGCATTTCTCAATTCAGTCAGGATATTAAACAGATGATCGGGATTCGCACTGCCGGTTCTGGGTATGTCAACAATAAAAGGAACAGCATCCAACCGGAAACCATCCATTCCCTGTTTCAACCAATATTGCAACACCTTAAAAGCCTCTTCCTTTACTTCCCGGTTTTCGTAGTTCAGGTCGGGCTGGAAATCGTAAAATCTATGGAAATAATATTTTTTATTAATTTCATCATAGGTCCATGTTTCTGTTTGGGTACCGGGGAACACCATTCCCTTGTCCCAATCTTTAGGTTTTTTGGGCGACCATACGTACCATAAATAATATTTCGAAGTGCTGTCTTCGCGGGATGATTTGAACCAGGGATGGTCAATTGAAGTGTGGTTCAATACCGCGTCCATAATTATGCGCAATCCCCTCTTTTTTGCTTCAACCATAAACCGTCGAAAGTCGGCTGTGGTTCCCAGCCTTTTGTCCACGCCGTAATAATCGGTAATATCATACCCATCGTCCTGGTCGCTGGTAGGTTGGAATGGCGCGAGCCAGATCACTTTCACACCGAGGCTGTCAATATAACCGAGCTTTTGTGTTAGCCCGTTGAAATCGCCAATACCATCTCCATTACTGTCTTTAAAAGCATCGACGTCAAGATTGTAAATCAGAGGGTTGCGGTACCAATTGTCCTGGATGTGCTGGGTAGCGATTTTATCTTTTTCCTGTTTACAACTGAAAAAGGGAAAAATTAAACAAAGTAGTAGCAAGGGGCTAATATCGCTGCGTAGCTTGGGCTTATAGTTCATTAGATCTGCATTTTCGACCTTAACAAACCGCTGCTACATTTGTTCTCAGATTCGTCTGGCGTTTAAAGAAATCTATCAGGCCATAACCAAATCAATTCAAATACGTACGAGGTTCAACAGAATCAGGGCACAGACGTTCAGTTACAATTTTTTTGAAGAATTGTTTTTTCGATATACAAAAACTAATACGCGGTGCTATTGTTCTCTTGTTGAAAAAAACATCACCTATGACAAACGAAGTAACAGATAAGATAGTAAGTGGGTTGAAAGACCTTTCTATTCAGCCAACAGGAAAAGAAAATATTGATCAGGGCGAGCGGATCATTTCAGTATTGGCTGGCGGTTGGTTATTATACAAAAGTTTAAAAAATCTCGCTAAACATCCTCTTATTGGTCTGCAGGGTACTGCTGCTGCCGGGCTTTTATTGTATCGCGGAGCAACGGGTATATGTCCGATTTATAAAAAACTAGATAAAGACACTACCGATCCAGAGGCAATTGTCATTACCGAGGAAATCACGGTCAACGCACCCAAGGATAAAGTTTATGCGTTCTGGAGGGAACTTTCAAACCTTCCAAAATTCATGAAACATTTGAAAAGTGTGGAAGAAATTGATGAAGATGTATCAGTATGGGCAGCTAACACGCCGGGCGGAATTATTGATCTGAAATGGAATGCTCAGATTACACGTGAAGATGAAGGGTTGTACATCGGCTGGCAGTCTGTAGAAGGTAGTATGATTGATAATGCCGGTAAAGTAGAGTTTAAAGATACCTTAAATGGTACTGGAACTGAAATCCACATTGAGATAGATTACTTTCCACCTGCCGGAAGTGTTGGCCGTGGCGTGACATCGCTTTTTAACGGTGTTTTCGAAAAGATGATCCGTGAGGATATTCAACGTTTCAAAGCGTATGCAGAAGCCGAGGATTTCAAGGCTTATGCCGGATTGGAATATTAGACTTTAAAAAAAAATCTTTCATGATCTCCTATATACCCGCAATTATTACTGCGGGTATACAGGATTTTTTATTTTACTCTATTTCCTTTTTTCTCATAGCTGAACCTCGAGATTCAGGATGAAATAAACTTAACCTTGTTGGAAAGATACGCAGCGACTAAAATGATTACGATTCCAATGATCTGGCTGATGGAAATGCTTTCGCCAGCAACCAAAAAGCCAAGTATCACTGCGATGATCGGATTGACGTAGGCGTAAGTTCCAACGATGGCAGGCGGCCTTACGGACAGGAGATAATACGATGCAGTGAATGCAACGATGGAGCCTGCAACAGCAAGATAAAATACCGCGCCCCAGGTTTGAATTGATACCTGTTGAAATGTGAACGTGGCCCAGCTGTCTGCAAAAATACTAATCAGAATACAGGCAATTGAGCCACCGATCAGCTGCCAGCCTACATCGCAAAAGAGGAAACTTTTATCTGAATTGTTCTTATAGTATATTGATCCCATTGCCCAACATAAGCACGAGCATACTACCACTACCGACGCAATTAATTGC
>Ga0247815_10002103_pt1 | contig 14805 bp, 10 predicted proteins | sample UWRJL194509B1_FD_181014 | JGI IMG/M metagenome (GOLD analysis project Ga0247815, IMG submission 181014) | Plant litter microbial communities from Arlington Agricultural Research Station in Wisconsin, United States - UWRJ-L194-509B-1 | ecosystem: Environmental > Terrestrial > Plant litter >...
GGAGGCTATTCAAAAAAAAAAATAACCAATAAATAATACCTAACAGTCCCGAAGTTTCGGGATTGAAAATCTGTTAGGATAACAAAATAATACAATGTCAACCCCAACCAAACAATTTACCATTCACGAAGACTGGACCGTCGTACTTCTGGGACTTATCATCATCGGGATTTCCCTTTTTGTTTTTCATCCCGAAGTTCCCGTTTACAAATGGTCCACCGGAACCGATTTATTTCATGATGTCTTCGATCTTGAAAACCTAAAAGTCCTCGGATTACAGTTTTTATACCTGATTTCCATCGGAACTTTAGGAGCTTTTTTAATTGGGAAATCAGTAAAATATTTTTTATTAGGATTTCCTGTTGTTTATATCCTGACTGTTCTTGCTCTGATCATTGCCGGAAATACCGAAGTAAAAGGACTGAATCTCGAAGCTGTAATTTTTAGTTTGGGAATTGGTCTAGCAATTGGAAATTTCTTTAAACTTCCTGAATGGTTCAAATCAGCACTTTCGACAGAAGTATTTGTCAAAATCGGATTGGTGTTACTGGGAACAAGTGTTATTTTCTCGGATATTCTAAAAGCAGGTTCTCTAGGATTAATTCAGGCTCTGGTAGTTGTTTTATCCGTTTGGTATTTTGCTTTTTGGCTGTGTAAAAAACTAAAAGTCGACGACGAATTGACGATGATGATTTCGAGCGCGGTTTCTATTTGTGGCGTTTCTGCCGCTATTGCAACTTCGGGAGCTATAAAAGGAGATTCGAAAAAACTGTCTTATGTGATCTCGATTGTGCTGGTAACTGCAATCCCAATGATGATTTTCATGCCCATAATTGCCAAATATTTCAATTTTCCCGAAGAAGTTACCGGAGCCTGGTTAGGCGGAAGTATCGATACATCAGGCGCCGTTGTGGCTTCCGGATCTTTGGTTGGCGAAACAGCTTTGAAGATTAGTACCATTGTAAAATTCTCCCAGAATGTATTGTTAGGAATCGCTGCTTTCGCCATATCCGTTTATTGGACGTATACGCATAACAATTCGGCGGAAGCCATAGAATCAAAACCAACTTTGAGTGTTATTTGGGAACGTTTTCCAAAATTCGTTATTGGTTTTATTGCTGCTTCTTTGCTCTTCTCTTTCCTGCTTACTGTTGAAACCAGAGATGCGGTAAAAGACAGTTTAAAGAACCTTCAGGGAATTTGGTTTGCTCTTGCTTTTACAAGTATTGGTTTGGAAACAAACTTTAAAGATTTACTGAGTAACAATAGCCGAAAACCTTTGTATGCGTTTTTAATCGCGCAATTATTCAATGTGATTGTTACGTTGATTATTGCTTTTTTACTGTTTGGGAAATGATTTTTTTTAAAACACATAGAGACATAGCTTTTTGGAGTGTTAAAAAAAGTCGTTTCACTCGTAATAAAACACATAGCTATGGAAATGTAAAACCAGATTTTGACCTCGAGAACTTTGTCAAAGTTAAAATTAAATGATTTAGACAAAAGTAACCACAATCATTGTCATCCTGAGCGAAGTCGAAGGACACAAGTAGCTCGACAACGATTGTCGCTATTCTTTGCGGAGTTTCTTGCGGAGATCCCATGTTCCTTCGGGATGACAAACTATGATTGGCCTAGCCCCGATAGAAGTGGAAATCCTTTTGTGTCCGCCACGGCGGACACAAAAGATTGGAACGGATAGCGGGATTAGCTCCTAAAAAAAGATTTGGTTTTATTATAAAATCCAAGATAACAAAAATGAGAAGAATGGATTAAAATCCATCCCTACAATATAATTTTCGACACTTTAAAATATCAACAATAATGAAAAAAACACTTATTACACTAAACCTTCTACTATCAGTTGTTTTAGTTTCGGCACAAAACAAAACAATTGCTGAAAAACCCAATATCATTTTAATAATGGTCGATGATATGGGCTACTCTGATTTGGGGAATTATGGTTCCGAAATTAAAACACCCAATCTCGATAAATTAGCCAGTGAAGGTTTACGCTTACGCGAATTTTACAATAACTCGATTTGTGCACCAACCCGCGGATCTTTGCTTACTGGGCAATATCAGCACAAAGCCGGAATGGGATTTTTTGATGTTAATTTGGGATTACCGGCCTACCAGGGTTATCTCAACAAAGAATCTCTGACGTTAGGAGAAGTTTTTCGTTCCGGTGGTTACAGCACTTTGCTTTCCGGAAAATGGCACGTAGGTTCTGAAGATAAAGCGCAATGGCCTAATCAAAGAGGATTTGATAAATTTTACGGCATCCTGAAAGGTGCATCGAACTATTTTGATACCAAACCTCTGCCTTTCGGGAAAACGCCTTATCCCGTAAAACTGATTCGTAATAATGAAGAATTGCATCCAAAAGATGATTCGTATTATTTTACAGATGAAATTGGGAACAATGCCGTGACTTTCTTAGACGAACAAAACAAAGAAAATAAACCGTTCTTTTTGTATTTAGCGTTTACGGCTCCGCATTGGCCATTACAGGCAAAACCAGTTGACATTGCCAAATACAGAGGGAAATTTGATGAAGGCTGGGATATTTTAAGAGAAAAAAGAATTGAAAAACTAAAAGCAAACGGTATTTTACCCGCCAATCAAACGGTTTCTGCACGAGATCCTGAAGTGCCGGAATGGAGTAAATTAACTTATGACGAAAAGCAATTCTGGAAAGCCAAAATGGAAGTTTACGCCGCTATGGTCGATAATATGGATCAGAATGTGGGGAAAGTTTTAGAGAAATTAAAAGCCTTGAAGAAAGACAAAAACACGCTTATTATTTTTATTTCAGATAATGGTGCTCAAGGCGGTTTCAATACCTATAATCCGTTAGGAAGAGGTTTAGTAAGAAATGATGGGCCGGTTGGAACTTCGGAATCATTTGATTATCAGGAACAAAACTGGGCATATTTATCGAATACTCCGTTGCAGCAATATAAAAATAATATGCACGAAGGCGGATTCAGTTCTCCGTTTATTGCATGGTTTCCATCAAAAATAAAAGCTGGCCGAATCGATAAAGGAACGGGACATATTATTGACCTTGCTCCTACTTTTTATGAATTGGCCGGAATTGAATATCCCAAACAGTATAATGGTGTGACGACAAACCCTTTGGTTGGGAGCAGTTTGTTGCCTGTTTTATTTAATAATGTTTCACAGGTCGATAGAGGCGCACCATTATTTTGGGAAAGAGCGGGTAACAGAGCCGTCAGAGAAGGCAAATGGAAACTGGTTTCGACTTATCCGTCGTACGAATGGGAACTGTACAATATCGAAACCGATCGTGGCGAAACTACCAATGTCGCACAGCAAAATCCGGGAATTGTAAACCAACTTTCGGCTGCTTATTTTGATTGGGCAGATAAAACCGGAGTGGTTGAATACAGTAAATTCAAATTGAAAACGGAGGTTATGCCTGGCGGTGCAGCTTTGAAAAAGTAACTGGTAGTAGTTATTTTAACTCATAGATATTGAGTTGATTGATAAAAAACTTTGCGGCTTAGCGTCTTTGCGAGATTAAATGACAAAGATTCGTTCTTAAGCAGTGAGAAATTTGCGCGCAAAGACGCAGAGTCGCAAAGTTTTCTATTTACATAAAACCCTTAAAGACAGAAAAATAAGTATAAATATTTAACGTATACTTATTTTTTTGTTTTTTTTATTGAAATGAAACAAAACTCAAATCACTAGAAATCAATACATTAATACAAATTCCCATTCAATTTATAAGTTGCTCACTCCTATTTGGTTAAAGAAAAATTAAAAAACTTTTGGTTTTTATTATATTAAATTTAACTTTGTCTATAGAATTAGTAGAGTTTAAAACCAAAACAACTTAATTTTGAAAACAACCGAAAGCATATCATTTTACATTCTTCCAAAAAAATATACTTATAACACTTTTTGTTATATGTGCTTCTGTTGTTAATTCCCTCACATCCTTTTCATTAAAAATCGATTTCTATCTAAAAAAAATCGGTCTTTTTTAAACCTAAACGGTTTCTTATTGAATAATACACGATCATTTTGCTGCATTTTTTGCATCAGGAAGAAGTATCACGCATAACTATAAATCATCCAGAAACAATAATTAATACGAACAAACATGACACAAATACCACTACAAAATTGCTCCTAATATTTCTGCGGCAACAGAAATAGCAAGGCTAAAAGAACATTTATCACTCAATAAAACAATTCGCAGGACATCCAATCTTCCGTCATTTTTTAATTACAAAAAATCAAATAACCAAGAATGAAAAAAAATACCAAACTTATTTTATGGATTAGCATTTTGTTCATCTCCATCGGAATAAATGCTCAAGACACAGCACCCAATATTCAATCGAAACTAAGCGGAACGATTGTAGATCAAATATCAAATCAGCCTATTATTGGCGCTTCGGTAAACATAAAAGGAACAACACACGGTGTTGAAACGGATATCGACGGAAAATTTTACTTTCAGACAGGACAAAAATTCCCTTATACTTTAATTATCAATTACATTGGATATAATTCTAAAGAAATAATCGTAGATGGAAGTCCGGTGGTGATAAAACTAACGGAACAAGTCGAGAAACTAGATGAGATTGTTGTTGTAGGTTACGGAACATCGGCAAAAAAAACCTTTACAGGAGCAACTTCCAAAATTGATGCTCAGCAAATAGCGAATCGTCCGGCACAAAGTTTCGATCAGTTGTTAGGCGGTCAGGCTTCAGGATTAAACATTGTACAGCCCAGCGGATCATTAAACAGTACGCCGGTAATCAGAATTAGAGGAATCAACTCGATCACCAGTTCACTTTATCCTTTAGTTATTGTTGATGGTGTAACCGTATTTACAGGAACTGCAGGAGGCGCTATAGGCAACAATCCGTTATCAGATATTAACCCAAATGATATTGAATCTATTGATGTACTGAAAGATGCTTCGGCAGCAGCCATTTACGGTTCACGTGCAGCAAACGGAGTTATTGTGATTACGACTAAAAAAGGAAAAAAAGGAAAAGTAAATGTCAATTATGATGTTTGGGTAAGCTGGAACAAAGCTTCGAACTTGCCAAAACTGCTGAATGCCGAAGATTATGTAAGCATTAAAAACGAAGCCAGAACCAATGCAGGACTTACACCCGGTTTTGCTTTAGGTCAAAATTCCGACGGATCGACAATAGGAACCAATTGGTACGATGTGGCTTATCATACAGGAGTTTCACAAAATCATAATTTAAGCTTCTCAGGAGCAACAAATTCTACCAGTTATTTTATTTCGACCAACTATTCTAATCAGGAAGGAATTTTAAGAACGAATGAATTTGTGCGAAAAGGAATCCGATTGAATTTTGAACATAAGCTGAATAATTCGCTTACTTTAGGAACTAATTTCTCTTATAACAACTCCTTAAATTCAGGTCCAAATTCAGGATCTTCGACACCCAATTCTATTGGATCTTCGGCTGGAAATGCAGTGAATACGCAATACATTGGTTTACAACCTTTAGGAAGACTTACATATATTTTACCATCCAACGTTTCGGTTTATAATCCTGATGGTTCTTACAACATCAATCCGAGTAACGGAAATATAGGATATGGCGCAAACAGCCCTTCATTAGGTGTTTTTAATGCCTATAATTTACAAACTATTTTAGATTTAGATAAAAACACTTCTGAAAATAACACTTTTATCGGAAGCATTTATGCTGAACTTGAAATCATCAAAAACCTGAAATTCAAAACGGTTTATGGTATTAATAATTTTGTTGTAGAAAACAAAGAATTTAGAAATCCGTATAGCGGAGATGGTTTTTCTACTAAAGGAGCTGCAACAAACTCCAACACCAAATACTCGAGATCAAACTGGACCAATACCCTAACCTACTCGACTCTATTTGATCAAAAACACAATTTGAAAGTGCTTTTGGGACAAGAGAAAAATGTCCGTGAAATTGACGGTTGGGGCGCCATAAAAACAGGTTTAACAGATCCTTTCTTTACCAGTTATCAAGGCGGATTTACAACCATTGCGCCTGGTCCTTCTGTTCAGACAGAAAATGTATTGCTTTCTTATTTTAGCAGTATTGCCTACGATTATAACAAAAAATATTTACTGAATCTTAATTTCAGAAGAGACGGATTATCTGCTTTGGCATCCGGAAACAAATGGGGGAATTTTGGAGGGGCTTCTATTGGATGGAATGTATCTGAAGAAGATTTTTTCAAAGGTTCTTCTATAAAAAACGTTTTAAATGCTTTTAAAGTTCGTGCGAGTTACGGAATTGTAGGTAACAGCGAATTGAATGATTATGCCGCTTTATCACAATACTCAGCAGGTACTTACGCCGGAGTTCCAACCCTTAGTTTTTCACAGTCTGAAAATCCAGATTTAAAATGGGAAACCAGCAAAAAGTTTGACTTTGGAATCAACTTTGGATTGTTTGATAACCGAATCACTGTTGAAGCTGATTATTATAAAAACAACATCAACGATTTGATTTTGAATGCGCCTCAGTCTTTATCACAAGGAATTCCGAATAACTCGATTGCTGCAAACGTGGGTTCTTTATACAACAAAGGATTTGAACTTTCGATTAATGCCAACATCATAAACGACAATGATTTTCAGTGGAATGCAAGTTTTAATTTGTCTACCATCAAAAACAAAGTCACTTCATTAGGCGGTTACGGAGATATTTATCCAACGGCTTTGAGCACTTTCGGAATCCAGAATATTACAAGAGAAGGTTATTCTGTAGGATCGATTTTCGCTGTACCAACAACCGGAGTAAATCCTGAAAACGGAAACCGAGTTTATGTAAATGCCAATAATGAAGAAGTACAATACAATGCGCTTACAAAAGCGTTTACATATCTCAACGGAGCTACTGCGCCGGCAATCGACAACTATCGTGACGGTCGTATTCAGGGACCTTCGTTACCCACTTATTATGGTGGTTTGAATAACAATTTATCTTATAAAAATTTCGATTTAACGATTGGTTTAACCTTTTCTGGCGGAAACAAATTGTACAACGGAACAAGATCTACCTTATCAGATCAGCGTTTCTTTAATAACGGAACTTTCATCAAAGATCGCTGGACCACTCCGGGACAAGTTACAGATGTTCCTAAGTTAATTTACGGAGACAGTTTCTCAGGTGGTTTCTCGTCAAGTAACTCTGCTTATGTAGAAGACGGATCATACTTAAAAGTAAAAAATATCATTTTAAGCTATAGAATTCCGGTGAAGAACGAGTTGGTCAACAAATACATTTCATCTGCAAAAGTATATGCTCAGGGCTCTAATTTATATACCTGGACAAAATACCGCGGTTCAGATCCTGAGATTTCCATCAACGGAAACTCCATCAATTCAGGGAAAGATCAAAACGTGCCGGCCAATTCAGTAGTATTCACTTTAGGACTTAATGTAGGTTTCTAGGCATTCATCTTAATTAAAAATAAAAACATCATGATTTTCAATTATAAAAAAAGCATACAAAAAACCTTCATTATTACGCCATTTCTAGCCTTATTACTGGCAGGATGTGGTGATAATGCTTTAGATACTGTTCCTGAAACGAGCATTTCTACAGAAACCGCTTTCAGCACACCAGCCAAAATTTTAGGTCAGGTAAACGGACTTTACGGTCAGTTTAGCAATCCCTCTTTTTACGGCGGCCGATTCATTATTTTTAATGAACAAAGAGGCAATGAATTCAGCCAGAATGATGGTAATAATTCAACAGGAGCCAATGTCTGGAATCAGACCATAACCTCATCAGGAGATTTTGTAAACTCGGTTTGGAGCGTTGCCTATACGACGATTAATTTCTCTAATATTCTGATCGACAATCTGGCAACTTCTACTGTTGTTACTGAAGATTTACGTAAAAATTATATTGCCGAAGCTAAATTTGTAAGAGCCATTTCGTATTTGAGTTTGGTACAAACCTATGCAAAACCTTATGCACAAAATAGTGCTGCATTAGCACTTCCGCTAAGATTAAAAGGAAACACATCAGGAGGAATTAATGACTTTGCTTTTAGTAGTGTTGCCGATGTTTACACTCAAATATTAAAAGATCTTGACGAAGCCGAAGTTGATTTACCCGAAAGTTATGCAACGGGAATTCTAACCGCTTCAAGAGCACACAAAGCTACGGCGATTGCTCTAAAAACAAGAGTATATTTAAGCAAAGGCGATTATGCAAAAGTAATTTCAGAAGCCAGTAAACTGGTTCCTGCAACAGCTCCTTTTCAATACGTTTCCGGAAGTTTGACACATCGTTTAGAACCAAATGTAGCCACCGTTTTTGGAGGTTCTTATGTAGGGAATGAAGCCATATTTTCGATTCCGTTTACAACTGCGGCAGAAGCTCCGGGATTGCAAAGCGCACTTGGCGGAAATTATTTAACTCCAGTTATTTATTTTAATACCGCAGCAATTATTGCTGATCCTGTTTATGCTTCGGCAACTTCTGCAGATGCCAGAAAAGGTTTGGTTATCACCAATGCTACCGGACAAAAACTATTGAACAAATTCAAGAAAAATGGTGCGCCTTTTACAGATTATGTTCCGGTGATTCGCTATGCCGAAGTTTTATTGAATTATGCTGAAGCTGCTGCTCAAAGTGACAATTTGCCTTTAGCACAATCTTTATTGGCAGCAGTAAGAAATCGTTCTGATGCCGCTTACGTTTTCACAACCGGAATTGCTACAAAAGACGAATTGATTGCCACTATTTTAAACGAAAGAAGAATAGAATTGGTAGGCGAAGGATTCCGTACGCCGGATTTATTGCGACGAGTTCAGGCGCTTCCTGCCAAAACAGGAAATGCAGGCGCTGCACCCGAAGTTTTACCAACAGCTGCGAATTATGTCTGGGCAATACCAAGCAACGAATTGGCTTATAACAAACTGGCTCCAAGATAGAATACTATCACCATTAGGTATAATTATAAAAAATAAAAATTAAACACATAGAAACATAGGTTTTAGAAACTTTAAAAAAGGCGTTTCACTCGCATTAACAAACATAGCTATGTGTTAGAAACTAGTTTCTATCCAATTTTCTTTTTTCTAAAAAGCCAAAAACCTATGTTTCTATGTGTTTAAAATAATTATCCTCAACAGTTCATTCACTATAGCATTTATAAAAACAAAAAAAGAAATAACGAAATGAAAACTAATTTAAAATATCTGGCTGTACTCTTCGCTACGACGATTATCAGTGCACAGCAAAAAAATACTACCGAAAAGATTTATATCAACGGTAATATTATTACGGTTGATGCCAAAAATAGTACTGCGCAAGCTGTTGCAGTAAGTAATGGTAAAATTCTGGCTGTTGGAACAAATAGCAAAATCGAAAAATTAAAAGACAAGAATACGATCGTTGTCGACCTGAAAGGAAAAACAGTAGTTCCCGGATTTATTGACGGTCATAGTCATTTTATGGGTTTATCAAGATCGACTACAGTAAATGTAGGTTCTCCGCCAATGGGTGATGTTAAAAATATTGCCGATTTGGTAAACCGTATTCAGGATTTTGAGAAGAAAAATAATGTCGCTCCAGGCGAATGGATCGATGCTTACGGATATGATCAGGATCAACTTGAAGAAAAAAGACACCCGAATAAGGAAGATCTTGACGCTGCTTTTCCTAACAATCCGGTAACGATTACGAACATCAACGGGCATATGTCGGTTTCGAATTCGTATGCTTTAAAACTTTCAGGAATTGATGCCACTACAGCAAATCCTCCTGGAGGCGCTATCGAAAGAAAAAAAGGCACCAACGAACCTACAGGATTATTACAGGAAAATGCAAGCCGATTATTGAAAAGACCTGCAAAACCAGCTCCAACTTTAGACGAGCAGATAAAAGGTTTAAAAGAGCAGCAATTGTTTTATGCCAGCAATGGTATTACAACGGCTCAGGACGGATACTCAAGTTACGAATCGGTTGAATTATTGCATAAAGCGGCTGAAAGAAACGAGTTGTTTATCGATATTGAAGCTTTGCCGGGTTATCCTACTTTAGAAAAAGTATTAAAAAATCCTGACTTTAAATTTGGCGTTCTAAAAAATCACTTAAAACTGGCCGGAACAAAAATGATTGCAGATGGTTCTCCTCAAGGTAAAACTGCCTTTTTTAGTAAATCCTATCTGGTAGAAGTTCCGGGTTGTAACCATGATGTATGTACTGGTTTCGCTAATATTACTCAGGAACAGTTTAATGATCTTGTTATTAAAGCATTCCAAAATAATGTTCGTCCGTTTGTGCATTGTAACGGAGATGCAACTATCGATATGTATCTGAAAGCGATAGAAAATGCCAATAAAACTTTAAATACGAATAGCAACGACCGCAGACCAGTGACCATTCACTCTCAGTTTGTGCGACCTGATCAGCTTGATGATTATAAAAAACTGGGAATTATTGCGGCTTTCTTTAGCAATCACGCTTTCTTTTGGGGCGATGTACACGTTCGCAATTTAGGTGCAGACAGAGCTAATTTTTTAAGCCCGTTAAAAACTGCCATCAAAAAAGGAGTTGTCGCTACGAACCATACCGATTATCCGGTAACGCCACTAAACCAGTTGTTTTTATTGTGGACATCCGTAGAAAGAAAATCCCGTTCAGGTCAGGTTATTGGTCCGGATGAAAGACTTACTCCTATCGAAGGACTTCGTGCCATCACGATAAACGGCGCTTACGAATATTTCGAAGAAAATAGCAAAGGTTCTATCGAAACCGGAAAACTGGCCGATTTAGTGGTGCTTTCTGACGATTTAACCAAAATAGATCCTTCTAAAATAAAAGACATTACAGTTCTTGAAACGATAAAAGAAGGCAAGACAGTTTTTAAAAAATAATCCATAATTAAAACTCAAAAATATGAATCAGATCAACCTAAATCCCGCACCTGTTGTATCAATGAGAATTAAAAATACTGAAATTTCCTGGTCGAGCGAAGCTGATAAAAACGCACAGGAAAACCACAACAAAAAATTGAAAAAAAGCTTAAAAAAGAAAAGAAAAAATGATTGAAGGTAAAATTGAAACAGTAGCCATTAGAACCCCGGAAAGAGTCGCAGAAATTTCCTGGTTCAATGATATTATTGGTGGAGATACAGCATATTTAGGCGTTCTGGATAATGATCGCCGAAGCAGTTACGAACATTGTCGTGACATTACATTAGAAGCAGAAAAACTAGGTTTCAGCAACATTTTATATCCATCAGCTTATACTGTAGGACAAGACGGATTGGCTTTTGCAGCAAGCGTTGCGCCGGAAACCAACAAGATTACATTTTTACTTGCGGTTCGTACCGGAGAAGTGCATCCGCCCATGTTAGCGCGAGCTATTTCTTCGTTAGATCACATGCTGAAAGGAAGATTGATCTTGAATATCATCAACTCTGATTTGCCGGGAACACGCGAAGATCCTAATCTAAGATACCAACGATGTTCTGAGGTTATTCAGATTTTACAACAAGGCTGGACACAAGACAGAATCTCGCACAAAGGAGAAATTTATCAGTTTGATTTGCCATCAGATCCTGTAAAATCCTATCAGCAAAACGGCGGTCCATTATTGTATTTTGGAGGAACTTCCCCTGGTTCCAGAGCCGTTTGTTCCAAACATTGCGACGTGTTTTTGACCTGGCCGGAATCTGAAGAATCGATGTATGCCACTTTGAAAGAAATGAGCGAACGCGCTGCCGCAGAAGGAAGAACCATCGATTTTGGATTAAGAATTCATGTTATAGTTCGTGAAACGCAGGAAGAAGCAAGAGCTTACGCTAAAAAGCTAATTTCAAAATTTGACGAAAAACGAGGTTTAGAAATCAGAAGTCGTGGTGAAGATTCACGTTCGTTAGGTGTTTTAAAACAAGATGAATTAAGAGAAACTTCGGATGAAGAAGGTTATGTAGAAGATATCTTATGGACCGATATTGGTAAGGTTTTCTCCGGCTGTGGAAGTGGTTTGGTAGGAAGTGCCGACCAGATTATAGAAAAACTAAACCGCTACATGGATATGGGTTTCAGATCTTTTATTTTCTCCGGTTTTCCTTTGATTGAAGAAGCGAATTATTTTGCCAAATTGGTTTTACCGCGTTTACCTAATGCATCGTTACCTCATCTGCAAGGAAGAATTCCGCAAGAAACACCTACAACACCTTTGACCAATGCCGAATTGGTTTAGTTATAAAAACAAAAAATCAGAATGTCAGAAATAGAAAAAAAACAAGAATACAAAAGAGAACTCGGTCTTGCCGATGCAGCCTTATTGGTGGCCAGCGGAATGATTGGTTCGGGAATTTTTATTGTGAGTGCCGATGTTACGCGTAATGTAGGATCAGCGGGCTGGCTGATTTTAGTTTGGTTAATTGGCGGATTCATGACATTGATTGCTGCTGTGAGTTATGGCGAATTGAGCGGCATGTTTCCTAAATCGGGAGGTCAGTATATTTATCTAAAAGAAGCCTACAATCCGCTTGTGGCCTTTGTATATGGATGGAGTTTGTTTACCGTTATCCAAACCGGAACTATTGCTGCGGTTTGTGTATCGTTCTTTAAATTTCTGGCATATTTTTTTCCGCTTTTCAGCGAAGATTTGGTCGCTTTCAGGATTGGAGATTCTTTCACCATTTCTCCGGCACAACTCTCCTCTATTGTCTTGTTGTTCATTTTAACATACATCAATACTAAAGGCGTAAAACTCGGAAAAGTGATTCAGAAATTTTTCACGGGAACCAAATTAATAAGCTTACTAATTCTGATTGTCTTTGGGTTTATCTTTTTCAAACCCGAAGTGTGGCAGGCCAACTGGACGAATCCGTTTCATTTGCAAAAGCTAAATCCGGATGGTTCGTTTTTGCAATACACTAATACACCCGCTTTTTGGGGCGCAATTGCTTCAGCATTAGTAGGAACGGTAATTAGCTATGATGCCTGGAATAATGTGACATTTGTTTCGGATGAAATAAAAAATCCAAAACGAAATATTGGTTTGAGTCTTCTTTTAGGAACTGCAGTTGTAACGATCATTTACGTTTCGGTAAATGTAATGTTTACCGCAGTTTTACCTGTTGAAGCTATCGGAACTCCCGAAAAAGACCGCGTTGGTATTGCAGCTGCACAGGCTATTTTTGGCTCAAGCGGAACTTCGATTATTGCATTAATGATTTTGATTGCTTCTTTTGGTTGTGCCAACGGAATGATTTTATCTGGCGCAAGAGTCTATCAAAGTATGGCAAAAGATGGATTGTTTTTTAAGAAAACAGCGATTTTAAACCAACATTCGGTTCCTGCAAATGCGCTTTGGATTCAGTTTTTTATGGCCGTGGTTTTGAGTTTAAGCGGTCGTTACGGAAATTTATTAGACATGATTTCTTTTGTAGTGGTTTTGTTTTACGTGATTACCATTGCCGGGATTTTTGTTTTAAGAATTAAAAAACCGCAACACGAAAGACCTTACAGAGCTTTTGGATATCCGTTTTTACCTATTATTTATATCCTTTTAGGATCGGCTTTTTGTATTTTATTAATCATTTATAAACCTACTTATACCTGGCCCGGATTAATCATCGCCGGTATCGGAATACCTGTTTTTTATATTAGAGAGAAATTTTCAAAACGAAAAATTACAGACATTTAAAACAATGCGCATAATTATTCTAACACATAGAAACATAGCTTATGGTTGCTTAAAAAAGGCGTTTTACTTAGAATAAATCACATAGCTATGTGAAGAAATGTATTTCTTTTTGTCTCCTTTCAGATACATAAAATCTATGTTTCTATGTGTTTAATATTTTTTTGAATGCGACGAATTGCTTTAAAATATTTTAGAATGCCTAATTAGATTAGTTGATTTCTCATAAAGATGTTAGTTATGAACCAAAAAACAAACCATTATGAATTCATTTTATCAAGAAATAGCAAACAACCATCAGAGTTTATTGATCCTTCCTCAAAAAAAGGTAATTCATCAGTTTATTGAGGATTTATTCTCTGTTTTATTTTCGAATACTTCAGAGCGTTTTGGAGATTTATCTATTATCAAAAATAAATTTGAAGTTTTAGAAAAGCAATTTAATGAAATCGTAATTGACTATTCATCCAAAAAAGAGGACAGTTTCGAGCAAACTCAACTTTTTTTCGAAGCATTGCCTCATCTGTACAAAAAAACATTAAACGACGCCGATACGATTTTCAGAAAAGATCCCGCCGCCAAATCTATAGAAGAAGTTTTGTATGCTTATCCCGGATTTTTTGCGATTGCCGTTTACCGGTTTTCACATCAAATATGGAATCAGGATTTAAAACTTCTCGCACGAACTTTTTCTGAATACGCGCATATCAAAACCAGTATCGAAATTCATCCCGGCGCGCAAATAGGCAACGATTTTGCCATCGATCACGGAACCGGAATTGTAATAGGCGAAACCACGATTATTGGCGATAATGTTCAAATATATCAAGGTGTTACATTGGGCGCTTTGAGTGTAAAAAAGGAAGAAGCTTTTATAAAGAGGCATCCTACTATTGAAAACAATGTAATTATTTATTCGAATAGTACGATTCTGGGCGGGCAAACTGTCGTGGGAAGAGATTCTATCATTGGAGGCAATGTCTGGCTAACGTATACGGTTCCGTCAAATTCTGTGGTTTATCATAAAAATGAGATTAAAGTGAAGGATAACAATCCTTTTCCGGAACCTATTTTTTATTCGATTTAATTTTTTTTTGAACCATGTAA
>Ga0247815_10002104_pt1 | contig 14799 bp, 10 predicted proteins | sample UWRJL194509B1_FD_181014 | JGI IMG/M metagenome (GOLD analysis project Ga0247815, IMG submission 181014) | Plant litter microbial communities from Arlington Agricultural Research Station in Wisconsin, United States - UWRJ-L194-509B-1 | ecosystem: Environmental > Terrestrial > Plant litter >...
GATTAAAATATAACCTGACTCTAACCCATACTTAACACTGTGGTAATAGATTTGCCTGAACTCTAACAAAGGCAAAATTGAAACCACAACTACAAATTAAAGGAATAATAATTACGCTTATACTGCTAGTAATTATGAGTGCTACTGGGTTCGCCCAGGGTAGCGGAAAGATATCCGGTACCATCAGTGATAAAAAGACAGGTGAAACACTTATTGGAGTAACTGTTAAGCTAAAAGGTTCTACCAAAGGTATGGCCACCGACGTTGATGGAAAATATTCTATCACAGGTTTGGCAAATGGAAAATATACTGTGGTTTATCAGTATATAGGATACAGTACAAAAGAAATTAGTGATGTAGAGGTCAGTGCTGGCAAAAACACTGTTCTTAATGTGATTCTTCAGGAATCTAATTCGCAGGAGCTAAGTGAAGTGGTTATTAAGGGGTCTTTTAAAAAAGAAAGTGTAAATGCACTATATGCCGCTCAGAAAAATCGTGCGGTAATTTCTGATGGTATCTCTTCTGATATGATCAAAAGAAGTCCCGACCGTAGTACAGGCGATGTATTGAAGAGGGTAAGTGGTACAACTATCCAGGATAACAAATTCGTAATTGTTCGTGGTCTATCTGACAGGTATAATAATGCTAGTCTTGATAACTCTAGTTTACCAAGTACTGAACCTAATCGTAAAGCTTTTTCATTTGATATTGTACCAGCAGCCCTCATTGATAATATCGTAGTAAGTAAAACAGCTACGCCAGATCTGGCAGCTGATTTTGCGGGGGGCTCAATTAAGATCATAACTAAGGACATTCCTGATAATAATTTTCTTGAAGTAAGTTTGGGTGGTGGTTATAACAGTCAGTCAACCTTTAAGGATTTCTATTACGGACCACGGTATACAGAAAACTACTTTGGATTTGACGGTGGCCACAGGCAAATACCAACTTCTAATAGCTTTCCGAAAAATACAAATGCTACTGAAGCATTGAGAGGAAATACAGCTGCTCAGATCAACGCTATCAATAAACTTCCAAAAGTTTGGAATATAGGTAACCACAATGCACCTGTAACACAGAATCACCAGTTCAGTTTAGGAAGGGTAAAAGATTTGAAAGATGGAGGCAAGATTGGAGCTATTGTTTCGCTTACTTACCGCAGTTCAGAATTGACAAGACCAGAAGTGGAACGTCAGTATTACAACTATGATTATAAAGATAGAGTAAATACTTTTTCAACAAATATTGGTGCAATGGCAAATCTTGCTTACATCAAAGGAAAAAATAAAATCAGCTTCAAGAATTTGTACAATAGAATACTAGAGGATAAGTTCACGTATCGTACAGGAACGGATGTCGGACGGTCAAGTGATTTGCAATATTACGCTTTTGATATGGTCCAAAAAGGCATTTTTAAAACCTCCTTGGACGGAGATCATCAGTTAACAGAAAAAAATAAATTAAGCTGGAACCTTTCGTATGTTAATATTACGAATAACCAGCCTGATCAGAGGAAAATTGGTTATTTGAGAAACGTAGGTCTGAGAGATGATCCAACTGCTCCATTTTTAGCGGCAAACACAGCATTAACAAAAGAAAATAATAGGTTCTTCTCAGATTTAAATGAGAGTATTTATGGAGGCGCGGTAAATGATCAGCAAACTATTAACTTTTTTGGGAAAAATGCAACACTTAAAGGCGGGTTGGGTACAAACTATCGTAAACGCGATTTCGCAGCACGCTTGCTGGGTATCACATTAATCAACGCCAATCAGGATATCCAGGCTTTACCTATTAGTCAGTTATATTCGACGTCATTACTCAATTCTGGTGTATATGAATTGAGTGAAATTACTGGTAATTCTGATAAATATGATGCTAATTCGATGACAAGTTTCGCTTATGCAATGTTGGATCAGCAAATAACCGGGAAGTTAAGAGCTGTTTACGGTGTGCGCGCTGAGAAATTTGATCTGAACTTAAATTCACGATCGGTTGATGGCTCACCTGTTAAAGTTAAGCAAGACTATACCGATATATTGCCGTCTGTTAATCTTACCTATGCATTAACAGAGAAATCTAATTTACGTGCGTCCTATTACCGGACCCTTGCACGTCCTGAATTTCGAGAACTAGCTCCCTTTGATTATTATGACTACGAATTACTGGGAAACGTTGCAGGAAATCCTAACCTGAAAAGAACTCTGATTGATAATGCGGATTTACGTTATGAAATCTATCCGGCTGCAGGACAGATCATGTCTGTTTCTGCATTCTATAAACACTTTAACAACGCTATCGAACCTAGCATCTATGATCAGAATTCTACCCCAGCATTTTCTTATTTCAATACACCAAAAGCTGAAAACTATGGAGTGGAGATTGAATTAAGACATTCGTTAGGGTTTATCAATGAAGAATCAGCATTTAAAAACTTAGTTTTTTATGCGAATGGAACCATAGTTAAATCAAAAGTTACAAATCCTGTAGGACAAGGTTATCTAGTGGCAGATCGTCCGATGGTGGGCCAATCTCCATATTCTGTGAACGCAGGTTTGCAGTACAATGCTTTAGATAATAACTTAAATTTTAGTGTGCTCTACAATAGGATTGGCAGAAGGATCGCTAATGCTGGTGGACAAGTTTTTCCAGATGTTTATGAAGCTTCACGAAACGTAATTGATTTTCAATCAAGCTATAGCTTCTACAAAAAGAAAGCACAGATTAAATTGAATATAAATGATCTATTGAATAACCAGGCCGTTTTCTATTTTGATTATAACAAAGATAAAAAATTTAGTCCTGATGTTATTATTACAGACCCTACTACTGGAGCTGTGGCCAAAGACCAGATTTTGTCGAGATTTAAGACAGGCACTAACGTTTCCCTGGCCTTATCTTATTCCTTCTAATTAGTACACTAATAATCGCACATAAATTTTAATACAAATTTTTCACACAAACAAAAGCTAAAAAAAAATGAAAAAACATTACATTATTCTTGGATTGGCTCTTACCCTATTTGCCTCTTCCTGCTCAAAAAATAGTGATGACGATACAGAAATTGTAGTCCCTACTCCAACAGGTAATACTGTAGAGGTAACTGGAGATATAAAAACGAACACTACCTGGTCTGCAAGCAAAATTTACCAGTTGAAAGGTTATGTTTATGTAACTGACGGCGCAATTTTAACGATCGAACCTGGTACAATTATTAAAGGTGATAAATCAACCAAAGCAACTTTGATTATTACTAGAGGTTCAAAAATCAATGCAACTGGTACTGTTGATAAACCAATCGTATTTACATCAGGCGTTGCTGCGGGTGGTCGTCGTGAAGGTGATTGGGGTGGTATCATTCTTTTAGGAAAAGCAATTGACAATAGAGGTGTAACTAACACTATCGAAGGTGGTATTAGTCCAACTGCTGGTGGTGACGCTGCTAAATATATTCAATTTGGTGGTACTGATGCCGCTGATAATTCTGGAACACTTAAATATGTTAGGATTGAATATGCAGGTATTCCTTTTTCAGTTGATAGTGAGATCAATGGTCTTACATTTGGCGCTGTTGGTTCTGGTACAACTATTGAATATGTTGAAGTTTTCCGTTCTGGTGATGATGCATTCGAGTGGTTTGGTGGTTCAGTAAATGCTAAACACATTATTGCAGCTGGTACATGGGATGACGATTTTGATACTGACAATGGTTACAATGGTAAAATTCAGTTTGCTGTTGCTCAGCGTTACCCGCTGATCGCCGATCAATCGGGATCTAATGGTTTCGAATCAGATAACAATTCAACTGGTTTGAATACTACACCTCAAACTTCAGCTACATTCTCTAACGTTACTGTTGTTGGTCCTCTGCAGACCGCATCAACCAAAATCAACGGATTTTTCCAACATGCTGCACAGATCAGAAGAAATTCTGCCATCAATACTTTCAACTCTATCTTTACAGGGTTTCCTGACGGCATTTACATCGATGATACAACTGTACAGACTCCTGGTTCTACTACAGCTAATCTTACGTCTGGTCGTTTATCATTCGAAAACAACCTTGTTTATGGAATTACAGGACAGGATATCAAAGGAACAAACAAAGCACTTATCGAAACTATGCTAAGAGCAAGCAATAGCTTTGTTCCTGCAACATACGGTGCAGCTTTATTAACTGATGCATACAAATATCCATCTGATATTGCTACTGGAGCGGCTGTAGGGCGACCTAATTTTGCTTTCTTAACTGGAGGTCCAGCTGCAACAGGTGCTGTATTTAGTAATGCTAAAGTTGCCGATACATTCTTTGAAAAGGTAACTTACAAAGGTGCTTTCGGTGCAACTGACTGGACTGCTACATGGGCTAACTTTGATCCTCAGGTTTTAGCGTACACTACTCCTGGAGCTGTTAACGCAAATTAATAGTTAACTTACTTATGCAAAAAGGGGCATCCAATATTTGGATGTCCCTTTTTTTATTAGTTACTTTCAAGTAATACAAAATATAATTCATTGTAGCGTTTATTGTGTTGATATCGTTTTTGTTATGAAGAAATTATCTAAATTATGAAAGCTCAGATTGCATTTATTATACTTATTATTGCTGGAACTTTGTTAAGCACATCCTGTTCAAAAAAGAATGAAGGGGAACCAGTTGTAATGGTTGATGAAAAGAACCTTTCCGGTTGTCCATTAAATTCGAACTGCCAATATCTTTTTACTGAGCGTGCCGATGTAAATTCCGGACCTGGCACATTTACTACAGGCAGCTATAGGGTATTCTGGAATAGCACACTCACTGAGGGCCGAAGTGCTGTTCTTTATATTAAAGCTCCAATGACGGGCAATTCATTTAGCTTAAACCAGGCTGATGTGACCAGCGGTAAAGTTGAGCTAAGCCGTTCCTGTCCGGCATGTTACTTTGTGGCTTCAAAAATTGTAGACGGTTATGTGAAGGGAATTAACCTCACTCCTGATAAGCCAGCCGACCAAACGAAATGGATCATTGAAGCCCAAATTATTTTTGACGCTATGTATGGGCCATCTATCAAGGATACAGTATCTGTGAAGCAATATTTCTATCCAAACTTTGTTTATAATTGAAAATATGCAGGTATTTGAAGGTTCTTAACATAAGCTTAATATTGAGGAAACATTATTTTAAGCCTTTATATATTCAATGTTAAAACTTTGGTCGCAGGTAAAGCCCTTCTAAATACAGTTTAAACCGTATTTTTAATCTTATTTTAATCTCGTTTTAATTTAGTATTAATTCCGTTCGGTATTAATGTGAACTTAATATTAACGTCATGTTGCAGCTCTATTTTTGAAAAAAAATAATTAGAGGCAACTCATATGAAACGATTTCTAACAATTAATCTCTGTGTTATCCTAACTGCCCTCCTTTTTATAGGTTTGGGCGCAAATGCACAGGTGACTACTTCCAGTGTTAATGGAAAGGTGAAAGATGCAAAAGGACTAGCAGTTCCGGGAGCTAGTGTGTTGGTGGTAAATTTACCAACTGGAACAAAATATGGTGCAGTAACCGGAAATGATGGTTACTTCCGTTTGAACAATTTAAACCCTGGTGGACCGTACAGAGTTACAGTTACCTATATTGGTTACAACAAACAGGAAAAAGAAGTGGTCAACCTTGGATTAGGAGTTGACCAACGGGTTGATTTTGTCCTTTTAGATGAAGGCCAGCAGTTAACTGAAGTAACGGTAAAAGGTAAAAAAGGTGCGCTAAAAACTGGTGCTGGTACTCAGATTGGAGAACAACAGATCAGAAATATGCCTACAACCAGCCGTAGTTTAACTGATGTAACACGTGTTACCCCGCAGGTGAGTAAAGACAATTCCTTCATGGGAACCAACTTCAGGTACAATAACGTTACCATTGATGGTGCAATCAACAATGATGCAATCGGTTTTAGCCCTTCTTTAGGTGGACAAAGTGGTAGCTCTGGAATGCCGGGAAGCAGTACAAGAACAAACCCAGTATCTATTGATGCTATTCAAGACGTGCAGGTATTACTTGCACCATACGATGTGAAAATAGGAAACTTTACTGGTGGTAGTGTGAATGCAGTAACGCGTTCTGGTACCAATGAAGTAACGGGATCGGTTTACGGTTTTGGTCGTAATGCTTCTTTAATAGGAAGAAACAAGACTGGTGACAATTCAAAGATTCCTTCTTCATTCCATGAATACCAGACAGGTTTCCGTTTAGGTATGCCGATCATTAAGAACAAATTGTTCTTCTTCACGAACGAGGAAATTACCCGTCGCCAGGATCCGGTAATTCTTGGTGCAGGTTCTTCAGACAATAAGGTTATTACTGAAGGTCAGGCTCAAGCCATTACAGAATTGATGGAAACCAAATACGGTATCAATCCAGGTTCGTACGGAAACTACAACATCTATGCAAAATCTAACAAGTTCTTTAACCGTATTGACTGGAACATCAACGATAAAAACCAGTTGACTATCCGTAACAACACCATTACGTCTAACGCAACAAACCTTGAACGCGATCAGGCCAACTTTAGGTTTGGTGGTATTGATTACAAACAAACCAACAATCAAACCTCTACGGTAGCGGAATTGAAAAGTAGATTATCAAATAATATGTCCAATAGCCTGGTAGTTGGTTATTCAAGCATTCATGATTACAGAACACCAACTTCTAACGCAGCACTACCGCAGATTGAAATTGGTGGTTCCGCTGGTGGAACAATCTTCCTTGGTACCGACCGTGAGGCAAGTATCTTTGACATGAAGCAAAAGACTTTTGAATTCACTGATAACCTTACCTGGACTAAAGGAAAACATACCTTTACTTTTGGTACACACAACGAGTTATACAATATCAATTACGGCTTTGTAAATGGTTGGAATGGACGTATAGCTTATAAAACTGTTGCTGATTTTCTTGCAGGTAATGTTGACCGTGTGAGAACCAATTACAACTATGCTGATAACAGCAGGGAAAACATTATCGCCAATCCTCCTGCACAGTTTCACGTGAACATGTACAGTGTATATGGTGAAGACCAATACCAAATGACCGACAGGTTTAAATTAACTTATGGTATCAGGTTTGATATGGCTGACATGCCAAACAAACAACCGTTGAGCGATAAAACCATTAATTCTCCAGTTGACCCTAATTACGGAACTACATATACCTACACTCAGCCTAATAAAATCAAGAATGATTTCTTCGGACAGGTTCAAGTGTCACCTCGTGTAGGTTTTAACTTTGATGTATTGGGCAACCAAAGCCTGATTATGCGTGGTGGTAGTGGTTTATTTACAGGCAGGGTTCCTTTCGCATGGTTAGGTTATGCCTATTACAACAACGGGGTAACTTATGGTGCTTATGATAATCAGCCCAGTAAAAGTGGTGTAGCATTTACTCCAGGTAGCGATCCGATCAAAGATGCTTTAACTGGTAGAGGCGAAGCTGGATTTGTGGCTAATCAGGGTGTAAATGTAAACAACGCTGCTGGTGCTACACAGGTCGATTTAATCGATAACGATTTCAAAATGCCTAAAACATGGAGAAGCAGTTTAGCATTTGATTACAAAACTGATAACCTTTGGAGATTTACTGTAGAAGGGATCTATACCAAGGTAATCAATGATTTAATGTTCCAACAGATCAATATCACTGATAAACCAACGTACATGGTTTATGATACTGAACACCAACAGCCAATTTATCCTTCAAGCGGAAACAAGATCAATACGCTTTACACCAATGCTTATCTGTTATCTAACACAAGCAAAGGTCACCGCTACAGTTTAACTGGTCAGGTTGGTAAAACAATTGGTGGTTTAGACATCATGGCCGCCTATACCTACGGACAATCAAAAGATGTGACCAACGGTATCCGTAACTCAATGGAATCTAACTGGCAATTGAACCAGGCTTTAAGTCCTAATAATCCTGGAGTAGCGAATTCAAACTTTGATATCCGCAACCGTATTGTGTCTACCGTAAACTACAGACACAGCTGGGATAAGGCAGGTAAATATGTAGCTAATTTCTCGCTGTTCTTCAGTGCACAATCTGGAACGCCATATTCTTACGGATTTGTGAATTCTACAATCAACGGTACAGGACAAACTGTAAGTTTGGTATATATTCCTAAGGAAGGTGAAACTGCTAACTTTTTTGCACCAGGTTCTGCACAGGCAGCACAATTTGATGCCTTTATTGACGGCGATAAATATCTTAAAACCAGAAGAGGTCAGTTTACTGAACGTAACGGAGCACGTACCCCTTGGAATTACCAGGCTGACTTCCGTTTTTCTCAGGATATCAGGATTGTAGATAATGGAACGCATAAACACACGCTTTCATTTACATATGATATCGTTAACCTCACTAACCTGCTGAATAAAAAATGGGGAGTGCAATACTTCTCTCCTAACACTTTCAACTCTATGGCTAGTGTTGGTTTGAAAGCAGGTACTGCAGGAACACCAACGACTTATCCTACGTATTCTTTTGATAAGGCAAATACAAGTAACTATTCCAAAGACTTTTTCGCATCACGTTTCCAGATGCAGTTTGGCTTGAGATACAGTTTCTAATCTGTTCTGCATAATAAATAAGGCCTGGTCATTCGCGAATGACCAGGCCTTATTATTTACTATAATAACCAATTCCTAACTTTTACTTAACATGGTAGCTTTACTTTTGTGATGTAAATATTTGGTTAGTATTTATAAAGTTTAGGTTTAGTTGATAAATAAAAAGCCAGGGTGGATGTCCTGGCTTTTTGTATTTAGAAGTTTTTCCCTATTTTCTCCAGCATCTCTGGCGGGATGTTGCGCATGTCAACAACTAAAAAGCCATCCAGGCAGTCGGAGAATTTTGGATCTATATTGAAACAGATAATTTTTGCATTGAGGTTCATGTACTGTCTTAACATTACAGGAATCTTGATATGCGAATTTTCAATATCTGATATCAGCCCGTCCAGGTCTTTCAATGAGTCACTGCTTTCAATTAACAGGTCTTTATCTATGGCTGAAAGATCGGCCTTGAACTTGTTCCTTGGTTTTACATAATGTCCTAGTTCATAATCAAAATGGTTTTTTGTGATAAAATCTACAATCAGCGACTTTGAAAATTTTGAAAAATTATTACTGATACTTACCGGGCCAAACATGTATCGGTATTGTGGGTTATCCAGAAGGTATTTGAGGATGCCTTTCCACAATAGAAAAAGCGGCAGGGCCTTTTGCTGGTACTCTTTACGTATCCATGAACGCCCAAGTTCTATACCTTGTCTCAACACGGGATAGAAAGGTTCCTTAATCTTGAACAGTTCTGAAAGATAAAAGCCCCTTTTTCCCATGGTATTTAAAATCTCATCGCCCTTCCCAATACGGTAAGCACCCACAATATTCTGCTGCTCCTTATCCCATATAAATAGGTGGTGGTAATAAATGTCGTAATTATCCAGGTCTATCTTTTTATTAGTCCCTTCTCCAACCTCTCTGAAAGTGATCTCCCTTAACCTGCCGATCTCATTTAATACATTGGGAATATTGGCAGTGGGAGAGATGTACACCTCATATTGTTTTTCTGTCCATACGCGATAAGCTTCCAGACGCTCTATTTCTTCAGCAATTGCCGTACGGGAAGTTTCCTCTATTACCTGCTCAGGCTTTTTTTTGATTTTAAACAGGCTGATAGGATTGAAGAGTTTTTTTTCCTGCTCGATACTTGTTCCCAGTGCGTATGTCCTGGCACGAAGAAAATCAAGTAATTTGTTGGTATTGTTGCGATAGGAGATGTCCTGGATGTTGATCGGTTTGCCTATCCTTACCTTGATTTTCAAACCCTGTTTGTTCAGGAATTCTGAGGGAAGCTTTGCCGTACGCAAAGTAGGATGTATAAAACTCAGGATATTAAACAGCACTCCGTTATTGCCGTGAAAATAAATTGGCACTACCGGTACTTTAGATCTGGCAATTAGTTTTCCCACTACAGGGTGCCATAACCTGTCGGTTATTTCCTGTTTGTCCAGACTAAAAGTTGAAACCTCTCCCGCGGGGAATATCCCTATGGGTGTCCCGCTCTTTAAAAGATCAAATGTAGCTTTTAGACCGCTGATGCTGGAAGAGTGCTGTACGTTTTCAAATGGATTTACGGCAACAAAGAATTCGTTAAGGTTGGGGATCTTCTGCAAAATGAAATTCACCATTACCTTTGCTTCTGGCCTTACCGTACACAACAACTTTACCAATGCCAGGCCTTCTACACCACCATAAGGGTGATTGGCAATCGCAATAAAACCTCCGGTTTTTGGAATGTTTTTCAAGTCATCTTCGTCAAAATCAATGGATACACCGATGGTTTCCAGTATTTTGTCCACAAATTCGAGCCCGTTGAAATGCTGGTTTTGTGAGAAGACCTTATTAATATCGTTTAATTTCATTACTTCCATCAGCAAAGCGGCTAATCCGGGTACACCCAGTTTGTCTATTTTAGTAGCTTTTGCAAACTCTTTGGTTGTTATGATCTTCATATATGAATTTAAAGGAGATTTAGTTCGATCTCAAAAATAAGATTTATATTTTTAAATAACGGTAGTACATTGGCAGGTCATGAGAAAATGGCTTAATATCTACTTCAGTTTTACAAAGCGGGAGTATAATGGTTTGCTGGTAATGGTCGTGATAATTGTCATTATTACAGCAATACCTTATATATATGAGGGGTTCTTTTATGAACAGGTTGATCTTGATGAACAAAGATTGGCTATTAAAAAATTAGAACTGGTAGCCATTGAGAAGAAGAGATGGAAGCATAAACGGAAAATAACAAAAGAAGGGAAGTTGTTCTCGTTTGACCCGAACCATAACACTTTGCAGCAATGGCAGACGTTGGGCTTTTCGGAAAGGCAGGCCCAGGTACTGTTGAGATATGTAGAGAAAGGCGGGCGGTTTAGAAAAAAAGAGGACCTGCAGAAAATGTATCCTGTAAGTGCTGAAATGTATGAGCGACTGGCCCCATATATTCAGATCCATCCAGCTGATACGCTAACATATATAAATAAGTATAAGAAAGTGCGTGCTGATTATAAGCCGGTGATAGTTGCGCTGAATACTGCCGATACTATTGCGCTTGATGCGATTAAGGGTGTAGGACCTGCTTTTGCGCGAAGAATTTTCAAATACCGGGAGCGCCTTGGTGGCTTTTATCAAAAAGAACAGTTGCTGGAGGTCTTCGGATTGGACAGTGCAAAATATAATGAAATAAAAGACCAGATAATGATCGATAAGGATGGCTTAAGAAAAATATTTATCAACCGGATTGAATTTGATGATTTAAAGGGCCATCCATATCTGAATTTCAAACAGATAAATGCAATCATACAATTTCGTAAACAACACGGAAATTATGGTAATATTGCGGAATTAAAAAAAGTGGCCATACTTTCAGCCGAAACAGTAGAAAAATTAGCTCCTTATATTTCCTTTGATCATGATTGAAACACAAATAAAAGAGATTGTTCGCGATGTGAACGATTTTCCAAAGCCAGGTATCGTATTTAAAGACATTACACCTATATTAAAGGATGCCGCGTTATGCAATGAGATTGTTGCTGCTCTCGCCGCGCAGCTCTCAGAGGTAAAGATTGATTTGATTGCTGGAATAGAAAGCAGGGGTTTCCTTTTCGGCATGTCGTTGGCGAACCATATGGGCGTACCTTTTGTGCCTATGCGTAAGGCGGGGAAACTTCCCTATAAAACTGTACAGCATTCATATGATCTGGAGTATGGCAGTGCCACGCTTGAAATTCATGAAGATGCTTTTCTGCCGGGGCAGCACGTGCTGATCCACGATGACCTGCTGGCTACAGGCGGGACTGTTGTTGCTGCTTCGCATCTGATTGAAAAACTGGATGCAGTTGTTGCGGGCTATTCATTTATTATAGCACTTGATTTCTTGAATGGCAGGGCAAAGCTGGATGAATTTTCTCCTAACACTTATGCCCTTGCATCGTATATTTAAAAATATTAAAAAATAATTTTCGGGATTTTTATGCAGTCAGTGTGTGTAGGGTGAGGTAATTGGACTAAATACCATTTCGTTCTGTTTGGTGGCAAATATTGCACTGTTGCTGGGACAGTTATATTTTCTATCATTGTCCCAACAAACAAACAAGATGCACGATACAGTGGCTCAGCCTACAGGATATAGCTTCAATACTTCTGAGAATCAAGAGATGATCAGGGGTATGGTTAAGGATTTTGCAGAGAAAAATATCCGTCCTCATGTAATGGAATGGGACGAAGCTCAGTATTTTCCTTTGGAGCTTTTTAAAAAGCTGGGTGGACTTGGACTGATGGGCGTACTTGTGCCTGAAATTTATGGAGGGTCTGGTTTTGGCTATCAGGAATATGTTGATGTAATTGTTGAGGTTTCAAAAGTATGCGGATCTATTGGACTTTCTTTAGCCGCGCATAATTCATTATGTACAGGTCATATCCTGGCCTTTGGTACTGAGGAACAAAAACACAAATGGCTAAGTAAACTGGCAACAGCCGAATGGATTGGGGCCTGGGGTTTAACTGAAGCTAATACAGGTTCGGATGCACTTAGGATGACAACAACGGCAACACTTGATGGCGATCATTATTTGCTGAACGGTGCAAAGAACTGGATTACACATGGTAAATCTGGTGATGTAGCAGTAGTAATGGTGCGTACGGGTGAAAAGGGCGACTCCAAAGGTATATCTGCCATTGTGGTTGAACGCGGAACGCCGGGTTTTTATGCGGGTAAAAAAGAGAATAAGTTGGGGATGCGTGCATCTGAAACAACAGAAATGATATTTGACAACTGCCGGGTGCCTATTGCCAATTTATTGGGAAATGTAGGTGATGGTTTTACACAGGCCATGAAGGTGTTGGATGGTGGAAGGATTTCCATTGCGGCATTGTCGCTGGGTATTGCAAAAGGAGCTTATGAAGCTGCGTTGGCGTATGCACAGGAGCGGCACCAGTTTGGTCAGCCGATATCAAGTTTTCAGGCAATCAGTTTTAAGCTGGCAGATATGGCCACAGAAATTGAAGCTGCGGAATTACTGATCCGGCAGGCTGCGGATTTGAAGAACCGGGGAATGAAGATGACTAAGGAATCGGCCATGGCCAAATACTTTGCATCTGAGGTTTCGGTAAGGACAGCCACAGAAGCTGTGCAGATCTTTGGCGGCTATGGTTATACGAAAGACTTTCCGGTAGAGAAGTTTTACCGTGACAGTAAATTGTGTACGATTGGAGAGGGGACTTCTGAGATACAGAAGATAGTTATCGCCAGAGAGATCCTGAACAGTTAAAGCTGTTCAATTTTAATAACGAATATTCTAACCAAATATAATTATCAATCCGGTTCGCTGTAATAAGTGGACCGGATTTTTCATTTTAATGCTTTGACATACAGAAAAATGTATTACCTTTGCAGTCCTAAAACAACGAGAGGAGGTATTTTAACGTTATGATCATAATTAATATTAAAGACGGCGAATCACTTGATAAAGCCCTTAAACGTTTCAAAAAGAAATTTGAAAAAACTGGTGTATTGAGAGAACTACGTAGTCGTCAGGCATACGAGAAAAAATCTGTTGCTCGTCGTACATTAGTTAAACACGCGATTTACAAAGAAAATATGCACCTGGAAGGAAAGATCTAATCTTCATCCGTATACTTTTTTTTAAATATATTAAGCGCCGAAGGATTTTTCCTCCGGCGCTTTCTTTTTATATACTATTTGTGTACATTGACCCCACAGGATACAAAATTTTGATTAGATGTCAGTGGAGTCCTTTCTAACCTATATTCAGCACGAGAAACGTTATTCTCCGCATACCGTACTCGCCTACAGAACGGATCTGCTGCATTTTAGCACATTTATGCATGAGACTTATGAGCTGCCGCCCGAAGAGGCCAGGCATGTGCATATCCGTGATTATATGGTGAGGCTGATGGAGGAGGAGATAGGCGCCAACTCTGTGGGCAGGAAATTATCTAGCCTGCGCAGCTTTTATAAATACCTGCACCGCCGTAAAGTTATTACCGCAAGCCCGATGTCAATGATCAAGGCGCCAAAGGTGCCCGAGCGGCTGCCGGTGTTTGTGGATGATAAAAAACTGGATTACCTGCTGGACTCTGGCGAGTTCTTTGATGAAAGCTTTCCCTCGCAGCGGGACAAATTGGTGATTGAGGTTCTTTTTGGAACCGGAATGCGGTTGTCTGAACTGCTCGGACTCAAAAATGGTGATGTGGATTTTTACGAAGAAAGTATCAAAGTTTTGGGAAAAAGAAAAAAAGAACGCATTATTCCGATCACCAAACAGCTTGTCGCTCAGTTAAAAACGTATATTGAGTTGAAATCATTGCAGAATTTTAATAACAAAACGGAAGACTTATTCGTTACAGATAAAGGGACAAAGGTATATCCCCTTTTTATTTACAAACTTGTAAAGAGTTATTTGACGTATATATCCACGCAGGATAAAAAGAGTCCGCATGTGTTGAGACATTCTTACGCTACCAGTTTGCTGAACAGGGGAGCGGACCTGAATGCGATTAAGGAGTTGCTTGGGCATGCCAGTTTGGCGGCTACCCAGGTTTACACGCACAATTCCATTGAAAGATTAAAAACAGTATATAAACAAGCCCATCCAAAGGCATAAAAAAGGAGGAAAACATGAAAATTACAGTTCAATCGATCCATTTCAATGCAGACCACAAATTGTTGGATTTCAT
>Ga0247815_10002107_pt1 | contig 14790 bp, 8 predicted proteins | sample UWRJL194509B1_FD_181014 | JGI IMG/M metagenome (GOLD analysis project Ga0247815, IMG submission 181014) | Plant litter microbial communities from Arlington Agricultural Research Station in Wisconsin, United States - UWRJ-L194-509B-1 | ecosystem: Environmental > Terrestrial > Plant litter >...
CGAGACTGGCCAAATCGAATCAGCACTGTGCACCGGTTACTTTCCAATATCGCTCTTTTTCTCGCCTGACGGAACAGTCCTCGTGCTGCGCAGCCTTGGATTTGAACGGTTGTGGCGTATCGGTGCACCTGGGTCTAGCCCTCAACTTCTCGATCATCCTGACGATGAAATGTACGGCCGTTCATCATCTCCACATAGCTCAAAGCTCTCAACATCCCTGGACAATGACTACAATCTGAGTGTCACTGGAAATTGTAGAGTTGTGACCATTCCAGATATAGGTAACACGAATCTCGACATTCGCATAGCACCAGACGAGACATGCTTCGTTGCGTTTGGAGCAGAATACGACGGCCTGCATCTCTGGGACTTTCTGTGTACTGACGCAGATCCAAAGTCCACCGTTCTTGATGGTCATTGGGGTTCTGTGGATGCCATCTCGTTCTCGTCGGATGGCAAGTACCTAGCGTCTGAATTGCTGGATCACATCATCCGAATTTGGGATGTGAGTCTCAGTAAGGATACATTTCAACGTGTGCATGAGAGTGGCGTGACCGCTTTGGCCGTTTCACCCGACAACAACTTCGTTGTGAGCGGCCGACATGATGGCTCAGTGCACATTCATGATGTGAGAACTGGCGAGGTGAAACTGCGCCCGCTCATTGGCCACGAGTACAGGGTGGAATCCGTTGCCATCTCGCCAGATGGACAAATAATAGCCTCAGGGTCTGTAGACTACACGGTCCGGCTTTGGCATGTTCAGACGGGTGCACCTGTTGGGGAGCGTTTGATCTATGACGATGTTGTCAACGCCGTGAGTTTCTCACCAGACTCGCGATGGATTGCCTCGGGATCATATGACGGGACCGTCCTGGTTTGGGACGTCGCGACAGGGATTATTATGGACTTTGCGCCGATGAGATGTGAGCGCGACGTGAAGTTGCTCACATTCTCTTCCAACGGAAAGGGCCTTGCTGCAGGTGACTCCCAAAAGCGGATGTATTTCTGGCATTTGGAGACCGGCCAGTTGGTGCATCGATTCCAGCTGGACGGTCTACGGTCCGTAGCCTTTTCGCCAGGTGCCAGCCGGCTGCTTGCGTCTGACAAAGAAAGAGACGGCCTCACTCACATCGTTGACGTGAGCACCGGAGAGAAGCTCCATAGCGTTCATGTAGCATATAAGCGGACCTCTGGCTGGAGTTCAGTCTCATGGTCCCCTTGCAACCGGTATGTTGCTATGATGTCGCGCAGGGAGGCGGTATATCTCTGGGATTTGGCACAAAACACCGTCAGCATGCTCCGGCATTCGGTATCTGGGATGGGCTATCTTCCACCGGCGTTTGCGTCAGATGGCGAGTTCGTCGTATCGGGTGCGCCTGGTGGGGTTCTCCGGTTCTGGGATGTCAAGGATACTTGCTCCCTGGCATCGCGTGCTGAGAACGACCCAGTTATCAGACTTGCGAATGCCGAGCTCAAAGATGGATGGCTTGTTGGACCGTCGGGAGAACTCCTTTTGTGGGTGCCAACCAATTACCAGGATCATCTGCAGTTTGCTTCATACCCCATGACGGTCTTGGGGCAGCGTCGCATTGTCGTCACGGTGGACAATCGCGGCTTGAATTGGGGTGAGGACTGGCATGCCTGTTGGCGTGGTGCAGTAGTTTAGGTCACATAGCTCCTACGTTTTGTCTCAGCCCTGTTCTCGATACAGTCGAACAGCTCATAATGCAACCGCTGGTTTTGCAATTCTGCTCATACTGCAAGCACCTTGGCCGGTGCTCAACTCCCTAAGCTCACCGTACGGTGCAGCTGCAAATGCACGCAATTCGATTTGGGCCGCCCGATTGCTTGCAATATGAGCTGTTTAACTGTAAATCCAAACTCATATCGACCTCGTTCGCGAAGATACAAAATCATGACTGATGACAGTCTGAGAATTTTACAATATGTGCAGACACGGCAATATTCAAGTTCACGATGTTCTGCTTTGCAGTTAGGCGCAATGTTGTCCAGCAAGGCGGTGAGAAGAAACGGCATGTACCTTTATGCATGGTGTTGGTGAGAATACAACAGTCAGGCATTCTTTCACGCAAGCGTCGCGATATGCTCGAATTGGAGTTCATCTTTTGCGTTTCGGAGAGTGTTACAGCCACACACGTGAACTCCCGAGACCAAGATGCGACTCGGAAGAAGGCGGTTGCCAGACGCTGAGCTTGACTAGCTTGACCTTTCATCGATACGATTCGACCCTCGAAATCTACTCCAGACCGCAAGGGACTCGTTGCATCATATCGGCACAATCATATACAAAACCCGATTCTGTGCGTGCATTGTCAGACATTGGCCTCGACCCTAGAGTGCGAACGCGCGTACCTGCTGTCTCCCCGTTCAGTCCTGTTCCTCTCTCTTCTTCCGTTTGACCCGCGTGTCCATTTATCCTCGTCGCCAATGTATCTTCTTGTGACCCTGCGTTAGTGGTAGCGCCAAGAGCTTCTCCCGAGGCGACTGCGATTGCTGCAACCGTACGTCACGCTCTACGACAATCGGTATCCAAAGTGCCAACACATTTATAGACAGCTTCCCCTTGATCTTCACCGCATCCCCATCCCGCATTTGCGCACCCAACGGCTTCCATCCCTCCTCGTCGTACCCTTGCACTTGTCGTTGACCGTTGTGCGATACGCATTGACCCGTGGCGCACTGTACTTGCTTTCGAACTGCATTTGACCGCAGATGCTCTCGTCGATGGCGTGAATCTTGAGCTTCTTGCGGTGAGGTCGAGCGTCACGAGAACGCGCCAGAGAGTGCAGACCTCGGTGCAGCGGTGCTGCCGATAGAACGAGAGCCTCGTGAAGCTTGCCAAACCGCATCTGGCACACCACGCAGAAGCTCTGTAACGTGTAGCGTCGATCTCTTAGCTCCTGCCTTCGTAGCTTACGGTCCATTGGTGCCGGCAGGGCTGTCGGCAGGCAGCGGGTCGAACGGCTTGACTGCCAGCAGCGCGGCGTCCACGACTGCAGCCGCCGGCTTGCTTGGCTTCAAGGCGTTTAGGATCAACAGTGCGCGCTCGTACGACCGGCCATCATGCCCCGCGTCCGTGCTTTTCATGGTCTCTGCTTCCTTTCCTGCCGTTGACTTCGTATGGTTGAGGGTTTTGTGTGTGATTGGGCTGTTTGAGGATGCGGTCGCGTCAGCCTTGCGTCCACTACCCTTCACCGACGACCTCTGCAATGGCATTATCAGTAACCTCAGCCCACCGCGCAGGCAGCCAAAGGTACGTACCGCTGCACCGCTCCTTGTAGCTGACAGTCTCGATGACCAAGGTGTTGCAGATCGCTGGCTGCAAGATGAGGCTGCATCGTCGTCCCCGTCGTCCACATGTTCGATCGCTTACTCGCCTTCTGGTGATCTACTAGCCGCTGGTCTGTATGATGGCACAGTGCACATTTGGGACACGCGTACCGGAGAAGAGGTCATTTCGCCGATGAGGAGCAGTGATGGTGCCATAACGTCTGTAGTGTTCGCACCAGATGGTCAACTTCTTGCGTCCGGTGCAGAAAATGGTGCCGTGTCTGTCTGGAATGTCGCTACCGGACGGCTTCATTCTCAGCGGCCCCAGGACCACTCCAAACCAGTCGACTTGCTCACATGTTCACCCGATGGAAAGCTCGTCGCGTCGGTTTCCTGGAAGGACGATTAATATGGTACTGTTGGTCTTTGGAACATGGAGACTGGCCAAATTTCATCAGCACAGTGCACCGGTAGCAGTTCAATCTCGCTCTCTTTCTCGCCTGACGGAACTGTCCTCGTGCTGCGCTTCCTCGATTCTGAACAGTTGTGGCGTATCGGTGCCTCTGGGTCTAAATTTCAACTTCTGCCTCATCCTGATGATGAAGAGTACAGCCTTTCATCATCTCCACATCGTTCAAAGCTCTCAATATCCCTGGACGATAACTCCAATCTGAGTGTCACTGGAAACGGTAGACTTGCGACGATTCCAAACATAGATAGCATGGAATTCGACATTCGCATGTCACCAGACGAGACATGCTTCGTTGCGTTTGGATCGAAATACAACGGCCTGCACCTCTGGGACTTTCTTTGTATTGACGCAGACCCAATGTTCACCATTCTTGATGGTGATAGGGGTTCCGTTTGTGCCATCTCGTTCTCGTCGGACGGCAAATACCTAGCGTCTGACAAGCCGGATCACACCATCCGAATTTGGGATGTGGGCCCCACCCAGGATGCATTTCACCGTGTGCATGAGAGTGGTGTGATCGCTTTGGCCGTTTCGCCCGACAACAACTTCATTGTGAGCGGCCGAGAAGACGGTTCAGTGCACGTTCACGATGCGAGAACTAGCGAGGTAAAGCTGTGCCCGCTCATTGGCCACGAGAGGTGGGTAGAGTCCGTTTCCATCTCGCCAGATGGACAAATAATAGTCTCAGGGTCTGGATACGGGACGGTCCGGCTGTGGCATGTCCAGACGGGTGCTCCTGTTAGGGAGCCTTTGACAGGCCATAAAAATATAGTCAACGCCGTGAGTTTCTCACCAGACTCGCGATGGATTGCTGCGGGATCAGAACACGGGACCGTCCTGGTTTGGGACGTCGCGACAGGGAAGATTGTGGACGTTGCGCCGATGAGATGTGAGAGCCAAGTGAAGTTGGTCACATTCTCGTCCAACGGACAAGGCCTTGCTGCCGGTGACTTTATGGGGGATATGTATTTCTGGCACTTGAAAACCGGCCAGTTGGTGCATCGATTCCAGCTGGACGGTCTACGGTCCGTAGCCTTTTCGCCAGGTGCCATCCGGCTGTTTGCGTCCGACAAAGAAAGAGTCGGCCTCATTCACGTCGTTGACGTGAGCACTGGAGAGGAGCTCCATAGCGTTCACGTAGCATCTGAGCGGACCTCTGACTGGAGTTCAGTCTCATGGTCCCCTTGCAACCGGTATGTTGCTATGATGTCGCCAACGGAGGTGGTATATCTCTGGGATTTGGCACACAACACCGTCAGCGTGTTCCGGGTTTTTGGATCCCAGGCGTACTATCAGCCACTGGCGTTTGCGTCAGATGGAGAGTTCTTCGTGTCGGCTGCGTCTGGTGGGGTGATTCGGTTCTGGGATGTCAAGGATACTTGCTCTCTGGCATTACGTGCTGAGCACGACTCAGTTGTCAGACTTGCGAATGCCGAGCTCAAAGATGGATGGCTTGTTGGACCGTCGGGAGAACTCCTTCTGTGGGTGCCAACCAATTACCAGTATCATCTGCAGTTTGCTTCATACCCCATGACGGTCGTGGGGCAGCGTCGCATTGTCGTCACGGTGGACGATCGCGGCTTGAACTGGGGTGACGACTGGCATGCCTGTTGGCGTGGTGCAGTAATTTAGATTGCGTAGCTCCTAAGTTTTGGCTCAGCCCTGTTCTCGATAGATCTGAACTCATATCGACCTCGCTCGCAAAGATCCAAAGTCATGACTGATGATAGTCCGATAATTGAAACAGATCTTTAGACTCCGTAAATTTCAAGTCCATAATGTCCTACTTTGCAGTTAGGCTCAATGTCATCTAGCACGGCGGTTAGAGAAACGGCATAGTCCTTTATGTACGGTGTTGGCGAGAATAAAACGGGCAGGCATTCTTCTACGCAAGCGTCACGATATGCTCGAGCTGACGTTCATCTTTTTCCTTTCAGAGAGGGTTACAGCCACACACGTAAACTTCCGATACCAAGATGCGACTCGGAAGAAGGCGGTTGCCGGACGCTGCGCTTGGCTACTTGACTTTCCGTCCTCCTTGTCCAACTTCATCGATACGATCCAACCATCGAAACCCACTCCAGACCGCAAGGGACTTGCTGAATAACCTCGACACAATCATATACAACCCCGAGTCTGCGCGTGCATTGTCAGGCACAGTCGTCGATGTCAGAAGTGCGAACGCGCGTACCTGCTGTGTCCCCGTTCAGTCCTGTTCCTCCCTCTTCCTCCGTTTTGACCCGCGTGTCCATTCGCCCTCGTCGTCAGTACATCTTTCTCGTGACCCTGCGCTAGCGGTAGCAGCAAGAGTTTCTCCGAGGCGACTGCGATTGCTGCAGCCGTGCGTCGCGCTCTGCGACAATGGCTATCCAAAAGTGCCGACACATTTATGAACAGCTTCGCCTTGATTTTCACCGCCTCCCCATCCCGTATTTGCGTGCCCAATGACTTCCATCCCTCCTCGTCGTACCCTTGCACTTGTCGTTGGCCGTTGTGCGATACGCATTGACCCGTGGTGCACTGTACTTGCTCTCGAACTGCATTTGACCGCAGATGCTTTCATTTACGGCGTGAATATTGAGGCATCTTGTGGCGAGGTCGAGCGTTACGAGTATGCGCCAGAGCGCGCAGACCTCGGTGCAGCGGTGCTGCCGATAGAACGAAGCCCCGCAAACCTTGCCGAACCGCATCTGGCACACCATGCAGAAGCTCTGAGGCGTCTCGCGTCGATTACTTAGCTCCTGCCTTCGTAGCGTACCGTCCATTAGTGCTGGCGGGTTGCTGTCGCCAGGCAGTGGTCGAACGCCTTGACTGCCAGCAACGCGGCGTCCACGACTGCGGCCATCGGCTTGCTTGGCTTCAAGGCGTCCAAGATCGATAGCGCGCGCTCGTAAGACCGGCCGTCATGCCCCGCATCCGTCTTCCTCGTGCCCTCTGCTTCCTTTCCTGCCTCTGATTTCGTACGGTTGAGGGTTTTGTGTGTGGCTGGGTTGTTCGAGGATGCGGTCGCGTCAGCCTTACGTCCACGACCCTTCGCTGACGACCTCTGCGATAGCGTTATCAGTACCCTCAGCTCACCACGCAGGCAGTCAAAGGCATGTAACGATGCACCGCTCTCTGTAGCTGACAGCCTCGATGACCCAGGTGTTGCCGACCGCTGGCTGCAAGATGAGGCTGCATCGTCGTTCCCGTCGTCCACAACCACGTCCTTTCCCGCTCGCAACTGTTCCACCACGTCCACGACTGGTGCATATTCCGCAGCAGCCCGTCGCGTCTGGGACCCAGGATGGTCGTCTTCCAGCAAAGCGTCGTCGTCCACCTGAACCGCCTACACAAGTTCGCTTTGACGTCCACTGTCGGTATCCGGGATGGGCTCCAGCGGTTCGCCATCTGGACCTGATTTCACGAGGAATTCCTCTCGACCCACGTCGCATGTAGATTCCTTTGAGGTTGGCGTCACACCGGTCTCATCGACGGAGGCGGCGGGCAGGCACTATGGGTGTATTCGAAAGGTCAATTGGGCGCATTCACTCGTGTTTACGAGCGCGAAGCTGACATAATTCGCTACTAGGACGCATAGACCCTTTGAATAGCAGACGGGATGTGCAAGCGAAGGGATCGTAGGGGCGTGCGTGTGTGGTTGCCTCAACATCCGCCCATTTGTCCCGCTCCTTCTCGGACGGATTGTCGACCCCTTTCGTGATGTGATGGATGTAAAATTGCTCTGGATATGTCTGGGTGATATGATTGTTGGATGTACATCTGACCTCGGGTACCCAACTCACATCGGCGCCGACGTTGTCTGCTCTGCTAATCGCGCCTAACGCGCTCGATTCGTCATCGTAAGCGGCAAAGAGGGCCTAGTCGCAGAATTTTCATGAGAAAACACATTAGCGCGATACTGGTTGAGAGCATGAACCGGGTCAGGGACATGGCCCTCTGGACGAGCGCCATCCGGTGGTCGTCAAAGACAGACAGGCTCGGGCATCTTCTGTCTTTCATTGTGCATGATCAGGGAGGAGAACTCGATAGTGGAAGAGCGAGTGGTTAGATCGAGTAAGAGTGGCGTACAGCCTACTTCAATCAATTCAGGAGGTACGGAGGTTGAAACTCATGATGCTGCGAAACCGGAGAATATCTCTGAAGATAAGCCTTGAGTCCGACTATCTACCCTGTACGAGAGCTACGGCTCTAGCCTCCGCTTGCAACTCCAGGGGAGTACATGCAGACCCGTCAAGAAGCCCCGTTCGAAATGGCGGGCAATTATGTGGTGTTACGGGAAGTGGCACGTCCCGCCGTAGAGTAATAGCACGTCCATCGTACCATAGCACATATCCGTGTAGATATTTTCATAACTCCAGTAGTGTCCATCGACCCGGATCGCTGAGACTACCACCGGCCTCTTCGAAGGCCAAGCAGTGGTTGCAAACCAGAGCACGTTTTCTTGAAGTTACTTGCATGACCTTCTGGTGTCCGATCTATCTCCATATGTCCCCCTTTTGATGTAGCATCTTTGAACTTAACCGCGCGTATTTGGGTTGTTTACAATCAGTGTATGCCAGAAACTCAAGGTACATGCACTCGCGTTCGGGCAGTGCCGTGCCTCGTGCTTGCCTTCTAGCCTGCTGTGACTGCCCATCAGTGACCTTCTACCCGCTCCATAAAATTGAAGCAAAAATGTCCTACGACTTCGATAACGACAGTTTCTGGTCATCATTAGTAAATGAGATTGTTTATTTACGCAGTTAGAACGATCTGACGCACTGCTACATGTAGTCCATCGGCAATAACAACAACAGCACCAGTTACAACTTTGCGGGTGGTACAATCATCAACAACAATGTGAACAGCAACTACATAGTCCCTCAGAACGTTCAGTCAGACATCGCGAAAGTGGAAAATGGTGAGGATGGGCCTAGACTCAGAAATTACCAATCTGAACTCAATCTTTACAGCACTCAAACAACATCACGTCCCCGGAGCAGCAGTGGAGTCCCAGCCAGATGAAGCTGGATGTATGCCAGGAACACGAGTGAAGCTCCTTGGCGATATTCTTGCGCTCCTCCAATCGTACGCGCGGCCTCATATCGTGTGGATTGCAGGAATGGCTGGCACAGGAAAAACATCAATGGCAAACACGGTCTGCTCGATGATATGGATGGATCCAAACATTTATCTTGGCGGCTCCTTTTTCTGTTCGCGCTCGGCTGGCTCAGTCGAACGGACGGACGTCAAGCGCATTATCCCGACACTAGCAACCCTTCTCGCCCGTCAGTTCCCGGCGTTCGGATCTTCCTTGGCCAAACAACTTTCAGAAATACCGGACGTTGCTCACTGGTCGGTGCGGAACCAGGTCGAACGTCTTCTCGTGCAACCGCTCGAGGCGTTGGCGTCGTACACTGGCCAGATCGTGTTTGTTATCGATGCCCTGGACGAGTGCAACAATCCCTCCCTGTTGGCTGAGCTGATCGATTCTATCGCCGACTTTGAAAGCACACCACCGGTCAAGTTTCTTCTAACGTCCCGGCCAGAGATGCACATTCGCACCACCCCCATCAGCGACCCCGTTCTCAGCTCCATCCTTCATCTGCACACAGTGGATCTAGAACAAGTCACTAAGGACATCCGATTGTATATTGGCACGAAATTCGCCCAAGCGTCCAAGACAGCAACCTGGTATTCTGCTGATGACATTGAGGCGCTCGTCTCACTCTCCGGCGGACTGTTCATCTTTGCCTCGACGGCCACGAAATACGTTCTCGATCGAGGCAATGACGCCGGACGCCGCGAGCGACTTCAGAAAGCGACTTCCGGCGCTTATCTGAACAGCAAAGTAGCCACCCAGACGCTAGACCAGATCTATGAATTGGTAATTACTGAGGCGTCGCATTCCGATCAGGTGGATACCGATGAACTCATGAGAATGAGAACAATGCTTGCATGTGTTTTGACGGCTCGCGCATCACTCTCAGTTCAGGCTCTGGCAGACCTTATCGGGTCCGGCCCAGATACTCTTCGAGGCTCAATTGACCGTCTCCACTCGCTCGTTCACCTCCCGGATGAAGATATCGAACCTGGTGTGCGAGCTCTGCATGCGTCGTTTGGCGATTACATGCTGGGCAGAGCTGCGGACCACATTCGGCTCCCTCCCTCCCTTGGCCATGACCTGCTTGCAGACGGCTGTTTGCGACGAATGGGCTGGAACGACCTCCGATTTAATATCTCGCGCAGCCGTTCTTCGTACGAGCCGAATGCGGAATTCCAGCAAGACTCGATCTCCCTCTCGCTCATTTACGCGTGTCTGCATTGGGCTCGCCATATTGATTCTGCCTCTGCGCGCTCGGTCGTCGATGAGATGGTTGGGGGGACATTTCGACGCAAGTTTCTGTTCTGGTTGGAGGTGCTCAGCATCACAGGAAAGATGGGCTTTGCCTCAGGTCTTCTTCGTATCGCAAGCTCAGCGGTGAGTGAATATTTTCAATTGCACGCAGGACAGCTTATGATCGAATTGCAGGTCAAATCGCAGGAGGTCGCTCAATTTCTTCGTGACGCAAATTCGTTTGTTGTATCGTCGCATGCAGCGATCGCGCGAAGCGCGCCACACATTTATGTTTCGGCAGTCCCATTTGCCTCCAAGGATTCTCTCGTCTATCTCGACTTCGCACCACTCTGCACCGCTGTAATCTCTGTCGAAACGTTCGGGACTGATCATCACGCCAGTCGCCTGGTCATGACTCTCACCGGCCACGAGGCTGCCGTGACTTCGATCACATACTCGCCTTCCGGTGACCTACTTGCCGCTGGTCTGAAAAATGGCACTGTGCACATCTGGGACACGCGAACAGGAGAAGAGGTTGTTTCGCCGATGAAGAGCGGCAATGGTGCTGTTTATTCTGTAGCGTTCACACCGGATGGTCAGCGTCTTGCATCTGGTACAGACGGTGACGTCGTGTCTGTCTGGAATGTTGCTACTGGTAGACTGGATTTGCAGCGGCCCCCGGTTGATTCCGATTGGATCGAGCTCCTGGCATTCTCACCAAATGGAAAGCTCGTCGCGTCGTATTCCGGGTACAAGATTGTTTATCTTTGGAATGTGGAGACGGGTCAAATCGTTTCTACGCCAGCTCACGGGTATGATCATATTTCGCTCTCGTTCTCATCTGACGGAACAATCCTCGCTCTGCGTTCCTGGAATCGCCAACAGCTGTGGCATACCGGTGCACCTGGGCCGGAATTTCAGCTTCTGCCTTTTCTTAAGGATTACACCGATGACAATTTGCCACCTCTGGATAGTTCAAAGCTCTCACTAACCAGAGATTATACCTCCGGTCTGATGAGCGTCACCAGAACTGGTAGAGTTCAGACGTTTCCTACCACAGACCCATCAGAATCGGACAATGATATCAAGATCCACGTATCACCAGAGGAGACGAGCCTCGTAGCATCTGGAGATGACTACGTGGGCCTGCATCTCTGGGACCTCCGGTGTATCGACGCGGGCCCAACACTCACTATTCTTGGTGCCCATGTGGACACAGATTCCGCCATCTCGTTTTCGTCGGACGGCAGGTACTTGGCGTCTGGATTCAAGGATCGTATAATCCGGATTTGGGACGTGGTTTCGGGCCGTGATGAAGTACAGCATGTGCAAGAGAGTGGTGTGGTCGCTGTGGCTGTTTCGCCCGACAACAGCTTCATTGTGTGCGGCCGAGAGGATGGCTCTGTGCACCTTAGCGATGTTAAAACTGGCGAGGCGAAGCTGCACCCTCTCATCGGCCACAAAGAATCAGTGCGATGCGTCGCCATTTCTCCTAATGGACAAATAATCGCCTCCGGGTCAAGGGATGATACGGTCAAGTTGTGGCATGTTCAGACTGGTGATCCTCTTGGGGAGCCTTTTAGAGGCCACGAAGATGATGTCATTGCCGTCACTTTCTCACCAGACGCACAATGGATTGCTTCGGGATCAACCGACGGGACCATCCTAGTTTGGGACGTCGCGACAGGGAATATTATGAACTTTGCGCCAATGAAATGTAGGGGTTGGATGCGAACGGTCACTTTCTCACCCAATGGACAGGTCCTTGCTGCGATGGACTCCAAGAGCAACATTTATTTCTGGCACTTGGGAACCAACCAGCTAGTACATCGGTATCAACAGGAAGGTCTAAAATATTTGGCCTTATCGCCAGGTGCCAACCGGCTGCTGGCTTCTTACAGAAGAAGCAGGGACGACCTCGTTTTCATCCTTGACGTGAACACAGGAGAGCAGCTCCATAGCATTGACGGACAACATGGGCTTAAGTGGTTTGAAGAAGTTGCATGGTCGCCTTGCGAGCGGTTTGTTGCCAGTTTGTCGCATAACCAGACACTGGCAGTGAATCTTTGGGATTTAGCACACGGCACTATCAGCGTGCTTAGGCCCCACGATGAAGGACTCGATCTCGGATACGAGCTAGCTTTCGCGCCAAATGGACGATTTATGGTGGTTGTTGGAGATGGCGGAACGATCCAAGTTTGGGACATCGAGGGCGCTCGCTCGCTGGCATCACGCGCTGAGCACGATCCAGTTATCAGGCTTTCGAATGCAGACCTCAAAGACGGATGGCTTATGGGACCGTCGGGAGAACTCCTGTTGTGGGTTCCAACAGATTACCAGAAACATCTGGCATTCCTTCCTCACCCAGGGAAAATTTTGAGTCAGCGTCGCATTGTCGTCACGGTGGGCGATTGTGGCTTGAAGTGGGGCGAAGACTGGCATGCTTGTTGGCGTGGTGCAGTCCTTTAGATTGCGTAGCTCCTGTTAGGTTTCGGTCCATCCCTGTTCGCGATAGATCCGAACTTATGTCGACCTCGTTCGCAACGATCCAAAGTCATGACTGATGATTTATTGATAGCCTGATAATGAAAAAGGATTTTAGGCACTGCAAGGTTCAAGTCTACACTGTCCTGATTTGCAGTTCGGCGCAATGTCGTCTTGCAGGGCGGTTAGAGAAGGAACCGTGGAACTTCTTTACGGTGTTGGCGAGGATGTGACAGTCAGGCATTCTTCTGCGCAAGCGTTGCGATATTCTCGAGCACATGTTCACCCCCCCCCCCTCGGTGAGTGTTAAAGCCACTACGCGAAATTCCGATGCCAAGACGCGGAGAAGGCGGTTGCCGGCCGCTACTCTTGACCTTTGTCCACTCGGATCTTTAGTCGTTTCCTTTCCATCATTGCGATCCAACCCTCGACATCGACAGAAAATCGCAAGCGGTCCTACTACGTCCTCTCTGCGCGATGTTTTACGAGCCTGAATCTGTGCGTGCATTGTCAGACACTGTCACGATATCGGAGTGCGAGGAGCGCGCGCTTGTTCATCCTTCTCCTTCTCCCTGCGTTTCGACCCGCGCGCTTGTTTAGGGACCCCTTGGCCCTTGTCGCCAACACGCCGCTTCCGTGACATTGTGCTGGTGACGGCAGCTAAGACATCTGCTGATGCTGCCGCCATGGCTGCCAGTCGCGAGTTGCGCTCTGTGATGACGGTCATTCCGAGTGCCGACACGTCTGTCCGCGACCTTACCTTGATCTTCGTTGCTTCCCCATCCCGCAGTTGGGTGCCCAAGACCCGCCATCCCTCCTTGTCATATCCCTTGCAGTTGACATGGTCCATTGTGCGATACACATTGTCCCACAGTACCCTGTACTTGCTTTGAATTGCACGCGACCGCTCATGCTCTCGTCAATGGCGTGAAGATTAGGCCATCGTATAACGAGGTTGAGCGTCACAAGCAGGCGCGAAAGTGCGCAGACCTCGGTGTTGTACTGGCGGTAGAACGACGCTCAGCGAAGTTTGCCGAACCGCTTTTGGCACGCCATGCAAAACCTCGGTTGCGTCTCGCGTCGATCTCTGAGCTCCTGCCTCCATAGCTTGTCATTCACTGCGGGTTCTGTTGGAGTACTATTGCCTGGAAATGGGTCATACGGCTTGGCCGCAAGCAGCGCGACCTTCACGGCACTGGCCACCGGCTTGCCAGCCGCGAACGCGTCGAGGAGCGATATGGCGCGCTCATAGGAACAAACTCAGTTCACCCACGTCCGTCTTATTCATTAACCCCTCCGCTTCCTTCCCGGCCGCAGAATTCGTACGGTCAAGGGGTTCATTTTGAGGATCCAGTGGCGCCAGCCTTGCGTCCGCGAGTCTTCATTGACGACTTCTGCAACTAACTTCATCCATACTTACAAGTTACAAATTACGAAGTCAATGCAAGTACTGCCGGACCGCTCCTTGTGACTGACTGCTTGGATGGTCCAGGTGTCGCAGACCACTCGCCATAGGACAAGGCTGCATCATCGACCCTGTCGTCCACGGCCTCGTCCTCTCCCGCTCGCAAAATCTCCACCCTGTCCTTAGCCAGCGCACTCATCCCGACAGCACATTGTACCTGTGCCACACATTAATGACTTCCAACTGAGCGTCGTCGTCCGCAGGAACCGGCGCTGGTGGCGGTTCCATTGGGAGTCGTCCTTCGGCATTCACGATCGACTCCGGTGGCTCGGCATCTACGAGGAGGTCTGCAAGGTTATATTCGTGCTCGTGGATCTACGCAGGTTTCTTTGAGGTTGACGCCTGACCGGGCTCATCGACGCACGCGGCGGGCAGGCATTATGGGTGGATTCGAAAGGTCAGTCGGACGTACCCGCTCGTGTCTACAAATTCAAAGCTGAAATACCTCGCTTCAAGTAAGTACGATCCCGTCAAGTAACTGGCGGGATGTGTCGGCGAGGTGGCCGTGCGCAAGTAGTTGCCACTCTACCGTCCCGCCCGTCCCACTCATTCTCAAATGGACCAATGATCCATTCTTTGGGTGGGTGGATTTGGAAGCTATCTGGATGGTTCTAAGCAGTGCGATCGTTAAATGTGCCCTGGCCTCGAGTATCCATTTCACGTCAGCGCCGGCGTCGTCTGTCTTGTAGATCTGAACCTACATCGACTTCGTTTGCAAAGATCCAAAATTATGACTGAAGATAGTGTGAGAGTAGCAAG
>Ga0247815_10002108_pt1 | contig 14784 bp, 19 predicted proteins | sample UWRJL194509B1_FD_181014 | JGI IMG/M metagenome (GOLD analysis project Ga0247815, IMG submission 181014) | Plant litter microbial communities from Arlington Agricultural Research Station in Wisconsin, United States - UWRJ-L194-509B-1 | ecosystem: Environmental > Terrestrial > Plant litter >...
CCTGTCCTTTGCCAAAAGGGAAATGACAGGATGGAAATAAATAAGTTCACTCGTTTAAGACTATTACTTGCTCAACCATGATCTATTAACCGGATTATTTCGTAATATTTGTATAGTAATTTACGGGTATTAGCTACGAAATACTGATCCATACCAGCCGACAAACAGCATGTTCATGCTTAATGCAAAAGTTTTATTCTAGAATAAAATCACATGTCAACCTATAGAATTAAAATGTGTGAAACCGCACATGCAATCACCATTGATATCATGGACGAAACGGATGCGATCCAACGAAATACATTAAGCAATCAAATGCTCAACCTCACCTGGATCTGGGCAGGGACAAGAGACAAAACCGATGAAAAACAAAAATTGATTGACGAAATTCAAAACGATTTGTTATTTGTAGAGGAGACATTTGGTGATGAAATTGCAGGCAATATCTTGCAGTTGCTATACGCCAAAATCGATACTGTATATAATTGATTCTCAACTATTGCGATTAACCGGTGCTCAGAGTTCGCCACGGTTAATCGCATTTACAGCGTAATCTACCGCCCTGGCGGTGAACGCCATATACGTAAGTGATGGGTTTTGGGTAGATGTTGATGTCATACAGGCCCCATCGGTAACAAATACATTTTTGCATGCATGCAACTGATTCCATTTGTTAAGTAGCGAAGTGCCTGGACCATGACCCATTCGCACCCCGCCCATTTCATGAATATCCAATCCTGGTGCCTGACTTGAGATGTTAGGTGTGATCTTTTTAAAACCGGCTTCGCTAAACATCTCTGTCAATTGTTCGATATAATCTTTTTTCATCAAAGCATCGTTGTCGTCATAGGACACGCTGATATTTAGTAGGGGAATACCCCATGCATCCTTTTGCTCATTACTCAAATTGACAAAGTTTGATTCTTTGGGTATAGTTTCGCCCATCATATGTGAGCCAATAATCCAGGGACTTAAACGGGCATGCAGCAGATTATCCTTAAGGGATTTACCAATTCCTGAACGGTCACGTTCCATATACCTGCTTGCGTAAATGCCTGCTGCATAACCTCTTTTAAAGTTAGTCTCCTGTTTTATCACATTTCTAAACCGTGGCATGTAACCGCCCCCTGCAGGGTTTCTGCCATCTGTTGCAAACTGTTTAAGGCCATCATACTCTGCACTTATACGCGCACTGTAGTTATGGAAAGCTACGAATTTCCCAAGCAGACCATTGTCATTTCCCAGACCCTGCGGAAACCTGGCTGATTTTGAATTTAATAATATGAGGTTTGTATTTAGCGCGCCTGCATTGATGAAAACAATTCTTGCAAAATATTCTGTGTTTTCTTTGGTATTGGTATCTATAACGCGCACCCCTGTTACTTTTTCTTTTTTATCATCATAAATAACAGACTCAACTACTGAAAACGGACGTAACGTAAGGTTTCCCGTGTTGGCGGCCCAGGGTAAAGTAGATGCATTGCTGCTAAAATAGCCACCAAAGGGGCATCCACGCTGGCAAAGCGTTCTATTCTGGCATTTTGCCCTGCCCTGGTCAAGATGTACCTGATTTGGTTTTGAAAGGTGCGCACATCTGGCGCTTATCACATGCCGGTTAGTATACCTGCTCGTTATTACTCCTTTAAAATAATCCTCGGCAGCATTTAAAGGGAAAGCGGGGAGGAATTCTCCATCAGGCAGTTCTGCCAATCCATCCATGTGACCAGATATTCCGGCAAATTTTTCTACATAGCTATACCATGGTGCAATATCTTTATAACGTATAGGCCAATCTACCGCAAAATCATCCCTGGCCGGCCCTTCAAAATCAAAATCGCTCCAGCGCTGCGTTTGCCTGGCCCATAAAAGCGATTTTCCGCCTACCTGGTAGCCTCTTATCCAATCAAACGGTTTTTCCTGTACATAAGGATGTTCTTCGTCTTTAACAAAAAAGTGCATCGCATCCTCCTTGAATGCGTAACACCTGCTCGCAATGGGATTGTCTTTTTTAATAACCAGTGAAGGCTCTCCCCGATGTTCAAATTCCCAGGGGAATTTGTTGGTAGTAGGATAGTCCTTAATGTGTTCTACATTTCTGCCGCGCTCCAGCACCAATGTTTTAAATCCTTTCTCCGTAAATTCTTTCGCCGCCCAACCTCCGCTAATTCCTGAGCCGATCACAATAACATCGTAAGTGTTAGCTCTTGAGGCGTCTATATTGATATTTGACATAACTTTAATCAGGATTTTTGATAAGTAGTAACAGTTTTTACAGGAAAGTAGCCATTGTAACGGCCTGGCACGAGTTCATAAATGATCAGGTTGGTCATCACATATTTTGAATTCAAGTATCCGTTAATGGTTTCATTTTTAAGAATCTGATAAAACTTAGAACCGGCAGTTTCAAATTGCGTTAATATACCGCGACGTTGGCTCCCTGACAATTTTTGAAAAGACTTTCCAAAATGATCGTGTGTTTGATCTTCGAGGTCGGCAAGACCATCCATAAAACTTTGATGATCAGATTTTTCATAACAGTCATCTAACATCTTCAAGGTGTATAAATGTAGTTTCAATTCTTTTGCACCGGGCGTATTCGTTCTCGGGATAATCGTTTCAGCGATCTCCCCAAGCAGGTTTTCCTGGTCAAGACTCATCTCTATGTTATTTAATGTTATAGTGCTACGTCCCTTGTCCCTGAGGCAGGATGGCAGGAGTGCTAATCCGCCGGCCATAATAAGCACCTGTTTAATCACTAAGCGTCGTTCCATAACTATTCGGTTACCAGCTAATATAAGGATTATTGGAATTCAAAATACTGCTTATTTAATAGTGTAGTTGTTCCTTTAGCCTCTGCAGCAAATCTTCGATGTACGGGCTTGCTTTAATTTCTTCATTCAGGGCAATGCGTATTCCTTTATATTCCAAAAAATATTGAAATGCGTCACGGCTTTGTGATGTCATATTTGACTTCGCCTGCACATTCCCGCCTGGGAAATGCTGGTCCAGCTCCTGTTGCAGCGCTGCCGGATGCGAAGACAAATCCTCTTCTGCGTATTTTGATCGTCCTGCAAAGCCACCCGTTTGAATTAATTTTAGCTTCATTTTTGTAATCTTAAAGGCCAACGGCATTCCATGCATTTTCTATAGCTGAAGTCACTTTACTACCTGTGCCAAAGAGAATTATAGATTCTGCAAGTGTAGCTTCTTTAAATTGTGAAAATGTTGCATTGACAGGTACAAGATCAGTATTGCACATTGCCCTGTACCAAACCTGTCCAATTTTTTCCCACGAAAATCCACCCGTTTCAACAGCGGCAAGATAGAAAGCATGGTTGGGTATGCCCGAATTTAAATGCACTCCGCCATTGTCTGAAGGATCGTCTGAGTAGCCACTCATGTGGGCCGGTTGAGGATCAGTTCCAAGATCCGGATGGTTTACGTAGGCTGTTCCAGGTGATTTCAACGACCTGATTGCATATTCATCACCCACTAGTGTATTTTCGCCGATCAACCAATCCGACGTTCTTACATCATGATTCAATGCTTTCTGTTTGATCATAATTCCAAACACATCGGCCAGTGATTCATTCAAAGCACCACTTTGGTCTTTATATTCAAGGTTGCACTCATATTGGACTACGCCGTGTGTCAGTTCATGGCCTGTGATATCCAAATCTGAGGTGAAAGATGCAAAGATTTTACCATCTCCATCTCCATAAATCATTTGTTTACCATCCCAGAATGCATTGTCGTATTTATTGAGGTAATGCACCGTTTGTATCAGTTTCATCCCGGCATTATCGATTGAATTACGGCCAAATAAAGAATAATAGAAGTCCCACGTGGCACCAGCAGCGTCATAAACATTGTCTGTATCCGCATCCCCAGAGGCTTTGCTGCCTTCCTCTCTCACCAGCTTACCTGGCAGCGCCCGTTTGTTTTCGGCAGAATATACCAGTCGGGAAGGTTTAGGGATAACCTCCGAATCCGCCTTTGTGTGTGCAAGTGTAGATTTTTTAACCCCGCCAGCCTTAAACTGCAATCTGGCAAGCAGGGTTTTTTCATCGGTATTGAGTTTCGCATAAGTTTGGCGCCGGCTTCTGATTTCTTCATCTTCGCTAAATCCGCCAAGATTAGATTTAAGCAGTTTAGACTTCATTTCAGCAGTAGAAATCAGTTGAAGCCTCATATATGGAGGAATGATACATTGTATGGAATGGTGGTGGTTCAGTCGGCAGGCACCAGCGGAATAGATATTTTGCATAGCTTTTCTTTTTAGGTAGATCCTGAACTAATTTACTGAAATAACTTTTAATTTACTCGTCTGCAATGACAAATAAGTATATAGTTAATAGCTCATTGATACAATTTCCTTTACATCAGAAGGAGCAAGTGTTTTATGTTCTCCAATTCCATTCCATCCGCGTTCAGTAAAACGGGCCTCAATTTTTTCGGCCGTACCGGCGTAATCGGCGGTATATTCCGAAAGTTTTGTTTTGATATCCATGGAATGGAAAAACTCTTCCGTTTTAACAATCGCGGCTTCTGCAATCTCTTCCAAAGTACCTTCTGTGATTCCCCATACACGTTGTCCATACTGTGCAAGCTTCTCTTTTTTGCTTGCAAAATTATACCGGTAGTGGCTTGGATGTATAATTGCCAGTGTCCTTGCGTGGTCTATTCCAAATAATGCGGTGAGCTCATGACCCATAGCATGAACCGCCCAGTCGGTTGGAACACCTTTTTGTATCAATCCGTTAAGCGCCATCGTACAGCACCACATGAAATCTGCTGCTGCATCGTAATCCGCAGGATTATTGATCACTTTAGGGCCAACCTCGATCAGCGTCTGCATAATGCTCTCTGCAAAGCGGTCCTGCAACAATGCCTGAATCGGGTAGGTCATATATTGTTCAAGTACATGCGAAAATGAATCCGTAATGCCATTTGCAAGTTGCCTTTTTGGAACGGACTTCACTACCTGCGGATCCAGCACCGAAAACTGTGGAAATAGTCCCGGACCCCCCATAGAGTATTTTTCCTGGGTTTCTGCCCTGGTGATTACTGCTCCTGAATTCATTTCTGACCCGGTAGCAGGTAATGTCAATACTGTGCCAAAAGGAAGCCCTTTAGTGGTCACAATCTTTTGCGTCAAAATATCCCAAGGGGTATCGCCAGAAAAAAGCGCGGCTGAGGAGAGGAATTTTGTTCCATCAATTACTGATCCGCCTCCAACGGCCAGCATATAAGTAATCCGTTCTTCTTTAATAATGTTCAAGGCCTGCAACAGTATCTCATATTCCGGATTCGCTGGGATGCCTCCAAATTCAATAACTTCAAATCCGCCAAGTGCATTTTTTACCTGCTCATATATTCCGTTTTGTTTGATGCTGCCACCGCCATATAACATCAAAACCTTTGCGCCCTGCGGAATTTCTTTTGCAATGCGCTCTATCTGTCCTTTTCCAAAAAGTATCTTGGTTGGATTTTTAAATTCAAAATTTAGCATGTTAATCTTTTTGTTTTGCACCAAATGTATCATGCATGAATTATAATTCCTAAAATATGAACTGTATACTTTATACAATTAAGGTCATTTTTGCGCCGGCAAACAACCTACTGTTGCCTATTAATATTGATTTTACCAGAAAATAAAACATTTTAAGTACTATTCGGCTTTAAGGCTGAAACGTAAAATGATGGATAATCAAAATAACACAGTAAGCCCGTTCGGCGACCTGATCAATATCAATGAAAATTTCGAGGTGGAATACTGGGCAAATATATTTGATGTCAAACCGGAAGTGCTTAAACATGCTGTTCTTGCAGTTGGGAATTCTGCAATTGCAGTAGAGAAATATTTAAAAGGAGAATAAAAAGCAAATTATAATTGTATTTGCAATCACCATAACTGTACAAGTACATATGTTTGGTGCTATGTTGGTTAATAAGTTGCCAGATTCTTATGTTCAACTATACCTATAGGTGTATTTATATTAGGTAAAAGAAAAATGTTCAAAACTTTTGTAATTAATTATTAGTTATTAAGGACTATCTAGCTGTTTACATTGACAATTACACCATATGCCTCGTTTAATGAACCGTTCATGTAAAATTCGGTAGGATTACGAATAAAGTCAAAGGCCAATTAATTCTTTTTTGGTAATTAAATTTACATAAACATGTCAATATTATAAATGTTGAATAATTTAAAGATATTAATTGTGCTATACGTAAATACAATAAGTTTATACTTTTGGCCTATTTGTTAGAATAATAATTTGTTTTGATATTGTATATCACATAGAAGAAATCGCTCTCCAAAATGATTACCGCCGATAATTCTATGCTCAAACCATTTATGCATGAAATTAGTTAACGATTTTGTAAGGGTTGCAAATGCTTCTTATAAAAGGAAGGAAAGGGAAAGGTTGAAGAAAGAGGTAAGCGAGATGGGATTTGATCATCAAAAATTAAAGCAGAAGTTAAAAAAAGGATTAATATCTGCTGTGCAGGAGTATGAGGAATATGTTAATTATTTAATATCTCTACATAAAAGCAGTAGTGAATCGCTTAATTGGGAATCACTTATGGCAGCACCTGAGCCTAAATTGCCTCTAAGGAAATCCGATAATCAATTGATAGCTGAGTCTGCCTGCCGGTCTTTTAAGCCTTCACTTATTGATAAGCTATTAGGACAAGGCAAACAAAAACACAGAGAGTTGATGGACAAGGCTCAAAAGGCCAGGCAGGAGGACGATCTGATTTATAATTTTACCTTAAAGGAATTTAAAAGTGACTTGATTGATTGGACTAAAATTCAATCGGTGTCTAAAGGAGTAACGAGCCGTGATCCTGCATCTTATGAAGAGGCAATCGAATTTTTTACCCCGTTTTTTCCGGTGACAGTTTTAGGTGTTTTATTGGAGTATGAAGCCTCGGACGAAGTAATTATAATTAGTTTGGGAATAAATGCGAAAGATATAGTGCCCGACTTTGTTCCCAACCAGCTGACATCAGGAAAGATAAAGCTGCAAGATATGCAGGATCTAGACTTTTTCAGGCTTTTTCATTCGTTTTTATGCAGCTGCGCATTAAGAATTGCGCGCGAGACCTTTGCCTTGTTGCCTGTTAAACACGTGTTGTTGAATGTGTATGAACACAACGTAAGCCATCCGCCAGATGCGAAAAGTACCAGGGCAATATTGTCCGTTAAATTTAACGAGCAGCTGTTCAGTAATGTTGATTTCGATTCGGAAGATTGTACTGCCTTGGTAAAGCTCTTTCCGCACAATATTACTTTTTCAGCCTCCGGTGGATTTGGAGATGTTGATCTAATAACAACCTAAATGGTCATAGTAAAACATATATCCCTGTTATTTGTTAAAATGCCATGGATAATTCAACATATTTATTAGAAGCGCAAACCACACTTCCTGATGGACAAATTGCCAGGGGGCCGATAACAACCACCGACAACGAAACCTATATTTTTGTAAACACTGTTGGCACCCTTTCATTTACACTGGAAATGAAAAGAGGAGACCTGGGATGGTATCAAACCGGAGGCACCCAAATACAGGGCATCGAACAGATGGTAGATCAATTGGGTGTTTACGTAGATGATTTTCTCGGTAACAGCCCTATTACTAATAAAATTGGTCTCGAGTAGGATACAATTAACCTTTCAATGCAAAACATTTAAAATTTATTATGAAAAATTTAATCGGTGCTATCGTAATTGTAACAGCTGCACATTTGTTATCTTCCTGTTCCGGTGTTCGCCCTGCAGCTGGTCCGGCTGGCTCAGTTACCCCTGGTTATGGGAGTGCTTCCAATATATCTTCGGGCAGAAACGCTACGGGTGTGCCACTTTCGCGTAGCAACGATGCTCCAGTGGCTGATGGTTCAGGTTTAGGCCTTGACAAGGATTCTTTGTCCCGTAAAGTTGATGCCAAAAATCATGACGCGCGGGCAGAACAGTTTGTGAGACAGGCATGGCTTGCTGGAAGTTCTGCAGTGCAGTTAAGCGAACTGGCCAATAAAAGGTCACAAAATAATTATGTTAAGGAGTATGCCGCACTGATTGTTAAAGAGCAAGGCGCAGCCAACCAGGAATTGCGTGCGATAGCGGCCGCACAACAACTTACGCTTGATTCAACGTTAAAAGATCAGGACAGATATGATAAACTGGAAAAACTTTCTACAGTTACTGGCGAGGAACTGGAGATGTTGTACATCCAGACGATGATTAAAGACCACCAACAGGTAACGAGACTATACGAGAAGGGGACAGGTCTGGATAATGAAGCACTGAAAGCTTTTGCAAGAAAGTCTTTGCCTATGTTAAAAATACATTACATAAAAGCTTCTGCAATGAATTCGAAATAACAATTCAATTCAATACAAGCTGGCTCGACCTGATACATATATTGATAAACAGCTCTGCCATTTTTAATGCGTGGTTTATCTCCCTGAAACTGGTCAGTTTGATGATATTCCTGATAGAGTGTTCGTTCTCGGTAATGAGGTCGCTTATAATTTGAGCTGGCATTTTATGAATGTTTTGGGAAGTTAACAGCTGATTGAGCTCTTCACGTATCAAAATAATAATTACACATCTTTTTTTGAGTTCTGGGTCGAGCAAATCCATATTCCGGATTTGTTCTCCCTTTGTACATGCACATATAACCATTGTGCTGAAAGCGGGTTTATGCACCTGATGGATTTTAATCACATACCTGTCCATTTTTAAGATCCTTTATATTTGGTCTATGCTATATCGTTTAAGTAACCTCAAAAGTTTTAAAAATATTATAATATTTTCTCAATTTCCTTTCGGTTGTTTCCTCTGTACTTTGCAGATTTTATTGTTTATTTGCCCTGAAATGCTAATTTATCGAAAATTCAGTGGGAAGAACATAACTTGGTACCTAAGAAAATTTTACTTTAAATATTGCATAAAGATGAAAGCAAGATATATTCAATTGATAATTATGAAGTTAACCTACGTTTTTTTGTTGCCCCTGCTTGTGCTCATCGGAATGAATGTGAGCGCACAAACTGCTAAACACACTTTTACCCTGGGCGATTCTGCCTTCATGCTGGATGGCAAACCTATTCAAATGATATCAGGTGAGATGCATTGCGCCAGAATACCCGTAGCCTATTGGCGGGACCGCATGAAAATGGCGAAAGCTATGGGCCTGAATACAATTGGCACCTACGTTTTTTGGAATGCACATGAAGAGGTGCAGGGCAAATATGATTTCAGTGGCAATAATAATATTGCCGAATTTGTTAAAATCGCCCAGGAAGAGGGCCTTTGGGTAGTACTACGCCCCAGTCCGTATGCCTGCGCCGAGTGGGAGTTCGGTGGATACCCTTGGTGGCTATTGAAAGACAGTAACCTTAAAGTACGCAGCAAAGACCCTAAATTTATTGGTGCATATAAAAAATATATAAACCAGCTGGCTAAACAGCTTGTGCCCCTACAGGTAACGCATGGTGGAAACATACTGATGATACAAATTGAAAATGAATATGGATCATACAGTGATGATAAAAGTTATATGGACCTGAACCGTAAAATTTTCCGCGAAGCAGGATTTGATGGTGTCCTTTTTACTTGCGACGGCGCCGATCAAATGACTAAAGGTTATCTTCCGGGCTACTTGCCGGCAGTAAATGGCCTTGAGGATCCGGTTAAAGTGAAGGAACTCATAAATGCACACCATGATGGCAAAGGACCTTATTATGTTGCTGAATGGTACCCGGGATGGTTCGACCATTGGGGAGATAAACATGCTACGGTTTCGGCTGATACGTCCGCGAAGCGACTGGATGCCATTTTAGCAGCGGGAATTTCTATCAATATGTATATGTTCCATGGCGGGACCACGCGTGATTTTATGAATGGTGCAAACATGAACGCAACGGAACCTTATGCCCCGCAAGTATCAAGTTATGATTATGACGCGCCTTTGGATGAGGCCGGTAACCCTACGGCGAAATTTATGAAATTCAGGGAAGTAATTGCACGCCATCTACCAGCAGGTGTAAACCTTCCGCCTGTCCCAGCTAAAAAGCATTCAATCGTTATACCATCCATTAAACTCAGTACTTACGCTGGTATTCTTGATCAGCTTCCAGCCGCAATTAAATCGGCAGCACCATTAACTTTTGAGGATCTTAACCAGGCTTATGGTTTTGTTCTTTACCGTACTAAAATCACAAAAAGCGGTCTATTACGGATAAAAGAATTAAGAGATTACGCTTCTGTTTATGTTAACGGAAAAAATATTGGTACGGTCGACAGAAGGTTGAAAAAGGATTCAATAGATCTTGAAGGTATCTCAAAAGATGCGGTTCTGGATATTCTCGTTGAAAACAACGGACGTATTAATTATGGTCCTTATTTGACAGATAACCGTCATGGTATTACAAAAGAAGTTACTCTAGACGGCAAAGCACTTACGCAATGGGAAATGTATGGTTTACCATTCGCAGGGCTTAAAAACTGGAAATATACAGGCAAACAGGTTATAGGTGGTCAGCCTGGATTGTACAAGGGTACATTTTTATTGAATGAGGTGGCCGATACATTTCTTGATATGCGCGGTTTTGGAAAAGGGTTTGTTTTCCTTAATGGCCATAACCTTGGGAAATATTGGCAGGAAGGCCCTCAACAGACTATTTACATTCCTTCAGTGTGGTTAAAAAAGGGAAATAATGAGATCGTTGTCTTTGACCAGTTAAAAAACGGACATACCAGCATAAGTTCTTTAGCTAACCCTATATTAGGAGGAAAACCGAGCAGATAAATTGTGATAGGGCGTAAGGGCCTATAAAAAAAAGGCAGGTAACCAAAAAGGTTTCCTGCCTTTTTTATTTGAAATAGTTCAAGGTAACATATTCATTTTCAGTCAAAAGAAATGATCTGCCCGCATTTAATTGGTCACTGTTGTATTTCTATTAAAATATATTTGTTTAAGCGATTTTTTATATTTTACTTTGAAGTACAAAGTTCTTTCAATAATGCTAGAAAAAGACGTTTACTCCGAACTCAGTTCAATCAGAAGTCTGATGGAACGCTCCACTAAGTTTATCTCGCTTAGCGGGCTGTCTGGAATTATGGCAGGTATATATGCACTTATCGGGGCATTTGTAGGTTATACAATGATCTATGGCAACTCACTCGACCTGGACTACCGCAACCATTATGTAACAGACCCGGGGATTTTATGGCAATTGCTGTTTGTTGCTGCAGCTGTATTATTGTTTTCGGTTTCTACCGGGATATGGCTTACAATGAAGCAGGCAAAAAAAAAGGGGGAACAGTTTTGGAATCCCGTAAGCAAGCGCTTGTTTACGGGAATGGCTATACCGCTTATTACCGGGGGCTTATTTATTTTAATATTGATTATTCAGCAACAGTATGGGATTATTGCTTCCTCTTGTCTCATATTTTATGGCTTATCCCTTGTTTCGGCTGGTCAGTATACTTTTTCAGATGTGAAGTGGCTGGGTTTCTGCGAAATTATATTAGGATTAGTGGCCGCTTTAATTCCCGGATACGGAATTGTGTTCTGGGTAATCGGCTTTGGGCTGTTGCATATTTTATATGGTTCTATAATGCATTTTAAATACAATCAGTGAAAATATCACTAGAACAATTCGACAAAGCTTTTGAGAGCCGCATACGCCTGCAAATCATGAGTGTATTGGTTGCCAACGAGAACTACGACTTCAATTCTTTGAAAGAATTATTGAGTGTGACCGATGGCAACCTGGCCTCGCATTTGAAAGCCCTCGAGAAACAGGAATATATTACTGTGAACAAAAGTTTTTTGGGTAGAAAGCCTAATACACAATATGCTGCTTCAGAAAACGGAAGATCTGCTTTTAAGAAGCATCTTCAAGCGCTTGAAAATTTAATCAAACAACAATAAACATTTTTTTTTGCACCTGTACTTTGAAATGCAAAGTACTTTCAATCTAGTAAAACTATGGAAAATCAACAAACATCATTACCAGCTACAGCTAAGAGCTGGATTGGCGAATCAATTTTGGTAAAACTGGCCCTAATTGGATTTTTAACATTGCTGCTGCTCATTCCGTCGAGTGCAATACAAGATTTAATTAAGGAGCGACAGGCAAGGCAAAACGAAGTAACTAGTGAGATCTCAGATAAGTGGTCCGGTAGTCAGCTCGTTGATGGGCCTGTGCTAGTAGTACCTTATAAAAAGATAATTATTGAAAAGGAGGGGGCAACAGGTAAAACGATGCATACAGAAGTGTTAACCAACGTTTATATTTTGCCCGAGGTATTAGATATAACAAGTGGCGTTGAACCCGAAGTTTTGCACCGGGGAATTTTCGACGCAGTGGTTTATAACACGAAGATTAAGGCTAAGGGGAAATTCAGTGCCCTTGAATTGGTTAAAGCCGGCATAAATTCAGATATGATAGTGTGGGATAAAGCTAAAGTAGTAATAGGGCTCAGCGATTTAAAAGGACTAAAAAATAACCCAGTGATAAAAATGGGAACTTCATCTTACCCGGTTGAGCCTGATTTCAGCTCTTTTGCTTTGTTTACCAACAACATGGTTGCTGTGCAGGACCTGGGCAAAGAAAAAAGTACGGCTTTAGATTTCAGCTTCGACCTCGACTTACGCGGCAGTACGGAGCTGAGCTTTCGCCATTTGGGAAAGAGCACAAACGTAACGGTAAACGGACGATGGGATAACCCAAGTTTCACAGGGAGATTTTTGCCCGAAAAACGAAGTATTACTACCAGCGGATTTACTGCTAACTGGAAAATGGCTTATTTTAACAGGACATTACCTCAACAGTGGATGGCAGATAACACCATGCTTGATACCCCCCCTTCAACAAAAGAGAAAAAAGAACTGAGCGAAAATAAAGATGATGGAACTTTTGGAATTAAGTTTATTTTACCTGTAGACCAGTATCAAAAAACAATGCGTTCTGCAAAGTATGCCATATTGATTATCCTCCTCACATTTATCTCGCTTTTCTTCTCCGAATTACTGATCAAAAGAAAGGTGCACTTATTACAATACATACTGATCGGCGCTGCAATGACCATCTATTATACTCTGCTGCTTTCGCTAAGTGAACAGGTTGGTTTTGACTGGGCATACCTGATTGCTTCCCTTGCAACAGTGCTTTTGATTGGGTTCTTTGTGGCTATGCTGCTCAAAAACCGTAGACCGGCACTTGTTTTTGGCGGTATTCTAACTGTTTTTTATAGCTTTATCTATGTTGTTATTCAACTGCAGGACCTGGCTTTGCTTTTCGGAAGTATCGGACTGTTTATTATTGTTGCTGTTATGATGTTTATGTCGGCAAAAATAGATTGGAGTAAAAAGGCAGGTGCAGTAACGGAAGGATAGTTTAAAAGGCACCTCTAATGACGTAGTGCCCTGATTAAATTTATTAATTTGAAACCCTTTCCAAAATAATCTGTTCAAGAAATAAACAACACAGTTATGAAGTTAAGAAAATCAGATTCAATAATGACGAGTATCGCCTTGCTTTCAGGCATAGCTGTAGGCGCTGTTATCAGTGCATTATTTGCTAGTAAAAGCGGTAAAGAAACCAGAGCAGAAATTGCAGGCGCATTTAAAGAATTAGTGGGTGAAGCAAGCTCAAAAGCAGAGGTAGAAATCAAAGGGCAATTGGTTCCTGATTTGCGGGCACAAGTTAAGGAAAGTGCCGACCACCTAACAGGGACAGCAGATGAAGGTCTTGATTTATCGAGGACCACCTTGAAACAGACCGGACCGAAATCGAGACAAATTCCTACAGAAGAAGTGTAACTAAAGCCCCCAGTATATGGCAGATAAAAAAGACAGTAAAGATCCATGCTGGAAAAATTACGAACAGGCAGGTATGAAAACCAAAGATGGTAAAAAGGTACCGAACTGTATTCCAGCAAAGGACAAAGCAAAAAAAAGTAAATGATTCGCATGATAGGCAGCATGCTTATCTCGGTATCCTAAACAATTTATAGTATGGAAAATAATAAAGACAATGAGGTTACCAGGCAACCCAGCGAAGGAGTTGACAAGTTAATAGAAGGCGAGGCATTAAGGCATCGCCTTGAGGATGAGCCAGGTAGCTTGGGTGTTGATCTTGATGGTACCAATCCCGGCTCGCGGCACCATGAAATGGACGACGAATTTGCGGATAACCAGAGCTGATTAGCTGATGATGTGCTGTAGTATTTTCAATCTAGAGAGTGCCACAGCACATCATTATATCAAGTAGATACCACGCCAGACTTATAATGCAACGCTGGCGGCTAATTTTTGTCATGTACCGCTTTGGTGCTCATCACTTTGTCAGGCATAAATGACTTCGGAGAAAGATTAAAATAATTCGCCAGCATATTGATATGTTTTAAGTTATACTTAGCAGGATTATTTTTATTTTCTACGTTCCCTACAAAGGAAGGCGTAACATTAATGATCTTACTGATATCACTTTGCCGAAGTTTATTGGTTAGTCTAAGCTTTATGATAAGATCGATCACATGCTGTTCGATAGGATCTATATTAGGTTGCTGTTTCATAATTTTGCGCTATAAATGGAACCAATGTATATGTAACAAAAATATAAAATTTTAAACGAATATATACGTACGTGTAAATACGGGTTTTGATACGTATTTGTCTCCTTCTTAGGCATCTACCCCTGTTGATGACCACGGTTTTTCATTCGGTTTAGCATGTGCAAGACGTTCTATCAAGTTCG
>Ga0247815_10002109_pt1 | contig 14781 bp, 13 predicted proteins | sample UWRJL194509B1_FD_181014 | JGI IMG/M metagenome (GOLD analysis project Ga0247815, IMG submission 181014) | Plant litter microbial communities from Arlington Agricultural Research Station in Wisconsin, United States - UWRJ-L194-509B-1 | ecosystem: Environmental > Terrestrial > Plant litter >...
GCCGAGGATGACTTCCACCGGGTCGAACTCAATTACATCAACGCCATGGGCCGCCTGGCCGAAGTGCAGGGCGAGGCCGAACTGTATCGCGACCTGCGCATGAAGCTGTTCATCAATCCCGATGAGCTGCAGCGCCAGTACGCGGCCAGCCCGGCGTGGCTGAAAAAGCTGATGGTGTCCTTCGCCGACGGCTTGAACTACTACCTCGCCACGCATCCGGAAGTGAAGCCGGCGCTGATCACGCGCTTCGAGCCGTGGATGGCGCTCAGCTTCAGCGAAGGCAGCATCGGCGGCGATATCGAAACCATCGACATCAAGCAGCTGGAAGAGTTGTACGCCAAGGGCGCCCGGCTGCCGCTGCCGCCGCCGATCCTGGTGTCGGCTGCCGATGTGGAAGCGGAGAAGGAGCCGGGCGGTTCGAACGGCTTCGCCATCGCGCCATCGCTGAGCAAATCCGGCCGCGCGCTGCTGCTGATTAATCCGCATACCTCGTTCTACTTCCGTCCCGAAGTGCAGGTCCACAGCGAAGAGGGCCTGAACGCGTATGGCGCCGTGACCTGGGGCCAGTTCTTCGTCTACCAGGGTTTCAACGACCGGCTGGGGTGGATGCACACGTCCGGCGGCGGCGATGTCATCGACGAGTACCTGGAAACCATCACCGAGAAAGACGGCGAGTTTTTCTACAAGTACGGCGCCGAGGTGCGCGCTTTGAAGGCGGTCGACATCGCGCTGCCGTATAAAACGCCGGACGGCATGGCCAGCAAGACGGTCAAGGTCTACTATAGCCACCACGGCCCGATCGTGCGCGCCAAGGACGGCAAGTGGATCGCCGTGCGTCTGATGAACGAGCCGCTGAAGGCGCTGACGCAATCCTACATCCGCACCAAGGCCCGCAACTACAAGGCCTTCTACAAGTCGATGGAGCTGCGCACCAACTCGTCCAACAACACCGTGTACGCCGACGCGGACGGCAATATCGCCTACTTCCACGGGAATTTCATTCCGAAGCGCGATCCAAGATTCGAATGGAGGCATCCGGTCGACGGCAGCGATCCGGCCACCGAGTGGCAAGGCCTGCACGCGGTCAAGGAAACCATCACGCTGTTCAATCCTAAGAACGGCTGGATCCAGAACACCAACAACTGGCCCTACACGGCGGCCGGTCCGAACAGCCCGAAGGCCAAGGACTATCCGGCCTATATGTCGATGAACCCGGAGAACGCGCGCGGCATCCACGCGGTGCGCGTGCTGGAAAATAAAAAGAACTTCACCATCGCCAGCATGATCGCGGCGGCCTATGACACGCAGCTGACCGCCTTCGAACCGCTGCTGCCGCAGTTGTTCGCGGCCTGGGACGAACTGCCGTCCGGCGACGATATGAAGGCGAGCCTGGCGCCGCAGATCGCCGCGCTGCGCGGTTGGGACATGCGTTACTCGCTGACCTCGACGCCGACGTCGCTGGCGATTTTCTGGGTGCAGGATTTGAGCACCACCTACACAGCGGCGGCCAAGGCGCGCGAAGTGCCGGTGCTCGATTACATCCAGGCCGCGATCACGCCGCGGCAAAGGCTGGAGGCGCTGGAGCACGCGACCGCCAAGCTGACCGCCGATTTCGGCGACTGGCAAACGCCGTGGGGCGAGATCAATCGCTTCCAGCGCTTGACCGGCGACGTGGTGCAGCCGTTCGACGACGGCAAACCGAGTTTGCCGGTGGCGTTCGCGTCGGCCAATTGGGGATCGCTGGCGGCCTACGGCATGACGTCGAAGTCCAAGACCAAGCGCATCTACGGCGAGCGCGGTAACAGCTTCGTGGCTGCGGTGGAGTTCGGGCCGCGCATCAAGGCGCGCAGCATATTGGCGGGAGGGCAGAGCGGTAATCCAGCCTCGCCGCATTTCAACGACCAGGCCGAGATGTACGCGCGCGGCGAATTCAAGGACGTTTTGTTCTATAAAGCGGACGTCGAGAAGCATCTGGAACGCCGCTACCACCCGGGCGAGTGATCAAGGCTGCGGGTAGCGCACCGGCGCCGGCTCCGGTTGCGCCTCCTCGGCCGGCGTGAACCATTCGAGGTTATCGATCGCGTTGTTGCGGACGTTCCCGTCCCGGTGCCGCACGGCGGGCAGGCCGGCGGGATTCGGCAGGAAAGCCTCGGCCACCAGGTCGTGCACGAAAAATTCGCCGGTGCGCGCGCCGCCGCGCAGCTTGACCTTCAAGCCTTGCGGGTACAGCGTCGGCTTGAGGGCGGTGACTTTCGGGCCGGCGGCGGCAAGTACCCGGCCGTCCTTCGACACTTTGTAAAAATCGCTGCCCGTCACCGGCTTGGCGCTGGCGACGAGGAACGAGTACGCGAAGCCCAGGGCCAGCACGACGATGATGATGAGTATGATTTCCATGCCCGGAATGTTAGCAGCTAAATAGCATCCAGCGAACTGCGAATATCGGCCCTTAAGTCCTCTATATCTTCGATTCCCACCGATAGCCGGATCAAACCGTCGCCGATGCCCAGCAGCGCGCGCTGCGCCGCCGGGATAGACGCGTGCGTCATCAGCGCCGGATGCTCGATCAGGCTCTCGACGCCGCCCAAGCTTTCGGCCAGCGCGAACACTTCGCAGCGCTCCAGGAAGCGGCGCGCGCCCGGCAGGTCGGTGTTCAGGTCGATCGAGATGATGCCGCCGAAGCCGTCCATCTGCCGCTTGGCCAGCGCGTGCTGCGGGTGCGACGCCAGGCCGGGGTAGTAGACCTTGCGGATTTCCGGCTGCGATTCCAGCCAGCCCGCCAGTTCCAGCGCGCTTTGGCAATGGCGCTCCATGCGGATGGCCAGCGTCTTCACGCCGCGCAGCGCGAGGAAGCTGTCGAACGGGCCGGCGATGGCGCCGACGGAATTCTGCAGGAACGCCAACTGCTCGCGCCATTCGGCCTGATGCGGCTCACCGCCGACCACCGCGATGCCGCCGATGATGTCCGAGTGCCCGTTCAAATACTTGGTGGTCGAATGGACCACGATGTCGAAGCCGTGTTCCAGCGGGCGCTGGACCAGTGGGCTGGCGAAGGTGTTGTCGGCCACCGCGATGATGCCGCGCTCTCGACAGATCTTGGCGATCGCCTGCAGGTCGGCCAGCTTGAGCATCGGATTGGTCGGCGTCTCGACCCAGACCATCTTGGTTTCCGGCTTGATCGCGGCCAGCAGGTTTTCCGGCTTGGTCAGGTCGACGTAGGTGAAGTCGTGGCCGGCGCTGCGGCGGCGCACACGCTCGAACAGGCGGTAGGTGCCGCCGTACATGTCGTCGCCGGCGATGATGTGCGAGCCGGCGTCGGCCAACTCCAGCACCGTCGAAATCGCGGCCAGGCCGGAGGCGAAGGCGAAACCTTGCGCGCCGCTTTCCAGGTCGGCCACGCAGCGCTCCAGCGCCCAGCGGGTGGGGTTGTGCGAGCGGCCGTAGTCCAGGCCCTTGTGCACGCCCGGGCTTTCCTGCACAAAGGTGGAGGTGGCGTAAATCGGCGGCATGATGGCGCCGGTCGATGGATCGGGCGACTGGCCGGCGTGGATCACGCGCGTGGCCAAGGCGGCTTTTTTAGCGGTTGCTTGATTCAAGATAGCGTCCTTCGCAGATGGTTGAGCAAGTCGTAGCGGGTAATCAGTCCATAGAATATGTCGCCGTCGGCCACCACGGCGGTCAGGCCGCGTTCCAGCGTGGCGCGCAGCGCGTGCAGGTCGGCCGACGGCGGCAGGATCTCCAGCCGCCGCGTCATGGTCGCGCCGACCGGGCTGTTGAAGCGCTCCGGCTGGTGCTCCACCGTCAGCAGCAGGTCGGATTCGTCGATGATGCCGACCAGCTTCCCGTTCGACAGCACAGGCAACTGCGCCACGTCGGCGGCGCGCATGCGGTTGAAGGCGATCATCAAGGTGTCCTCGGGCGTGACGCTGATGACTTCACCGGCGTCGTGGCGGCGGCCGATCAGGTCGCGCAGATCCTGATGCTGTTTGCGCGGCAGCAGGCCCTGGTCGCGCATCCAGCCGTCGTTGTAGACCTTCGAAAGGTAACGCGTGCCGGTGTCGCAGACGAAGCTGACCACGCGTTTCGGCGTGGTCTGTTCGCGGCAGTATTGCAGCGCGGCGGCCAGCAGCGTGCCGGTCGACGAGCCGCCCGGTATGCCTTCCTCGCGCAGCAGCAGGCGCGCGGTGTCGAAGCTTTGCTGGTCGGCGATGGTGTAGGCCTTGGTCACGCCGGTCATGTCGGCGATGGCGGGGATGAAGTCTTCACCGATGCCTTCCACCGCCCACGAGCCGCTGGTCTCGGACACGTGGCCGGTGGCGATGTATTCGGCGAGGATGGAGCCCTTGGGATCGGCCAGGATGAATTCGACATGCGGGGCGACGCGGCGGAAGTAGCGCGTCAAGCCGGTCAGCGTGCCGGACGAGCCGACGCCGACCACGATGGCGTCGACCTGATGCGCCATCTGTTCCCAGATTTCCGGCCCGGTGGTGGTTTCGTGCGCCAGCGGATTGGCGGGGTTGTTGAACTGGTCGGCGAACCAGGCGCCCGGCGTTTCGGCGGCGACCCGCGCGGCGTAGTCCTGGTAGTACTCCGGATGGCCCTTGCCCACGTCGGAGCGGGTGGTGAGTACCTCGGCGCCGAGCGCCTTCAGGTGCAGCACTTTTTCGGTCGACATCTTGTCCGGCACGACCAGCAGCACGCGGTAGCCTTTGAGCCGCCCGACCAGCGCGAGGCCAAGGCCGGTGTTGCCGGCCGTGGCTTCGATGATGGTGCCGCCGGGCTTAAGCCGGCCATCCTGCTCGGCCGCCGCGATCATGGCGAGGCCGATGCGGTCCTTGATCGAGCCGCCGGGATTTTGTGATTCAAGTTTGAGGAACAGTTGGCACGGGCCGGTGTCGAGACGGGTGATCTCGGCCAGCGGCGTGTTGCCGATAAGATTGAATAATGCGGGGTCGCGCATACTTGGTCTCCTAAAATATCAGGCAAGTATGCGCTTTTTCGGCCGGAGATGCTCCCTCCGGCGCGAGGGGGGCGGGCGTCGATTACAGGCTGGTGTCGGCGGCCGGCTTGGTGTTGCGGTAGGCGGCCAGCTCGGCTTTGACTTCTGCGCGGGTTTTGGCTTGCGGCACCGGAACCAGCGCGATGTTCGCGTACTGTTCACCGGAGCTGATCTCGCCGCGTTGTTGAGCCGCGATCAGCTCGGCTTTGACGTCGGCGCGGGTTTTGCCTTGCGGGGCCGCATCGAACAACACGTTTGGATACTGTTCGCCGGAAGCGACTTCGCCGCGCTGCAGGGCCACGACCAGTTCAGCTTTCACTTCGGCGCGGGTCTTGGTGACGACGAAGTCGGTGTAACCAGAATAGTTTTCCTGGGCCGACACGGCGGCGGAGGCGAACAGGATGGCGGCGGAGACGGCGATGGTGATGGTTTTCATGATGTTGTCCTTTAAGTGATCAGTATAAGTTCGATGTTTCGCGAGGTCCGGCGATTACAGGCTGGTGTCGGTGTCGTGTTTGGTTTTGCGGTAGGCGGCCAGCTCGGCTTTGACTTCGGCGCGGGTTTTGCCCTGCGGCGCTTTGTCGAGGATGGCGTTTGGATACTGTTCGCCGGAAACCACTTCACCGCGCTCCAGGGCGACGACCAGTTCAGCCTTCACTTCGGCGCGGGTCTTGGTCGAGACGAAATCGGTGTTGCCGGAATAGTTTTCCTGGGCCGAGGCGGCGGCGGAGGCGAACAGGAAGGCGGCGATGATGGTGGCGGTTTTCATGGTGTTGCTCCTATAAGTGGGAAGTCGATGGAGTGATAATAAAGCGGATCCGATTAAATAGATAGCTATTATTTCCTATCCCGCCGATAGGCGGATGCAATCGGGGTGTTCGACGGTTTATAATTCCGCACTTTAGAAGGCACTTTGTAGAAGGCTGCAGTGGCAAAACTTTATTTTCGATACTCTGCGATGAACGCAGGCAAATCCACGGCGATGCTGCAGGTGGCGCACAACTACGAGGAGCAGGGCCAGACGGTGCGGCTTTTCACGGCGGCCATCGACAACCGCTACGGCGTGGGCAAGGTCACGTCGCGGCTAGGCCCGCAGCGCGATACCGAGGTGTTCGACGCGACCACCAACTTCCTGGAAAAGATCGATCAGAAGATCGCTTGCCTGCTGATCGACGAGGCGCAGTTCCTGACCACGCTGCAAGTGCAGCAGCTGCACCAGTTGGCGCAGGTGCGCGGGATTCCGGTCATCAGCTATGGGCTGCGCACCGATTTCCGCGGCGATCCTTTCCCGGGTTCGGCTTATCTGCTGGCGCTGGCGGACGATATCGAGGAGTTGAAGAACATCTGTAGTTGCGGCAAGAAGGCCACGATGAATATCCGCGTCGACGAAAACGGCAAGCGTTTGAAGGACGGCGAGCAGATCAGCATCGGCGGCAACGAGAGCTATTTGCAGGCTTGTGGCCGCTGCTTTTACACAGACAGCCACTAGCCCAGGTCGGCCGGCTTAGCCGGCCTTGGTGAGCGCGATGCCGCGCGGATGGTGGACGCCGGCGTCTTCCGGCGGCGGATTGCCGTCGGCAAGCTCGGCGTCGTGGAAGCGCTCCGGATACAAATGGCGCTCCGCCACGGCGGCGTCGAAGCTGCCCGACCATTTGGCGATCACCACGGTCGCCACGCTGTTGCCGATGGTGTTGCAGGTGGCGATGGCCATCGACATGAAGCGGTAGACGCCGAAGATCACCGCCAGCCCTTCGATCGGCAGGATGCCGGTGGAGGTCACCGTCGCCGCGAACACCACGAACGAGCCGCCGGAGACGGTGGCCGCGCCCTTGGACGTCAGCAGCATCAGCAGCAGGATGAGGAACACCACGCCGTAAAAACTCAGCACCAGCTGCGTCAGCGCGATCAGCACGGCGGCGCCGCTGCTGCCGACCGAGTAGGCCACCGCGCCGAAGGTGCCGATCGGCGCCAGCTTCATCACCAGGTTGATGAAGGAAAACAGCACTTCGGAAATATAGTCCAGCCCGACGTTGATCTTGACGCGCTTGTGCTCGGGTATGGCGAGGATGCCGATGCCCATCATCACCGCCAGCACCACCACCTGCAGCAGCTCGCCCTTGGCGAAGGCGCCGACGAAATTATCCGGGATGATGTGCGCCATGAACTCCAGGAAACCCTGCGGCGCGGCCTTGGCGGCGGCGGGCGGCGGCACGGCGCCGGCGACCGCCGTCATGCCGCGCCCGGTCTCCAGCAGGTTACCGGCCAGCATGCCGATGACCAGCGCGATCGTCGACACCACTTCAAAGTAGACGATGGCGCGCCAGCCTACCCGGCCCGCGCTCTTGACGTCGCCCGCCGAGGCGATGCCGTGCACGATGGTGAGGAACACCAGCGGCGCGACGCCGCATTTGATCAGCGCGAGGAACATGTCGCCGAGCAGTTTGAGCTGGCTGGCGAACTTTGGAAAGGCGAAGCCGACCAGGATGCCTAGCAGCAGCGACACCAGCACTTGCATGCCCAGCTTACGATACCAGGGCAGCTTCTTGGGCGACGCCAGGACGTCGGCCGGGGTGGAATGATTTGTCATTTTTTGTCTCCTCCGTTTTCAGATCAGGCGCCGACGGCGCGCGATAGCTCAAGCGCCCGGTCCACCATTTGCGGCGCCAGGCCCAGGTAGTTGGCCGGATCGGTCAGGCGGTCGATGGTGGCGCGGTCGAAGTGCGCGGTCACGGCCGGCAGTGCGGCCAGGGCCTCGGCCAAGGTGCCGCCCTGCGTGTTGACGGCGCGGCAGGCGTCGTAGACGATGTCGTGCGCCTGCTGGCGTCCGGTGTGCGGCGCCAGGCCCATCATCACCGCCTCGGCCACGATCAGCCCCTTGGTGATGCCGAGGTTGTGCTTCATCTGCGCCGCGTCGACGATCAGGCCGCCCAGCGCAAACTTGGCCTGGTGCAGCGCGCCGGCGGTCAGGATGAAGCTTTCGGGGATGGCGATCCATTCCGCGTGCCACGGGCCGGTGGCGCGTTCGAAATCCTGCACCATCGCATCGACCATCAGGCCGGCGTGCTGGCGCACCGCCTTGGAGGCCGCCAGCATCAGCTCGCTGGAGATCGGGTTGCGCTTCTGCGGCATGGTGCTGCTGGCGCCGCGTCCCTTGACGAAGGGCTCGTAGACCTCGGCGAACTCGGTGGACGCCATGATCATGATGTCCAGCGCGATCTTGCCCAGCGAGCCGGTGATCAGCGCCAACAGGTTGACCGCTTCGGCGAAACCGTCGCGGGCGACGTGCCAGGTGGTGGCCGGCACGCCCAGTCCCAGTTCCTCGGCCAGCGCCCGTTGCACTTCGAAGCCCTTGTCGCCCAGCGAGGCCAGCGTGCCGGCCGCGCCGGCGAACTGCACCACGGCGACGCGCGGGCGCAATTCTGCCAGGCGCTGCTGGTGGCGGTCGAACATCGCCAGCCAGATCGCGACCTTGTAGCCGAAGGTGACCGGCAGCGCCTGCTGCAGGTGGGTGCGGCCGGCCATCGGCGTGTCGCGGTGCTTGAGGGCCAGGTCGGCCAGGATGGCGCGCAGCGCGCGGATGTCGTGGTCGACCACGTCGAGCGCGTCGCGCACCTGCAGCGCGACGGCGGTGTCCATGATGTCCTGGGTGGTGGCGCCCCAGTGCACGTAGCGGCCGGCGTCGCCGCACATGGCGACCAGCTGATGCACCAGCGGCAGGATCGGGTAGCCGACGATGTCGGTCTCTTCGCGCATGTGGTGGAAGTCGATGCGTTCGATCGTCGCTTCGCGGGCGATGATCTCGGCCGCCTCCGCCGGGATCACGCCGGCGCGCGCCTCGGCCTTGGCCAGCGCGACTTCGGTGTCGATGTAGCGCTGGATCAGCGCGTGGTCCGAGAACAGGTTGCGCATTTCGGCGGTGCCGAAGGCGTCGCGGAACAGGATGGAATCGACGACGGTGCTGGCCATCGGGATGTGTGTGGTGGACATGTGGTCTCCTTTTGAGGTCGGTGGGGTGGTGGTCCGTGTTTGAATATGTCCGGACATGATCGTAATTTAGTATGTCCGGACATATAAATCAAGGAGTATTTGTCGTAGAATTCGAGCATCATGGAAAAAAACACCAGCAAGCCGCACTTCGCCGATATCGCCCGCGACCTGACCGAAGGCATCGCCGCCGGCCGATTTCCCGTCGGCAGCGTGCTGCCGGGCGAGCTGGAGTTGTGCGGCACCTACGGCACCAGCCGCCACACCATCCGCGCCGCGCTGCACGAGTTGCAGCAGCTGGGCTTGGTGTCGCGGAAAAAGAACGCCGGCACGCGGGTCGAATCCGCCGCGCCGAAAAACGATTTCCGCCCTTCGCTGGGCTCGCTTGAGGACTTGATCCAGTTCGGCAGCACCAACCGCAGGGTGGTGCAGTCGATCGACGTCAGCGTGGTGAAGGGCGAGTTGGCCAAGACGCTGGGCTGCGTCAGCGGCGCGCGGTGGCTGAAGATCTCCAGCCTGCGTGTCGACGGCGAGACGCAGCGGCCGATCGGCTGGACCGATGTCTATGTCGATCCGCAGTTCGCGGATATCGCCGAGGTGGTCAGGGCGGAGCCGGACACGCTGGTCAGCACGCTGATCGAGCGCCGCTACGGGCGGCGCGTGGCCGAGATCCGCCAGGTGGTGAAGGCGGTCAGCCTGCCGGAACCGGAGGCGCGCGCCTTGCAGGCGCAAGCGGGCATGGCCGGGCTGGAGATCGTGCGGCAGTATTTCGACGCGTCGGGGAAGATCTTCGAGGCGTCGGTCACCGTGCATCCAAGCGATCGCTTCGCCGTCGCGATGCGGCTGCAGCGCTCGGAGTGACGCCGCCGATGAAGATATGGTCCGTCACCGATTTGCCCGCGCTGGATAACCGGCACGTCAAGACCAGCGCCGAGGATGTGCTGGTCGACCGGGTCGTGCCCGGCGAGATGCTGGTGATCGCGTTCGGCTTCGTGTCGTGGGAGGCGCGGCCGGATTTCGATTTCTTCGGACGCCTGAAAAAGCTGGAGCAGAACAGCGGCCGCCACATCAACAAGGTGCTGGTGCGCGATTCCGGCAACGCCTGGTATCACCGCGAGATCGACGGCCTGGGCGCGCATCCGGATGAAACGGCGGCCAGCCTGCGCGCGCTGATCGCGGCGATCGCGCCGAGCAAGGTCGTCACCATCGGCCAATCGATGGGCGCGTACGCTGCCGTCATGTACGGGCTGTTGCTGAATGTGGGAAGCGTGGTCGCCTTCGGGCCGCTGTCTTTCCTGGAAGAGCGGCAGGCGCTGCTGTATCACGAGCGCCGCTGGCTGGCCGTGATGCGCGACCTGGCGCGCGATCCGCCGGCGTCCGGCCACTACGACCTGACGGCGCTGCCGCGCGGGCAAACGGCGCTGCACATCGTCTTCGGCACCAAGCCGGACCAGGCCAACGCCACCGAATCGGTCAACCTGGACGCGATGCACGCGCACCGGCTGGCCGCGCTGGGCAATTGCTCTTTATATCCGTATCCGTACTCGGGCCACGCGGTGGTGCAGCACCTGATCGAGACCAAGCGCATCAATGCGCTGCTGGCGCGCTTGATCGCGGGCATCGAGATCGCGGAGGAAGGGATGGAGGTGTCGCCCGACTGGCTGGGCTGGGTGGCGGAGAATCTCCGGCTCGGCGGCGACCCGCGCGAGCTGGTGGCGATTCTCCAGCAACATGGATTTTCCTACGACAGCAGCGCCGCCGCGGTGGCCCGCGGCGGCGACGGTTAAATTTAAACCGCTTAGACCGGCTTGACGGCGCCGGTTACCGGATCGATGGCGCGCATCACCGGCGTCTTGAACTCGAAACGCTTGATCTCGCCGACCATGAACAGGTAGCACAGCACGGTCACCAGCGCATTGGCGCCGACGAACACCAGCGCGCCGGCGAACGAGCCGGTCTGCTGCAGGATGTAGCCGATCACGATCGGGGTGGTGATGCCGGCGGTGTTGCCGAAGGTGTTGAACAGCGCGCCGCTCATGCCGCCGGCTTCCTTCGGCGAGGTGTCCGCCACCACCGCCCAGCCCAGCGCGCCGATGCCCTTGCCGAAGAACGCGATCGACATCACCATGATGACGATCCAGTCGGCTTCGACGTAGTTACACACGATCATCGACATCGACAGCATCATGCCGCAAACGATAGGCGTCTTGCGCGCCACCGACAGCGATTTGCCGGACTTGATCAGCTTGTCCGAGATGACGCCGCCCAGCACGCCGCCGCAGAAGCCCGCCACCGCCGGCAGCGCGGCGATGAAGCCGGCTTTCAGGATGGTCATGTGGCGTTCGGTGACCAGGTAGACCGGGAACCAGGTCAGGAAGAAGTAGGTCAGCGTGTTGATGCAATACTGGCCGATGTAGACGCCCAGCAGCATGCGGTTGCCCAGCAGCTGCTTGATGCAGGACCAGGTGTCGAGCTTGGTGGTGGCCGCGACCTTGTCTTTGCTTTCCAGGTCGACCAGCGCGCCGCCCGCCTCGATATAGGCCAGCTCGGCGGCGTTGATGCGCGGGTGGTCTTTCGGGCCGTAGACCATCTTCAGCCAGATGAAGGCCATCACGATGCCCAGGCCGCCCATGACGAAGAACACGCTTTCCCAGCCGAAGCTGTGCACCAGCCAGCCCATCAGCGGCGCGAACAGCACGGTGGCGAAGTATTGCGCCGAATTGAAGATGGCGGCCGCCGTGCCGCGTTCGGCGGTCGGGAACCAGGCCGAGGCGATGCGGCTGTTGCCGGGGAAGGAAGGCGCCTCGGCTGCGCCGACCAATAGTCGCAATCCGATCAGCGTGGCCAAGGCGGCGGCGCCGGTGAAGAAGCCGACCGTGCCCATCAGCATGGTGAACAGCGACCACAGGAAGATGCTGAAGAAATAGGTGATCTTGGAGCCGAAGCGGTCGAGCAGCCAGCCGCCCGGCAGTTGCGCCAGCACGTAAGACCAGGCGAAGGCGGAAAACACGAAGCCCATCTCGACCGGCGACAAGCCCAGCAGCTTTTTCAGCTCGGGGCCGGCGATCGCGATCGTGGCGCGGTCGGCGTAATTGATGGTGGTGACGGCGAACAGAATCGCCAGGATAGTCCAGCGGACTTTGGTGGGGGAAGCTTGTTGCGTGGCCATGCGGTCTCCTTACTTTTGGTGCGACGATCATAGCCTAGATATCAGACATCATACAACTAGATAACTTAAGATTTTTGAAGAGTAAACGTTTAACTTGTTGATTGATATGAACATGCACCAAAGCTGTGCGGCAACACTTGTATGATGACAACTCAAAATATGCGATCAGGATTCGAATGACTAATGAGTACGATTATTTACTGTTGAGAGTTGGTAATTATCTATAAAACCAACGTCGTGGGAATGTGTGATTATTTCCTGGATGTAAGTTGTTACACTAAGGAACTTTTACTTACGGGAACAAATGTTCCTGTTACGACATGACGGGACGGCATATGGGATTGTTCGGTGGGAAGCTCGCGGCGCTTGGCAGTGGTTTGAAGGATACTCTGGCAGAGGCCAAGAACAAGGTCGTGGCTGTAGCGGAAAATGTGGAGATCATGCCCTCATTGGCCGAGTTTTCGGGGGCTGCGTCGCGTTTGGCGTCGGAATGCATCGCAGCTGGTAAGGATCAGGCGGAAACACTTAAGAGCCGGGTCAGCGAGCGCTTAGGTGAAATCGACTACGATGCGCTCGGAAGGTCGGAGACTTATGTCAACAAATTTCATGAGTACAAGGATCTCAGCGCCGACAAGGTCACCTCGCTGTACCGTTCTACTTTCGAAGTGGATAAGACAACCGCAGAGATGATCGCCGGGATTCGCGACCGCCTGCCGGCGCGCGCGAAGGACATGGACGACATCTTTGAACAGTGTAAGCGCGAGGCGCTGCAGCGTGCCATCTCCGCTTTCTGCCTTGCTCCGATATTAAGCGGGTTCGATGACAAGCTGGCATCTAGATATGCCAACTTATCCACGTCCTACAAAGCATTCCAACAGCAGAACGGCCTGCATGACGACCCGAACTTCGCGACGCTGGCCAATGCGCGCAAACAATCGTTGCCTCTGGCACAAGTCGATAATGGTTATAACAGTGCTGATCCGCTGTATCCGGCCGATGCGCAAATCGATCACATCACCTCGAAGAAGGCCTATTACAACGATGTATTGATACGACTGTCCACCAACGACGATGAATATATATCGGCCATTAACGTCGAAGAAAACTTAACCTTCGCGAATGGTTCGTTCAACGGCGGAAAGGGAAGTGGTGATCTCATGCGGTACATCGATCAAAAAGGGAAGCCCGACGAATCCGACCCGAACCTTATTCATTTCGATTACCCGGCGGGTGGGCGCGTCACCATCAATAAGGCCGAGGCCCTGGAGCGTTACGAGAGGGCTCAAGAGCGGTTGCGACAACAGCGTCTGGATGCCGCGAAGGAAATTGGATTGACCGTCGCCAGCGCCGGCGCAAGAATGGCGGTGCAGCAGACAGTTGGCCTCATCGTGATCGAGACCATTGATATTTTCGTGGACGAAATAAAGGATATCGTGTCAAACGGCCGGCTTCTGGACGGGAACGGGCTGCTATCGAATATCAACCAGCGTCGCCAGGGCATTTCTGAAAAATTGGCGCAGCGCTTCGAAGAACGGCAGATCTGGGCGCGTGCCCGCGAGGCGGGGATTGAAGGCGGCGTCGCCGGCGCCTTGAGCGCGATCCCGCAGATTCTGATTTCATTGCTGACGCAGATGCCTTCATTTATGCTTTCCATCATTCGGGAATGCACGCTTTCCGTGGTGCGGGCCACACGGGTTTTATTGAGCGACGAAACCGACAAGTTCGACAGTATGAAAGTGGTGTTGCTTGGAACCGCTTCGGCGGTGTTGAGTGTATATGTCGCAAATGTCATCGCCAAGGCAATTCGCCCGGTGCCCCTTCTCAATACCTTCAACAGCCAGGTCACTGGCGTGCTGAGCGGCGTTGTAATCACCGCCGTACCGCTGTCCGCCGTCTATACTTTCGACAGGTACAAGTCGAAACTGGCGTTTAGTGTTTTTAGTAATAGTGCGAAGAGTTCCTCAAGCGCCCTGCAATGATGGCGTGGCGCTGCTTCTCGGCCTTGCTGCAGGCGTCGACGGCGTGTTGCACGCTGTCGCCGCTGCGCGTGGTGTCGCGCAGGCAGATGTCGAAGTCCGATTCATTGACGACGGAATTGAGCAGCGCGGCGAATCCGAGCAGAATGAGGCTCATCGCGCAGCTGATCTTGAATGTTTGTTTCATTGCTGGTCCTCGGTGTAGAGCACCGATGATATCGAGCAATCAATTAACGCAGCATTAAAAACCGCCGATTTGACGCGCCTGAGCCGCCGTGCGAGGATGCCGCCATGAGCAGCCTGTTCGAATGTAATGCGCTCGCGCCCGCGTGGCTGTGCCAGCATCGCGACATCCTGATTTACCTGGCGCCATCCCTGCTGCTGGCGCTGCTGATCCGCGCCTTGTCGGCGCGCCATCCTTTCTTCTTCCTGTTCACGCTTGCCGGCACCATCTGCCACGAATTGGCGCATTTCATCGCCGGATTGCTGACCGGCGCCCGTCCGGCCGCTTTCACTGTGATCCCGCGCCGGGTCGGGCAGGGCTGGGAACTGGGCTCGGTGCGCTTGACGCGGGTGCGCTGGTACAACGCGGCGCCGTCCGCGCTGGCGCCTTTCGCGGTGGTGGTGTTGCCGTTCATGGTGGCGTGGTGGCGTAC
>Ga0247815_10002110_pt1 | contig 14779 bp, 13 predicted proteins | sample UWRJL194509B1_FD_181014 | JGI IMG/M metagenome (GOLD analysis project Ga0247815, IMG submission 181014) | Plant litter microbial communities from Arlington Agricultural Research Station in Wisconsin, United States - UWRJ-L194-509B-1 | ecosystem: Environmental > Terrestrial > Plant litter >...
ATGCAGAGGATGTACTTGTTGCCTGTTACATAGCCGTGATCTCAAATGTCAGACAGTCGCGGCTCAAATCCCACAAAAACTTAAACAAGAGATTGTTTATCCTTCGCCTTGCAGGATAGCAGAACTGTATTGCTGTCTTTTTAAAATTTAACAAATCAATTTTTATGATGATTGTAACGATGAAAAAACGCGTTATGGCCGCGCATTGCCAAAAATTGTCTAATTATCAAACCTCAAATTTCAAACAACAATGAAAATAGTAAAGGAAATACCAGCAAATGAGCTGGAAACCATCTACCGCATTATGATGCGTAGAATTGCCAAAGGTTATACAGCCGAAGCACTTAATTATTTAATTGGCGCACCGTACCATTATGTAGAGGATGTAGAAAGTCTTAAAAAACCATTTTATACCAATGAACAACTGGACAGGATTACCAAAGCCCTGGAAGAAGGTAATCCAGAAAGTTTTTTCCCATTGGTAGAAGATGAGACGGTATTGAATATTGTAGTTAACAAGGAATGCCCTCAAAATAAAGTGACCCATTCATTTTCTGTGGTTGATGAAGAAGGTTATGAAGAAGAATTGTTCAAACTGATGGAATATCAATTTCCTGACCAGGATCAAATTCCAAACAGCGACAATACCTGGCAGTTGGTAGTAGACGTGGTAGATGTAATGATCCGTTCCGGCTATTTTGCTGAACCAAGGTATCCGTATGAGGTCTTTCACGCAATTAACAGGTTGCTTCCGGTTGCCATAAATCCATATTTTCTTCATGCAGCAATGCTGGAATACACCGTTGAAGAAGGTGGTGAGCATTTGAGGATGGTAGGGCAGAAAGAAGGCGCATTTCAGTACGAGGAATACTAGAATTGCATCCAGCTCCCTTATCAGTTTTGGGAGCTGGTTGCGAAATGTTTGTGTGACGTATATCCAATATATTTGTGTGTAAATTAAACGAATTTACTCTTCCGATGATTAGTCATCATGCCTTTCATTATATTTGAGAGTAGGCTACCAATTATAATCGGCCTGGAACCAATAATCCACAGGCTAAAATATGAATTGTAAAAACTGCAACACAGAAGTAACCCTAAATTACTGTCCTCAATGCGGACAACCTGTTAAGTTAAAACAAATAGATGGACATTACCTCATGCATGAAATTGAGCATGTGTTACACTTTGAGAAAGGAATATTATATACTATTCGGGAATTATTGGTAAAACCCGGAGAAAATGTGAAACATTTTTTGACCGATAACAGAAGCCGGCTAGTTAAACCGATAATTTTTATCATAATTACTTCATTGGTTTATACACTTATTAATCACTTCTTTCATCTTGAAGATACCTATGTTAAATTTGAAGAAGTAAAACAATCTACAACTGGTTCAATCTTCAGCTGGGTCCAGGGCCATTACGGGTACGCAAACATCATTATTGGACTATTTATAGCGTTTTGGTTAAAACTTTTTTTTAGAACCTATCCGTACAATTTTTTTGAAATTCTTATACTTTTATGTTTTACAATGGGAATGGCTATGTTGATTTATGCTATCTTCGCACTTGTACAAGGGATAACCCATTTTAACTTAATGAAAGCTGGCGGTATAATTGGATTTGCTTATTGTACCTGGGCTATCACATCTTTTTTCGATAGCAAGAAGACAATAAACTATATAAAAACAGTCGCTGCTTACTTATTAGGGTTATCAACATTTATACTAACTGGGATTCTTTTAGGAATGTCAATTGACTTGATCATTGGACATTGAAGATTCTGCTAAATAGCCACTTTGGTGCGTGACTAATCTTTCCTGCATTATAATGTCCTCAGAAAGATCGAATTCTCTTAAAATACCCTCCTTGTCCATATGGAAATAATTGCTTAATACAGATTTAAAGAACGGGCTCTGCTTAAAGCCTAAATCTTTCATTTCTTTAATGACCCTGTCCACAGAATACTGTACTAACGTTTCTGCAAAATCTTGTAAAACCACACCTCCCATCATTTCATGTGCTTCTTCAAGATTTTTGCCGTAGGCACTGAGCCTTAATGAAGGGATATATATTATGGTGTATCCTTCATTTTCAAATTCTACTGAATTAAACGACCCTGTAACGGATCTTTCTTTTCCATTATAGTTGATTTTTAATGAATCGACAGGTTTTTGCATTTTGAAATTGATTTAATTCAGTGTGCGAATTAGCCAGGATTTAACAAACCTTCCTATGTTTTTTTCGATTAATGTACCAAATATAAATAGAATATTTAATAATCAAGACAGCACACTCTTGCAGAGATAATGTCTAGCTACCAGAATATTATAACCACTTGGGTTTCAATTTTTGCGAAGCAAGTGTGACTATTTCCTCAATTCTTTTCTTACGTGTTTTTTCCACTTTGGTAAGTACAAGCCATTGTAAAATCTGCTTCCGTTTGCTTTTACTTAGGCTCAAGTAGAATTCCATTGAACCCTCATTCGATAATAATGCCGTTTCAAAATCCAGGGGCATTTTCAATTCTTCCACGTCATCCAAAATATTCCAGGAACCATTTTGTTTTGCAGTTTCGATACTGGCTAAACCGGCAGGCTCAATTAATCCATCTGTCAGGAGCCTCGCAACTTTTTCTTTATTGATCTTCGACCATGTACTAACTGCTTTTCGCTTGCAAAAAAACTGAATATACTTTTGATCGTCTACTGGCTTTTTACGACTGTCAACCCAGCCAAAGCATAGGGCCTCGTCAACAGCCTCACTCCATGAAATAGTGGGCATATCGGATTTTATTTTATAAAACACTACCCATACTGATGCCTTTGAGGTGTGATTCTCCAGTAACCACTTTCTCCATTGTTCTCGGTTTTCCGGGTAAAAACTTTCAATTTCCAGATTTAGCAAAGTCATATTATCTACTACTTGCTAAAATAAGGTTTAAAAATAAAATAGGATCAAAATATTAACGACTGGAAATTAGTCGTGGTCTAGGTAAATGTACTTAACATTGGTCAGACACAGTCTGACCAATGAATTATAGTTTCATTCTTCGCCTATTTGACTGGCGTATAATTTACCTGCTGAATGGCAAATGTCTTCACAGGTACAGAATTGCTATCCAGTAATTGGTTAAACTGGGCGTTCATCACCCATATGTTTTTTCCGTTTTGTGTAGCAGTGGCCGGATATGTAAATCGGTCTGCAACCAGGGTTGTGGCAATGACTTTGGCAGAACTCCAATTGTCGGTACTGCTAAGTTTAAAGATTTTATCTATACCACCATTAACTACCATAGTCAGTGTGTTTTTGTCGGTCAACAACAAACCATCTGCCCCGGTAAAGTACTGATCGATAACGATCTTCTGTATGTTTTTCGGGTTTTTGAGGTCTACCTTAAACAGTTGCCCCTTAGCGCTATTGTCTACAATCAGGTACCCATCCGGATGAAAAACAATACCATTCAAGCCTATCCCAGCCGTTTTAAATAACTCATCAGTAGCAAATACCGTTGCTTTCCCATCGGCAGCAACCTTATAAATCGCACCGGCAAAACTATCTGTTATGTAAGCGTTGTTTTGCAGGTCGAAAGTAAGGTCATTTGCAAAATGTTTGCCCGGGATCAGTTTAGAAAGGTCAGTGTCTGTCAATTTCTTCCCGCTTTTTATATCTATTCCAATTAATCTGGCCATTTTCATACGGGTGGCGGGATTGGTATACTTGCTGTAATTTGCATCCGAAACACAGGCAAACAAGCGTTTCCCATCAGGATGTATTTTTAGGCCATATGTAGATTTAAGGGTAGTGTCTGGATACAAAATGCTGTATTTTCCTTCCGGCGTTACTTTGCCAATATTTCCAAGTCTGGCAGAAGACACATAGTAAACATTTGCATTTTTATCATAGGTGAGGCCTTCCGGATAACTTTCCAGGGCGTCAAACTCTATACGGGTAGAGGGTTCAGGTTTTACGGCCGCTATGGTAGCAAAGCCAAATACACCCAGTGCGATATAGGTTATTGCTTTCATATTATTTAGATTTTGTAATAGCGTAAATATTTCCCCCGGCATCGTCAGAAACGTATACTGTTCCATTTTTAGTTACTGTGATCCCTGCAGGTCTGCCAAAGCGTGAATCACCTTGCAAAAAACCCGTCAGAAAATCTTCAGCTCCTACAGCCTTGCCATTTTCAAAATGGATCCTTTGAACTTTATAGCCCACTGGTTTGTCTGCATTCCATGATCCATGCCATGCTACAAGTCCATCACCAGCCCATTCCTGCGGAATATTTGCCGCGCCTCGGAAAAATGTAAAGGCAATAGGAGCCATATGTGCTGTTAGTTCCAACACTGAAGGTTCGGTATTTTTTACTACAGCCTCTTTGGTGTTACCGGCCGGGTCTTCACGGCTCTTGTCTACTTCGCGTTTTCCATATGCATATGGAAAGCCGTAGTCTGCTCCCTTGACAATTTTGTTTACTTCCTCTGGCGGCCAGTCGCTACCTTTGGTATCTCCGCCGTTATCTATACCCCACATTTCTTTAGTTTCGGGCTGCCAGTCAAACCCTATTGTGTTACGTAAACCACTGGCATAAACTATGCGCGACCAGTTTGCAGGGTTTACCTGTAACATCACAGCGGTCTCTTTATCGCTTTCTTTGCAGTCGTTACATAACGAGCCAACGCTGATATACAGCTGGCCGTCCGGACCAAAATCCATGGTTCTGTTTGGATGCTGTCCGCCATCAGGCAGGTCTTTGATCAAGGTTTCGCCAGCGGTAAGTGTTAACGTTCCGTCTGGTTTAACGGGATAACGGCGTACTTCGTTACTGTTACATACGTACAACCAATTGTCTTTCATGGTAATACCATGTACACCTTTAAATTCAGATAGCACCGTTACCAGGTTTTCAAACTTGTTGTCGCCATCCTTGTCCTGTAACATCAACACATCGCCACCATCCCTTCGGGTAACATATACATTGCCTTGTGGACTGGTATATAACATTCGTGGCTTGCCTAAACCTGAGGCAGCCAATGTTACCTGCCATCCGGGAGGGGTTTTTAACAGCTTCAACATTTCTGGTTTAAAATCCAAAACCTGGGCATAACGCGTAATATTGGTCGATTTGGTTACATCGTTGGGTGGGATGCCGCGCTGTGCATCTGCTTGTTTCGCGCAAAGCGATAAAACAAGCAGGGAGGGTAATAAGAAGTTTAATTTTTTCATAGGAGTATTTTATGACGCTAACATAAAATGCTATGATAAGTTTTGGTCTTTGCCTACAAGTTCTTTCCTTGCCCAGCACGCTTAACGTTTTTTCTATCTATTAACATCCGATACTCCAAGCTTTTTTTTGCACAGCATACTGAGAAAGCAGATGGAATGGATATATACACGGACTATATCATTACCTAAAGGTTTTAAACCCGGCCTTTTGTTGCTTGCTGACGGATGTGCTAATGACTAGTCCGGCCGGAGATCCTGAACTGGGAAGGCGACATTCCAGAGGCCTTACGGAAAGAACGACTGAAATATGAATAGTCTGCATATCCCAGTTCAATTGCGATTTGTTTTACATCGACTTCGGTATGATACAGAAGACGCTTGGCTTCAGTAAATATTTCCTGCTGGATCCAGTAACTCACAGTGGCGCCGGTAACTTTTTTCACAGCCTCATTTAAATAACCCAGGGAAACGTAAAGCTTTGCAGCGTATGTAGATGGGCTCCTTAGCGTGTGACTATGTACCGAAAGTAAGTTTTTAAATTGGCTGGTAAGTTCATAAGCTCGTGTATGTGGATTTGTTATAATTTCAGCGCATTTAAAATTGCTGGCGGCCATAGCAAGGAATGTTTGCAGAAGGCTGTTGATGACGGGTAGGTAAAAATCGTTGACTTTTCGTACCGTAAACTCTTCACGTAATAAAGTAAGCAGCGTTGAGTATTGCTTTAACTCATGGTTTGTCACGGTATAGGGTTCTTGTCTTGTATGCCTATGCTCAAATACATTACGGAACTCTAGTGGAATAAGAGATGTGTCTATTGCCAGAAACCATCCTTCTGCTGATTCTGTTTTAATACGGTGATGGACTTGAGAAGGTGTGATATAAAAAAGCTGGCCAGGGTTAAGAATGACATTATTTTGCTCGATAATTAACGTGCCTGATCCAGTTGTGAGCAGGAAAAATATGTAATGATCGTCACGATGAGCACCGCTTAAGACCAATCCGTCTGGCCGTTCATCATTAGATTTAAAAACCTTGATCTGCAGACCAAGGTTTGTCTTTCTTTGTAACTGGTCTACAGGGATAACTTTCATTGAAACAAAAATATCATATTCCTCCTAAATTAAGGAGTTTGTCGGCATTACCATGCGCAATCTTTTCAAGCTGATCCTGAGGGAGGTCAATCGCATTTAAAAAATCAACGCCCATTTCATTCGTACTAAAGGGATAATCAATAGAAAACATAATATTATCAATACCAAAGGTATCCAAAGCAATCCTTAGTGGCGGCTGCGTAAAAAAGCCGCTGGTGGTTATATGGACCTGCTGCTGGAAAGTTTCAATAAGGGAGCGCTGGTTGGCGCCTCCGTTGCCCGGTTTGAAAGCCCTTTCTGATCTGGCCATCATCATTGGGAGCATTTCTCCCATATGGCCTATAATCAGTTTTAGTTTAGGATACATATCAAATATTCCGGCGTAAAGCAATCGTAACACATGTATTGCGGTTTCCGAATGCCAGCCCCAGCCGTAACAGGCTATAGCTTCTGCCATGCCAGAGTGATTAGGAAGGCCACTATAGTAAATGTCAGCTACTTCTTTTGGAGGAAGACCAGGATGAAGATAGATGGGGACGTCAAGTTTTTCCGCGCGCTCAAAAACCGGAGCAAATTTTGGATGGTCTAAAAATTGATTTTGCGTTAGCCCCCGAATCATTGCACCACGAAAACCATATTCTTTCACGGTGCGTTCCAGTTCATCTGCAGCGGCTAATGGAGCGGTTATTGGCAAATGGGCAAAAGAAGTAAATCGCTTTTCATAACCTGTAATTTTCTCGGCGATCAAATCATTATAACGCATCGCAAAAGCCGGAGCATCCTCGCTGCTTAACAAATTGGCTCCTGAACTATCTACTGAAAGTACCTGCATGGTTACACCATTATCATCCATCGATTTTAACCGGTCGCCTGTGATGTCGGCTAGTTTTGAGCTTAGCTGTTGCATAGCTTCTGATTTTCCAAAATCGCCCAGCGCCCCACTCGGAATTTTTGAAGTCATTTCAGGAAGCGAAATGTGTTCTTCAAGTGTTACTATTTTCATGTGTTCTTAATCTTTAAATATCCCTTACATAGCAAACCGTTTTCTCAACTACGGAATACAAAGAAACATACTTAATATCTATTGACAGTGAACAATGAATGGTAGTTGTAGGACAAAACATGGTTTACTAAATGACTATTTGGCCCTCCATATCTTGCGTGACAGTATTCCCATGCACAGCACAAGCAAAACAAAAAATCCGATAGCAAAATCTTTATTGGCGTTGATCAGGGCAGCCATTAATAAAGGCCCGGTACCGTAGCCAACAAAAAGAATCCCACTGCCAATGGCTATCAGCCTGCCGGCAGAAATTCCGGCCAGTGGCAGTTTTAGTATGCCAATAAATAGCGGCTGAGTAAAACAATATCCGAGAGAAATAACTGCCAATAAACATTCAGCAAGCCACAAGGGGATATTTAGCATCATAGTAAAAAGGGCCGCTATTGTTAATGCAAGACCTGAATAGAGGATACGGATTACTTTAGTATCAAGATGATAACGCAACATCAGCAATGTGGCGATATATCCAGGCAAACCAAGTATCAATAAGGCGGTGGCAATCTCATTTTCATTCAGTTTGTATTGTGTTGTAAAATAATAACTTACCCAAACAAATACTCCGGAATGGAACACTCCGGAAAGATAGACAAATGAGTAAATATTCTTGCCTTTCCTTATTAGTTGCAGACTTGATAAGCTCTTAACCATGTATTGCCTACGGTATTGATGAGCGTGATTTTTGTTAATAACCAGGATATAAAGTAGCCAGATTACTGCAGTCAGGATCCCGATGATCTGATATAGGGATCGCCATCCCACCGATTCGTTCAGCCATCCGCCAATGCTTGGGGCGAAAGTCATACCTGTTGCCAGATATAAAATAATCCCTATCATATTGATAAATGATTCTTTTTTGTCGACTGATCTGGTGGCTATGATAAGTGCTGCCGGTAACATAGTTCCGGTTCCCATGCCTGTAAGAACCCTGCAAAAAAGGAATACTTCTGCAGATTTAACTGTACTTAATACCAGCGAACCTAAACTCATTGCGAGAAGGGACAATAAAAACCACTTATCCGGTTTTTTGATTGTTGATGGGAACAGTGCCATTCCCGCTGCTGTGATGGCAAATGGAATGGCAAAAGCTGGAATTGACATTTCCAGCAGGGTAGAGTTGAATTCGTTAAGATAACCCGGTATCAATGGCGCAATAAAGTATAATTGAAACATTAACAAAAAGCATGATATACCTAATACGGCGTTAAGTAGATAGGAGTTCTGCCTGGTAACTGGTTTGCTTATTTGAAATTCCAATGAATACGTATCCTGTTGTTTATTCGATTCCCTGACCATAATATGATTTGGCGTTATTGACTAACCAAATTTAGACAAGAGGTTCTATAAATACTTATTAGTTAGATCATAACAGAATTTAGATTACTGATGAAAGCCGGCTGACCTGATTTGCCAAATAGATGATAAGCGCATGTATTGATCTATTCTGTAACATACCGCGGTATTTAGCGGCCGCTGAGTGATTTCGCTAAATATCGTCTCTGAATAATGTCGATTATTATCATTATATAGCTGATAGCTAGTTCTTTAAAAACGTTGGCATGCAATTGGAATAGTAGTGGGAGGACATTAACAAAAAATAAATATTATGAAAATTTTAGTAATTGGTGGTACTGGAAATCTCGGATCAAGAGTAGTAAAACAACTGCGTGCAAGTAACCACGACCCTGTGGTTGGCTCACCGTCAACTGGTGTGGATTCTTACACAGGTAAGGGCCTGGAAGCAGCGATGCAGGGCACCGAAGTGGTCATTGATTTGGCAAACTCAGCTCAATTTGACGAACAATCATCGATAGACTTTTTTGAACGGACTGCCAGCAACCTGACTGCTGCGGCTATCAATGGGGGTGTTAAGCATTTTGTGGCAATATCAATTGTAGGTGCTGATAGAATGGTAAACTTTGGATACATGAAAGCTAAAATAAGACAGGAAGAGATAGTCAAAAATTCGGGCATGCCTTACACTATTATCCGCAGTACACAGTTTTTTGAGTTTGTTCCATTCCTTACTACTGCTGCCACGCAAGGCAACGATGTTTTCGCCCCTGGAGTAGACTTTCAGCCAATCGCGGTGGAAAACGTTGCGGGATTGGTCGTTAAATATGCATTGGGCCAACCCCTAAACGGAACTGTTGAAATTGCCGGGCCAGAGCGTAAACCAGAAAGCGACTTTATCCAAAATTATATCAAAAATTTGGACCCGTCTAAAAATGTTATCCTCACTGGAAGGAATGAATATTATGGTGTGGAGATCCCAAAAGATGGACTGGTACCATTAGGGGAGGCTACACTGGGTAATACCCATTTTAACGATTGGCTCAGTACTCAGGCTTTGCCTGCCTGACAAGACGATAAAGCAATTAAATTACCAGCACCAAGACAACTTTACCAGAGGATACGCTTTAATTTAAATTAAGCTTGACAATTCAAATCTTTTAATGCAACTTTGATGCGAATTGAAAAAGCAAGGTAAAAATATACTCACTAAATGCTATCAGCTGGGATCGCTGCTGATGGTGCTGGTATTTCTTTCTATTTCAGTTATCCAGGCGATGCATAGTCACAACCGGCTGGCACAAACCGAGCAAGGCGGTAATGATGACGATTCCATTTCAGCATCTGATCAATGTCAGCTTTGTGATTACTTTACCCAAAAACAAAGTAAACAGTTATTCTATTCATATGCGGTAGTATTGGTATTGCCTGTTCCAGAGCCAATCTCCTTTAATACCAAAATTTTTATAGGTAACTATAAATTTACCCTTCAGGGCTTCACCAACAAGGGTCCGCCGGCAATGTTCGCCTAGGCAATTTTTCCCATTCCTGGCAAATATCCTGTGCTGCGTGTATTACGGTACCTCAGCATAATACTGATCGTTTCCCATTTTTTTATTTAGCGTTTGCTTATGCACCGGTATGCTTTCTTTTTAGCATTCGGCTTGCCATTGGTGGTTCATATCGCTACTAACTTCATCTTACGTGAAGAGACTTTTTACTATACTACTGTTCCTCATTCCATTTTTGGAAACGATGGGGCAAGGACTCACTTTGTCCGGAAAAATTACTGATATGCAGCAACAACCACTTAAGGGTGTGCTGGTTAGGCTCAGCGCAAGACCTGAACAGGTTTTTACTGATGCCACAGGTACATATTTATTTAGTGCGCTGCCGGCCGGCAATTATGAACTGAAGGCAAGTCTGGAAGGTTTTAAGGAAACCACGATGAAGCTGAGGGTTAACGCTTCCAGTATACGGGTGACACTCATCTTACATCCGCTACGGCATGAGCTGAAGGAGGTTACTGTAAAGGATAAACACATTGAACTGCGTAAAACCGAGGAGTCGCTCAATGTAGAGGTAGTAAATACAGCGTTTATCCAGCGAAACCTGGGCGGAAGCCTGATGAAAACATTGGAACGCTTGCCGGGAATCAAAACGATAGGTATAGGCTCGGGACAATCAAAACCATTGATACGTGGATTGGGCTTTAACAGGGTAGTAGTTGTTGACAAGGGAGTAAAACATGAAGGACAACAATGGGGTGCGGACCATGGGCTTGAGATTGACCAGTTTGCGGCAGGCGAGGTTGAACTGATAAAAGGTGCGGCATCATTTGTATATGGTTCAGATGCGATCGGCGGGGCAATAGATATTAAGCCTGCAGCGTTGCCGGCACCCAATACGATGGGAGGATCAGTAGACCTGATAGGAAAAACCAATAATAACTTATATGGCACCTCGGTAAACCTCTTTGGTCGCAATCAGCATTGGTTTTTTGATGGGCGGTTGACTTACCAGAATTACGGCGATTACCGGGTGCCTGCCGATCAGGTTTATGTATACGATTATGCGGTTAACTTATATAAAAACAGACTTCGTAATACAGCTGGTAATGAAACCGGTTTACACCTCAATACGGGGTATGTGAATGATCATTTCCGTTCTGTTTTTTACCTCAGTAATATTTATAGTAAAAGTGGTTTTTTTGCCAATGCACACGGACTGGAGCCCCGTCGGGTAAATGAAGTACTGCATGATCAGTCTAGTCGCGATATCCTGATGCCAAGCCAGGAGGTTAACCATTTTAAGCTGATTAACCATACGGAATACCAACTGGATGCACACCGGCTGGAGCTGGAACTTGGATATCAGCATAATTTTAGACAGGAATATAACCAGTACGTAAACCATGGTTATATGCCTCCGGTTTATCCGGCAGACCTCAAAATTCCGGCAGATCTGGAAAGGGAATTTGATAAACAAGTGTATAGTGCCAACCTGCGTGACAATTTTATAGTGGGAAAACACACGGTTAAATTTGGTGGAAATGTAGAACAACAAAACAATGGCATTTATGGCTGGAGCTTTCTGGTGCCTGCTTTCCGGCAAACTACAGCGGGGGCGTTCGTCTATGATAAGTATAAGCTAAGCGAGGAGGTGCTGCTCCATGCTGCGTTGAGATATGACTATGGACGGATCCATATGTTTGGTTATCAGGATTGGTTTAACTCTACAACAACTAGCAATGGGGTAACTGTTGCTGAAAAGTTAACCCGTGCGGAGGACCTTAGCCGTTCGTTTAATAGTGTGGTGTGGTCGGCCGGGTTAAACTATAATCCAGAAGGTAGCTTTAGTTTAAAAACAAATATCGGTAAAAGTTTCAGAATGCCAATTGCTAAGGAACTGGCTGCTAATGGCGTAAACTATCATTATTTTAGCTACGAGCGTGGTAATCCTGGTTTATCTCCCGAACAATCTTACCAGGCAGATTTCAGCCTTGGCTGGACAACCGAGCGCTGGTCGGTTCAGGTGAGTCCCTTTTACAATTACTTTCCAAATTATATCTATCTGAACCCAACTTCTGGCCACGACTATTTTTATGGTGCGGGCAACCAGGTATTTGAATATGCGCAAAGCCGTGTAATGCGTTACGGTGGCGAAATGCAATTAAAATATAAGCTTTTAAACAGCCTGAGTACTGAAGTGCTGGCCGAATATCTGTATGCCAGGCAATTGTCTGGCGATAAAAAAGGATATACACTTCCGTTCTCGCCTCCTGCATCGGCCTTGTTTAACCTTACCTGGTCGCCAACCCTGAAGGGCCGCTTACAAAACAATTACCTGTCTGTAGACTATCGGCTTACTGCAGCGCAGAATAATATTGTGCCGCCGGAAAAGAAAACACCTGGGTACGGGACCATTAACCTGCAGGCTGGAACGAAGATCCGTATTGATCAACAGCCATTAATGATCAGTCTGCAGGCGCAGAACCTGCTCAATACCCGCTACCTCAATCACACCAGTTTTTACAGGCTGATTGAACTGCCTGAGGCCGGGCAAAATCTAATTCTTTCGCTTAAAATCCCTTTTAATCTGCATCGGGCAGCATATAGAAACGTGAACAATTAATCAGTCATATAACACAACAATTAATAGATCATAAAACACACCAATTAATCAATCATAAATCTCAATACTTAAAAGTTATGAAAATGAAAAGAACGATACTGAACTTTTTGCTTTTTGCCTTATGCTTTACAGCCTGCAAGAAAGACAATGATGGCAATCCGGAATTAGCCCTGCCCATCATTAGTAATCTGGAAATAGGCATCAATAATAATGAATCTGCCATAATAGGAAAGGACTTCCATTTTAATGCGGAAGTGTTGGTTTCGGGCAAAATAGAAGATGTACAAGTGAAGATCCTGCCACGCAGCGGCGAGAACTATAGCAAGGTCTGGAGCCATCAGATCACCTGGGACCAATACAAGGATGCCAAAAATACGACTGTTCATAAACACTTTTATATCCCCACCAATGCTGCTGAGGGTAAGTATGATTTTGTGATCATCGTGAATGACCAAAACGGCACTCATCTGGAAGTGAAAAAAAGCCTGACTATCTACACAGAGGCCAACGCCCCGGATTCCATCGAATTAGAACATTAATAATTTAAAATCACAATAAGTATGAAAAAGCCAATACTCTACCTTTCATTCATTGCTTTGCTGTTTGTCAGTGCCTGTAAGAAGGGCGGTGAAACAGCAATTGATACTGTATATCCGGTAATTGATATTACAGGGGCTACTGCCTTCCCAAAACAATGCAGCCAGGTAAAACGCGGAGAAAAATTCGTATTCCGCGCAGCCCTCAGTGATAATACTACTCTTGGCTCAGTGAGCGTAGATATCCATCACAATTTTGACCACCATACCCATAGTACGGAGGTAGAAACATGCGGTATGGATGCGGTAAAAATACCGGTTTTACCCTTCCTGCTTATACAAAGTTATCCTATACCAGTGGGGCTTGGAAGCTTTGAGGTACAACAGGAAATTACGGTGCCAGCGGACATAGATCCGGGAGACTATCATTTTATGATCCGCCTCACGGACAAGGAAGGCTGGCAAACTATCAAGGGCTTAAGCATCAAAATTATATAACATCACCATTAACCAATCATTCAAAATTTATGGACACAAAAAACAATTTCAAAAAACTGGCAATGATCCTGGCACTGGCTGTGGCATTTACAGCTTGTAAAAAAGACAACGATACTCCCGCAGTGGAAGAGGACGTTGCTGCTAAAGAGCATAAATACGTTCGCCTCCTGGTGAGTGACGAACTGACTAATCAGCTCAGTTTAGTGGATCCATTTGCAGGAACTATTACAGCTTTCAATGGTAAATACCCTTTGGCAAATCTGTATGCTACAGCGTCTGGTCGTTACGCGGCGGTACTTTACGGCAGCCAGAACCTGGCAGAGGTGTTTGACAGCGGCCTGCTCTCGCATGGCGACCATATTGATGTGGACCGTGCACCGCAGTGGAGTACGATTACGGCTACTGGCCTGAAGCCTACCCACTTTAAGAGCAAGGGTACCGAATCATTGATTTTCAATGATGGCGATGGCACATTGAGCATTGGAAACGATGCCGATTTCAACACCGCCGGTGCGAAATTTGGAGTGATCAACGCAGGTCTGTTACCTCACCATGGTGCGATGGCACAATTTACTAACGGCACGTATGCGGTTACCGTTGCTGCAAGCACCGGGGCATCACCAAACCGTGTAAAGGTGATTAGCAAAACTGGTAGCCTGGTACACGCTTCCACATTAGAAATCGGGAATATCCATGGCAACGCAAGCGACGGAAATGTAGCTGTGTTCGGTGGTTTTGCCAATGCAGCGGCAACTTCGGGCGGTGTGCTGGTGGTGAGCGCATCTGGAGAACAGCGTCTTATCCCTAATCCGGATGGATTTGGGGCTTTCCGTTTGGCAAGTATTTATTATGCGGAGTCTGCTAAAAAGTTTATTGGATATGTGGCCACTAAAGGAGCTTATCTTATTGATATTACAGGTAATAAAATTACACCT
>Ga0247815_10002111_pt1 | contig 14777 bp, 12 predicted proteins | sample UWRJL194509B1_FD_181014 | JGI IMG/M metagenome (GOLD analysis project Ga0247815, IMG submission 181014) | Plant litter microbial communities from Arlington Agricultural Research Station in Wisconsin, United States - UWRJ-L194-509B-1 | ecosystem: Environmental > Terrestrial > Plant litter >...
GACACTCTCGGTGTCGGCATCAACGTGCCGATCCGCACGGTGCTGCTGACCGCGCTCACCAAGTTCGACGGAACCAAGATGCGCCAGCTCACCGCGCGAGAGTTCCACCAGATCGCCGGTCGCGCGGGTCGTGCGGGTTACGACACCGCCGGTACCGTCGTCGCGCAGGCGCCCGAGCACGAGGCCGAGAACGCGCGGCTGGTTGCGAAGGCGGGGGATGACCCGAAGAAGCTGAAGAAGGTAGTGCGCAAGCGCGCTCCCGAAGGGTTCGTCTCGTGGGGTGAGCCAAGCTTCCAGCGGCTCATCGCCGCTGAGCCCGAGACGCTCACCTCGAGCATGCAGATCAGCCATTCGATGCTGCTCAACGTCATCGGTCGGGGCGGGGACGCCTTCGCCGAGGTACGCGACCTGATCTTCGAGAGTCACGACCCGTGGAAGTCGAAACTTGCAATGGCGCGCAAGGCGCTGTCGATCTACCGCACCCTTCGGGCGGCGGGGATCGTCGAGCAGGTGACGGTGGACGTGCCGCTGTCCGGACAGTCGTTGAATGAACACAGTGATGACGATCTGGTCTCCTGGGACGAGCGCATCCAGATCCAGCTCACCGTCGACCTGCAGCCGAACTTCGCGCTCAACCAGCCGCTGTCACCGTTCGCGCTCGCCGTGTTCGAACTGCTCGACCCCGAATCACCGACGTACGCGCTCGACATCATTTCGATCCTCGAGTCGACCCTCGACAATCCGCGTCCGATCCTGTCGCAGCAGCAGTTCCTCGCCCGCGGTGAGGCCGTCGCGTCGATGAAGGCCGAGGGAATCGAATACGACCAGCGGATGGAGCTGCTCGACGCCATCACCTACCCGGAGCCCCTCAAAGAGCTGCTGGATGCCGCCTTCGAGCAATACAGCGCGACGCAGCCGTGGGTGGCCGACTTCGAACTGAAGCCCAAGTCGGTCGTTCGCGACCTGTACGAGCGGGCAATGACCTTTGCCGACTACGTCGGCTACTACAAGGTCGCCCGCTCGGAGGGGCTCGTGCTTCGCTACCTGTCCGACGCCTACCGCGCTGTGCGGCAGACGGTTCCGGACGAAGCGAAGAGCGAAGACCTGCTCGACCTGATCGAGTGGCTCGGCGAGCTCGTTCGCCAGGTCGACTCGAGCCTGCTCGACGAGTGGGAGCAGCTGATCAACCCGACCGCGCCCGGTGAGAAGCCGGTGCTGCCGCCGGCGCCCCCGAGCGTGGTGGGCAACCTGCGCGCGTTCCGGGTGCTCGTGCGCAACGAGCTGTTCCGCCGGGTGCAGCTTGCCGCGCTCGAGAAGTGGGAAGAACTCGGCGAGCTGGATGCGACGTCAGGCTTCGACGCGGACGGCTGGGCTGACGCGATGGACCCGTACTTCGACGAACACGACGAGGTCGGAACCGATGCGGATGCCCGCAGCTCGGCGATGCTCATCGTCGACGAGGGCCCGACCGAGTGGAAGGTTCGCCAGATCTTCTCCGACCCGGCCGGCGACCACGACTGGGGAATCAGCGCGACGATCGACCTCGAGGAGTCAGCCGAGCGCGGCGTTGCCGCCGTGCGGGTGACGAGCGTAGGGATGATCGAGCAGTAAGCCCGTCAACCGGGAGTTGTTTTTCGCGGGTGATGGTTTCGATACGCTCGCTGGCGCTCGCACTCAACCAGCGAGGGAGGGCGGGTGATGGTTTCGATACGCTCGCTGGCGCTCGCACTCAACCAGCGAGGTCGGGCGGGTGATGGTTTCGATACGCTCGCTGGCGCTCGCACTCAACCAACGAGGTCGGGCGAGTGATGGTTTCGAACCCCTCGTTGGTTGAGTAGCGCGCGACGAAGGAGCACGCGTATCGAAACCATCGCCTGCGACAACTCGTTGGTTGAGTGGACGACGCGAGGAACGAGCGCCGCCCGTATCGAAACCATCGCCCGCGATGCCGATGTTTCAGACGGAGCCGCTACAGCCCGAGGTGATTCTCCAGGAATGCGTTGGTAAACGTGCGCTCGGGGTCATAACGGGCAACAAGCGCACGGAAGTCGTCGAACCGCGGGTACAGCGGCGCGAGGGCAGCGGCATCCGCGCTGAACACCTTTCCCCAGTGCGGACGCGCACCGAGCGGAAGCAGCTCGGCCTCCAGCATCCGAGTCGCCGCGGCGATCTCGGACGGCAGCTTCTTCCAGGTGAAGTGGATGGCGACCGCGTCGGTCCCGTACGACCCGCTCAGCCACAGGGAGTCGGCCGTCATGGTGCGGATCTCGCTGACGAGCAGCAGTGGGGCGACCAGCTGGCGCAGTGAGCGCACGACCTCGATGGCCGCGACCGCATTGTGCCGCGGAACGAGGTACTCGCTCTGCAGCTCCTCGCCGTTCGACGGGGTGTACTCGAGCTTGAAGTGTGCGAGGCGGTCGCTCCACGGGCCGGGGATGCCGCCCTGAACGGTGGTCGTCGATGCCTCGAGCTCGGGCAGCGGATGCCGGTCGACTATTTGCGGCGTAGCGCCGAAGATGTGCGCGGGCGGGGCGGCGGCATCCATTCTGCTTTTGGTCCAGACGGTCTCGATCGAATCGCCGAGCCAGTTCGTGAAGACGCTCACGCTGTAGGCGCTGGAGGTGACCGTGTCGAGGTTGCCGAGCAGATCGTCCCAGGCGAGACCCTGGTAGATGTCCTGGCGCACGTCGAAGGTGGGCTGGATGTCGAGGGTCACGCTCGTGAGAATGCCCAGGGCACCGAGAGAGACGATGGCACCGTCGAAATCAGCGTCGCCGCGCGAGATGGTGACGAGTTCGCCGTCGGCGGTGACGAGCTCGATCGCGGCGACGGCGGTGGCGAGGTTGCCGTTGCCGTCACCGGAGCCGTGGGTGCCGGTCGCTATTGCTCCGGCGATGGAGATGTGGGGGAGCGAGGCGAGGTTGTGCAGTGCCCAGCCGCGTTCGTGCAGGGTGGTGGCGACATCCCCGTAGCGGAGTCCGGCGGCGACCGTGACTGTGCGTGCCTGCTCGTCGATGTCGATGAACGCGGGGAGCGCGTCGAGGCTGACGAGAATGCCGCTGGTGTCGGCGAGAGACGTGAACGAGTGCCGGCTGCCGAGTGCGCGGATGCGTGGGGCGGCGGCCACGGCATCCTGCAGGTCGGGGATCGTTTCGGGGCGGAACAGCGAGGCTGCTCCGTAGCTGTAGCTGTCGGCCCAGTTGGAGCCGATCGAGCCTGAATCGGTGATCTGGTTCACGAGAAATCCGTTCGCGACGTCGTCGTCGGGCGCTGGCAGGTAACTGTCATGCATCCATTGTGCTCTTGTGGGTTGCCTATGATGGCAAAATGCGCGCGAGCTACACAGAGACACTGACTGAGCTCGATGGCGTGTCAGTGTCGGTGAAGCGTTTCGACGGTACCGGCCCGGCGTCCGGGCGTGACTTTGTTCTCGTGCACGGCGTGGGGATGTCGTCGCGGTATTTTCATCCGCTCGCGACCGAGCTTGCCGCGCAGGGAACCGTCTGGGTCATCGATCTTCCCGGTTACGGTGCTTCTCCGCGGCCAAGGGATGCGGATGGCCACCTGCGGGAAATGACGATTGCGGACCACGCGGATGCGCTCGGCCGATGGATCACCGCAGCCGGAATCAGTGAGCCCGTACTTGTTGGACACTCAATGGGCTGCCAAGTCGTTACCCGGCTCGTTGTGGATGCGCCAGCAACCAGTGACCGAGTCGTGCTCATCGCGCCGACCATCAATCCGGAAGCCCGAACGCTCTATCAGCAGTCAAAGAAACTCGCCTATGACGGGATGCTCGAGTCGACGCCGGTGAATTTCATCCTGGTCACCGACTCGATGTTCCGCGCCGGGCCGCGGTACTTTTTCCAGCAGCTTCGCCACCTGCTCACCGACCGCATCGAGGACCGGCTTCCGCAGGTTGCGGCGAAGACTCTCGTGATTGTCGGTGAGGACGACCCGATCGTTCCGGTGGAGTGGGCGAGCCTGGTCTCTCGGCTGGTGCAGCGCGGTCGGCTGCTCGTCACCGACGGCCCGCACATCGTGATGTACCGCCGGGCGAAAGAAATTGCTCCGCAGATCGTGCAGCACGCGATGCCCGACCACGCGAGTGTTCCGAGGGCGCTGTGATCAGTCTTCCGCGTGCGGCCGCGATGCTCGTCGCGGATCTCGCCTACGGTTCGCGCAAGTTCGCCTACGGCCGTATCGCGCGGCTGCGGCGCCTGTTCCCCGCGGGGGAGAAGGCGCCGGTGTTGCTGATTCCGGGGGTATACGAGACCTGGGACTTCCTGCGGCCGCTGGCGGCAAAGCTCAGTGCAGCCGGGCATCCGATTCATGTACTCGCGGACCTGCGCCGCAACACGATGCCGGTAGCGGATGCCGCGGCGCTCGCCGCACGCTACCTCGCCGAGCACGACCTGCGCGACGTCGTGATCGTCGCGCACAGCAAGGGCGGGCTCATCGGCAAGCACCTGATGCTGCTCGACGACCCCGACACCCGCGTCGCCCGCCTGATCGCCCTGGCGACGCCGTTCAATGGCTCGTCGCGGGCGCGCTACTTTCCGAATAAGACACTGCGCGAGTTCATGCCGACCCAGTCGACGCTCGCAATGCTGACCGCGGATGCCACCGTGAACGAGCGAATCACGTCGATCTACGGCGTCCTCGACGCACACATTCCCGAGGGAAGCGAACTCGCCGGAGCCCGAAACATCCGTGTCCCCGTGATCGGTCACTTCCGCATCCTGACCGACGAGCGAGTGATCGGCGTCGTTGTGGATTGCGCGGACGAGACCGCGCCCCGAGCGGACGTCGCTCCCTGAGCCCAAACCCGATCTCGGGGCCGCTCCCGCTCCCTGAGCTTGTCGAAGGGTTGGTAGTCAGCTGGCGGCGCACGTTGTAGTGAGACACTCTCCGTATGAGGGTCAATTGGTTGCTGCGGAAATCTGCTGACACCACCCTGCCCTTTTTCCGCAGAGTGTCCCGATTCCAGAAGGCCGTTGGCGAGTTCGAGATCTTCGGCTATCAGGGGACCATGAACCAACTCAAGATAGCGACCGGCCTCGGCGAGCGTGAATGGACTTCGGAGCGTTTCGATCTCGCAATCAAACTGATAGCGGTCGCATATGCATCGTGGTTCGAATTCCAGGTGGAAGCGGCAGAGCATGCGCGCCGAGCAAAGAGACTCGGCAAGCACGTTCCAATTCAACGAGCGGACCTTTTTGCTACCTGGCGAGAACGCTATTTCGACGATGAGACTCGGTCGTTGTGGGGGATCACGCCGAAGAGCGGAGTCACCTCAATGGCTGATTTTGCTATGGATCAACGATCGGCCATGCCGTTCGGAGACCCGAAACCGTACGTTCCGTAGATACGGGCGGCTGCACCTCCCATTGATGGTTGGCTCGCCGACTTCAGCGCGGCCGCCGCTATCGAAGTCCTCGACGTCGATTTGCGGAGCTGATCTGAGATATTGTCAGCAGGAGGCATCGACAGAAGGGCGCTCATGGCCGATCAGCCATTGGAGGCAGAATCTCGATTCCCGCCGCATTGGATTCCTGAGAGTGAGATGCCCGCGGAAGTTGTTGTGGCGATGGATCGTTGGGCCGAGCGTTGGCCGACGCTTCCACTCGGCGACTCGAATAACATGCGCGACGTGGGCATTCATTCGATGCGCTTCCACAGCCTCCCGCTGTCAAAGCAGTATCCGGATTCCGGTGTGGAGTACGCGGAGATGCTCCAGCGGCATTCTCAGACTCTGGCGGACTTAATCGCGATGTCCGAGTCCGATTCAAACGCATCACTCATCGTCATGACCCGGAGCTGGTCGACAAGGGATCCGAAGCCAACCGAACGTGTGGAATGGCTCGACCGTCTATTTCCTGCGACTTACCTTTGCAGCATGCTTGCTGACCCCGATGATGAGCCGGACGAATTTGGGCAGATATGGGCACACGTTTATGTGAGCATCGTGCAACCAAATGCTCCGGAGTTGGTTTCGCTTTTTATTCTTGTCGCCGATGAAATCGCGATGAATGTGGCTATATTTCCTCCGTCGCTCGATTGGATGTACGAGCCGTACGACGGCGGTGCCGATGTTTCTTGTTTAACCGAGAGTCAGATTGAAGATCTGGAGTCCGCCCACCCTGATTGGGTCCCGGGCGACTATGTCTACAAAAACTATCCGCGGGAACCAGAAGACGGCCTCACGTGGGAGTTCGAATCGCACGGAATGTCTGAGTCAGCTGCACGCCGACTAGCGGAGGTGGCCGAGGAAGAAAACTTACTCAGCACGAACGGACATGTCCACGATCCGAGGAGAACCCTGACAATCCGGCTGAACCGCGAAGATGCGCAGCTTGCAGACATGATCATCAAGAACCAGCCGAGGCTCGTGGCTGAGTGGCGGGAATCTGAACTGACTGAGGTGTCACCGGAGCAAGCGAAAGCCAAGTTGGACGAGAGGTTCTCATTGTTCGACGCTCTCGATGAATTCCTGAATGAGGATGGATACCGGATGCCGATCGAAGCGGTGAACGGTGCCCTGCCCGGAAAGTTCTGGGATCCGCAACACGACTACACCGGCATCGACGGCACTGCCTCCGAAGAGATTCCCTCAGCGTCCGACAACTAAACGGGACCGTATGCCGCTTACCAGCCGAGCGCGACACCCCCTCGCGGGTGTTGACTAGCTTCATGACACGAACCGAACGCCTCGTCCTCTCCATTGCGGTCCTTGCGGCGTTCGTCACCTTTCTCGACGGCTCGGTCATCAACGTCGCGCTCCCGGCGATCGAACGCGAGCTCGGCGGCGGCATCACGGCGCAGCAGTGGGTCGTCGACGCCTACCTAATAACGCTCGGAACGCTCATCCTGCTCGCCGGCTCCCTGTCGGACGCGTTCGGTCGCATGCTCATCCTCAAGGTCGGGCTCATCGGATTCGGAGTGACCTCGCTGCTCATCGCGATCTCGCCGAACTGGCAGCTGCTCGTCGTCATGCGCGCGCTGCAGGGCATAGCCGGTGCGCTGCTCGTGCCGAGCGCTCTCGCCATCATCATCTCGACGTTCTCCGGCCCGGCGCAGGCCAAGGCGATCGGAACCTGGACCGGCTGGACGAGCGCCGCCTTTCTCGCCGGCCCGCTGCTCGGCGGACTCTTCACTGACTACCTCAGCTGGCGCCTGGTGTTCGCGATCAACATCATCCCGATCGTCGTCACCCTCGTGCTCATCGCGAAACTCGGCCAGAAGAACGAACGGCCGGAGGGATCGGGCATCGACTGGTTTGGTGCCGTGCTCGGCATCGTCGGCCTCGGCGGGCCGGTGTTCGCGCTGATCGAGCAGGGCAACTACGGCTGGACGAGCCCCGGCATCTTCCTTCCGTTCGGAATCGGAATCGTTTCTCTCGTAGCGTTCGTACTGCGGCAGCGCACGGCAAAGCATCCGATGCTCCCGCTCGCACTGTTCCGCGTCCGCAACTTCTCGGTCGGCAACGTCGCCACAACCCTGATCTACGCCGCACTCTCACTCGGAGGGTTCCTCGTCGGAATCTACCTGCAGCAGGTCGCCGGCTTCTCGGCCACTCTCGCCGGCCTCGCGTTCCTGCCGATCACGATCATCTCGTTCGTGCTGTCGTCGACGTTCGGCAGCCTCGCCGGAAAGTGCGGCCCACGACTGTTCATGGGACTCGGACCCATCGTCGGCGGCATCGGCTACCTGCTCATGCTGTCGGTGCAGGACGACATCAATTACTGGACACAGCTTCTTCCGGGTGTTCTGTTGTTCTCGATCGGCCTTACCGCGACGGTCGCGCCGCTCACCGCTGCCATCCTGGGGTCCATCCCGCCCGGACAGTCGGGAATCGGCTCGGCGATTAACAACGCCGTCTCGCGCATCGCCGGCCTGCTCGCGATCGCTTTCGTCGGCGTGATCGTCGGCCCGACCCTCGACCTCGCGTCGTTCCACCGCGGACTGCTCGTGACCGCGGTGTTGCTGATTGTGGGAGGCGTCGTGTCGTTCATCGGCATCCGCAACGTGATCAAACCGCCCAGCGAAGCCGAAACTGCAGAAGCGACGGCCTAGGCGTACAGGGCGGATCCCGCGGAGGTGATCATCGCCACGTTCAGAATCGCGGCTGACATGATGAGTTGGAACAGCACTCGCGTCGGCGGGCGAGTCACCGCGAGAAAAATGGTGGCCGCTGCGATGCCGAGCGAGACGACGAATCCGAGCAGCTGAAGGTTTCCGGTGTCCGGACCGAACGCGACGAGAGCGGATGCCGCGGCAAGCGCCACCGCGATGACGACCCCCGAGACGCGGCGGCCGAGCCGGTGGGGGAGCCCGCTGACGCCGGTAGCCCGATCGTCATCCAGGTCGGGCAGCACGTTGGCGAAGTGCGCGGAGACGCCGAGCAGTGCGCCGGCGCCGAGTGCCCAGGGCGCCGCGAGCCGCGGGTCGGCACTCGCGAGCGTGACGATGAGCGGTAGCGATCCGAAACTCACGATGTACGGGACGACCGACAGAACCGAGTTCTTGAGGCCCGCGTTGTACGCCCAGGCCGAGCCGATGAAGAGCGCGTGCACGAGGGTCGCCGCCCAGCCGAGTGGGAGCGTCAGCGCGATGGCGACGACAACGGCTCCCACCGCCACGTTGCGTGCGGTGGCTGCGCTCACGAGCCCCTGGGCGACCGGCTTGTCGGTGCGCCCGACGGCGCGGTCGCGGTCGGCGTCGATCCAGTCGTTGGAGAGCCCCACCGACGCCTGGTTGAGAAGCACCGCGAGCCCGAGCAGCACTATCCGCCATCCATCCAGTTCCGCGGCGATCGCGAGAACAACGGCGACGGCGGTGACCGCGAGTGCCGGACCCGGGTGGGTGGAGCGAGCGAGAGCGACGACGGGCGGCATCCCCACATCGTAGAGCCAGCTGCATCCGGGGCCGCGAGCCTCACCGTGCGGAGTCGCGCGGCGGACCAAATGAAGGACGGAACGACCACTAAGTCCCGGAATTCCGGGCGGCGGCGTGCACTAAAAACGATTCAGTCCTTCATTTGTAAACAACAGGAAAAAAGTCGATCGCTACGCGCCGTAACGCAGCCTCTGCCAAGGCTTCCCCGCTACGGTGGTGCCATGCCCGCGATTTTCAGCCCCGATTCCCTCGCGCAATTTTTACCCGGAACCTGGACCATCCGGGCGACGAACTTTCCGTTCTGGCTCTCCGGTGAACGCGTGGATGGGCGACTGAACTACTCGCTGGTGCGCGAAGATCCGCTGACTCTCGGCGACCTCGTCACCTATTCGAAGCCGGACGGAACCGCGAAGAAGATCGCCGGCATCGATCGCTGGACCGGCGAAGGATTCACCTGGCGCGGCAAGGGACTGATGACCGTGCTCACGAGCAAGTGGAAGGTCACCGGCGCGAGCGATGACCTCGAGATCGTCGCGATCCAGTACGAGAAGAGCCCGGTGACGCCGGCCGGCATCGACATCATCGCCCGCGAGGGTCACCCGGCGACCGAGGCCCGGCAGCTCGTCGCCACTCGCACCGACCAGTTCGGGCTCACGGCGGAGCAGTTCGCCACACTCTCCTGGTTCTAGCCGGCGTAGTGTTCGGCCGCCGCCAGCCTCCGATCCCCGACGTAAAGTCGGCAATCCTGGCCGCCACACCGCGTCCAGAACTCTGCTCCCGGCGTGTCGCCGAGTCCTGCCGACTTTAGGTAAAAAATCCGGGCGAGAACGCCGGGTATCTAGTTGTCCGACCCGCTGCCGATGATCTCTTCGCGCACGCGCCGCAGGTCTTCGAGCAGCGACCCGATCAGGATCCAGTGCGTCGGATGCGGCCGCAGGATCGCGAGCGGAGCCGTCAGCGCCGGCAGCTCGGCCGTGACCGTCGTCGGTTCGGCGCCTTCGGGGTCCCGTCCGACGAGCCGCAGGTCGTGCGCGGCCCGGCGAAGTTCGGTCGCGATCTCGGCGACGGTCGGTTCGCTCAGCAGCGACTCGTCGTAGTTGTCCCGCACCGCCCTGACCATGCCGAGCACGCGCGTGACGAGGATCGACAGGCGATCGAGCAGTTCGGCATCCCGCTGCAGCACGCGCCGGTGGCGCCCGCCACGGGGGTTGAGGGTCAGGCTCTCTTCGCCGTTCTTGATCGCGGTGGCGGCGGTATCCCGCAGGCCGCGCAGCTTTCGAGTGCGCACGAGCAGCGCTTCGAGTTCAGCGGATGTCGTTGCCGAGTCGAGCGCGTCGGCGAGAGCTTCGAGACAGGTGGCTACCTCGCGCAGCAGTCGGCCGACCGCGAGGTGAGCCGGCTGCAGCAGCACCGGAGGCACGATGAGCGCGTTGACTACGAGGGCGACGATTGCGCCGATGATGGTCTCGAGAATGCGGTCGATCGCATAGCCAGGCGTCTGCGCGCCGATGGCGAGCACGAGCATCGCACTGATTGGCAGTTGGTTGGCCGAGCCCGGACCGAGTTTGAAGGCCCAGGCGATGAGGAGCGCCACGACGATGACGGCGAGAACGATCCAGCTGGCATTGCCGAAGAAGTAGCCGACGGTGAATGCGAGAACGACGCCGCCGATGACGCCGACACTGCGCTCGAGCCCTTTAGCGAGGCTCTGGTTGACGCTCGGCTGCACAACCAGCAGTGCCGCGATCGCGGCGAAGATCGGCAGCGGCTGGCCCAGCAGGACGACACAGAGCAGCCACGCGGCAATCGCGGCAACCGAGGTCTTGATGACCTGAAGGAGAGGTTGACGTGCGCTGGACTGGAGGGAAGGAACAAATCGCACCGTTCAAGCGTAACCGGGGGCGGCATCCGCTCGGCCGTGCTGGCTAGACGAACACCGGCTCGCGCTCGAGAAACCGAGCGTACTTCTCGGCGGCGGCGCGGAACCCTCTGGTCTGCGTAGCGGAGAGCGACTCGAACGGCGCCGCCTCGATCGACACAGTCTTCGCAGAGATGGTGCGGCGCCAGGTCCCCAGGACCTCACCGTTGATCACGATCGTCGAGAGGAACATGCCGTTACTGCCCGGCACGATCGTCTGCGCGTGCTCGGGGGCCAGCTGGGCACTGCGGTCCGAGTAGCCGAGCAGGTACTCGTCGAACCCGGGCAGGGCGTAGACGGCGGCGGGAGCGGGGGCAGCATCCTTCGCGAGATAGTGCGCGGTGTCGTCGACGACGAGTTCGTCCAGCTCGTCGCGGGCAATTGCGAGACCGCGGCGGGCGTCGGTCAGGGTGAGGGATGCCCACCAGGCGAGATCGCGGATCGTCGCCGGTCCGTGACTGGTGAAGTAGCGACGGGCGAACTCGCCGAGAGCTTCGTCTCGTCCGAGGATGCGGGGATTCGGAACCCAGTCGTCGAGCAGTGCGAAGGTCTGCTGCTTGCCGTCCACTGCGGCGAAGACGATCAGCCGGGAATGCGCGAGGAACCCGATCAGGTGGGCACCGCGCTGCCCGGCGGTGGAGACACCGCCGGCCTCGAACGCCGCCAGCAGGTCCGCGCGACGGATGGACTTGCCACCGGTCAGCTGCTCGGTGGTGATTTCGGTGGCGCGCGCGAAGTCGGCGTCGGTGAGTTCGAGTTGGGTGTGGCGACCGGCCGCGGTTCGCATCGTCCGCTCGGCAGTGACGGAAAGCATCCAGCCGAGGTCTTCTGGTGCGGTGAAGTGCAGGGTTCCGCGCATCGGCCAGGACCGCACGATCGTGCGGGAGGCGAGCGCGCTCTCGATCGCGGCATCCGTGGCCCCGGTAGTGCGGAGTCCGACCGTCCACTTCGCACCGGCGAAGTCCTGCGCCTGCACCCCGAGCAGATGACGCACGATATCGCCCGGGTTCTCGAACGGCCGGTCGACACGTTGGGCGGCAAGGCGCAGCGCGGTCAACTGGCGCCTGCTCGCGGTGAAGGACCGGGTCATGTGTCCAGTATTGCCGGTACCACCGACCGTGCTACCGTGGGCAAAAACCGGAGGAGCCGTAGTGTCTGCATCGTCGGCGGTAGCGCTGCTCGAGATCGACCTGCCAACCGACCATGAGGGGGCAAGCGCGGGACTCCGCGGCATCCTGGGTATTCCGGCGGGTGACGGTCCCTGGCCGGCGGTAGTCGTCGTGCACGAGATCTTCGGCATCGACGAAGAGATGCGCAAGCAGGTCGAGCACCTTGCGTCGCTCGGCTACCTCGCGCTCATGCCCGACCTGTTCAGCGCCGGCGGATTCCGGCGCTGCATCTCGGCGACTATGCGCTCACTCTCATCGGGTACCGGTGCCGCCTACGTCGACATCGAGGTGGCGCGGGATGCCCTGCTCGCCCGATCCGACTGCACCGGCGCCATCGGAGTCATTGGCTTCTGCATGGGAGGCGGGTTCGCCCTCATGACCGCGAACCGCGGGTTCGACGCTGCGGCGGTCAACTACGGCATGCTGCCGAAGGATCTCGACCTCGCAGTGGCGGGCGCCTGCCCGGTCGTGACGAGCTACGGCGGAAGTGACGTGACGCTCAAGGGAGCGACGGCGAGGCTCGACGCCGCGCTCACCCGGCAGGGCGTGCCGCACGACTCGAAGGAGTACCCGGGAGCCGGTCACGTGTTTATGAACGACCGACTGAGCGGACCCGGGTGGCTGCGCCCGATCGTGCGCACCCTGAACTTCGGGCCGAAGCCGGAGGCAGCCGCCGACGCGTGGCGCCGCATCGACGATTTCTTCACCCGCTACCTGGTCACACCGGAGCGATGAGTCCAAGCGCAGCCAGCGTCTCTGCCGGCCGTTCGATGTTGCCGAAGTGAGCGCAGTCGGGGATCACCGACGCGCGTAGCTGGGGGATCGCCGCAGCGAGCCTCTCGAAGTCGTAGTCCGAGACGAAGGCGTCCCGGTCGCCCTTCATCGCGGCAACCGGGCAGGTGATTCTCGACCAGGTCGCATCGGCCGGGTAGTCGCGTGCAACTTCGGTTGCGGCCACGAACGCCCGCGGCCGCAGCTCGTTGCCGAGTGCGACGATCGCCGATCGATCGACGGCGAACGGATGCCGCAACAGGGGAGCAGCGAACACCCGAAGCGCCCCGGTGCGGCCGAGGAATCGCACCAGCGCTCGCACCGGTGCATCGATCGGTGCCATGACGCGCATAGCCCGCAGCAGCCCGGTGAAGGCGGGGATCCTCGCTGCCCCTCGCACGGTGCCCGACACCGACTCGATGACCGAGTAGGCGGTGGGGGAGACGAGCGAAACCGAACGCACCGCATCCGGCCGGGTCGCCGCGAGGTGCAGGGCAATGAACCCGCCCATCGAATGCCCAACCAGGTCCCATTCGGAATAGCCGAGTTCGTCGAGGGCGAGGGTTACGAGATCGCAGATGGTCTCCACCGTCGCGGGGCTGTGCTTCGCCAGGATGGCGTCGCCCCAGCCGGGCAGGTCGAACAGCACCGGCTCGGCGAGGGGTGACCCGGAATCCGCGGCGACCCGCAGCATCGGTGTCCAGGTCGTCCACGATCCGGCCGCCCCGTGCAGGAGGACCGTCGCGCGTTCGGCGCTCCGACGAGGCGGATGCCGCACCACAGCGGTACTTCCCCCGAGACGGACGGTGGTGACGGCCAGCCGCGCGCCCTGCGCCGCGTCGAGTGCAACGGGCGAGTAGGGCTCCACCTCAGCCCCGGGCAGCCGCGATGGCATCCGCTGCCCGCACCAGGGCGAGGTGGGAGAGCGCCTGCGGGGTATTGCCGGCCTGGCGCTTGCCGGCGACGTCGTACTGCTCGCTTAGCATTCCGACGTCGTTGCTGAAACCGACGAGGGTATCCATGAGGGTTATGGCGTCGTCCAGCCGTCCCGACTTCGCGTACTGCTCGACCAGCCAGAACGAACAGGCAAGGAACGGGTTCTCGCCGGACGGCAGCCCGTCGACGCCGGTCTCCGTGCGGTAGCGCAGTAGCAGGCCGTCCTGCAGCAGGTCCTGCTCGATCGCGGCGACGGTGCCCAGCATCCGTGGGTCGTTGGCATCGAGGTAGCCGACCTGCGAGAGCTGCAGCAGTGACGCGTCGACTTCCCTGGTGTCATAGTGCTGGGTGTAGGTGCCGCGCTCTTTGTCGAAACCGTTCGCTTCGATCTCGGCGGCGACCTCTGCGCGCAGGGCGATCCAGCGATCGACGGGCCCGTCGAGCTTGAATTCACGGGAGGCGCGAACGGCACAGTCGAGCGCCGCCCAGAGCATCACCCGGGAGTGGGTGAAGTGCTGGGCGTCTCCGCGAATCTCCCAGATGCCGTTGTCGGCGCGTGACCAGTTCTCTTCGACGTAGCCCATGAGCGCCCGCTGGACCGGCCAGGAGAAGTCCTCTTCGTCGGAGCCGAAGATCTCGCGGGCACTCTGCAGCGCGAGCATGACCTCACCGAAGACATCGCCCTGGTACTGGGTATACGCCCCGTTGCCGATCCGCACCGGGCTCGCTCCCTCGTAGCCGGGCAGCGTTGCGACCTCCCACTCGTCGAGTCGGCGCTCGCCGGAGAGCCCGTACATGATCTGCACGTCTCCCGGGTCACCGGCGATCGCCCGCAGCAGCCAGTTGCGCCAGCTCTCGGCTTCGTCCCTGAACCCGTGGTCGAGCAGAACGTGCAGGGTCAGCGACGCATCGCGCAGCCAGACGTAGCGATAGTCCCAGTTGCGCTCGCCGCCAAACTGCTCGGGAAGGCTCGTGGTCGCGGCCGCCACGATTCCGCCGGTGTCTTCGTGGGTCAGCGCGCGCAGGAGCAGCAACGACCGCTGCACCGCAGCGGGGTACACGGACGACGGCGAGCTCGCCGAAGC
>Ga0247815_10002113_pt1 | contig 14772 bp, 14 predicted proteins | sample UWRJL194509B1_FD_181014 | JGI IMG/M metagenome (GOLD analysis project Ga0247815, IMG submission 181014) | Plant litter microbial communities from Arlington Agricultural Research Station in Wisconsin, United States - UWRJ-L194-509B-1 | ecosystem: Environmental > Terrestrial > Plant litter >...
ATTCCGAAATCTGCAAATATGAAAAGGATTAATGAAAATTTCGATGTATTTGACTTTCAGTTGTCTGCCGATGACATGAAAGCCATCAAATCATTAGATAAAGGTAGCGGACTAATTTATAATGTATAAAAAACATTGTAAAATCTGACTACAACAATTACCAATTCAACCACATTTTACAGCGCTACAATAAAGAATTTTGTACTTGAAATTTATTCAGTTATAGAAATAATAAAATAAAGAATTATGGAAAAGAGAAAATTAGGGAATAGCGGATTAGAAGTTTCGGCATTAGGTTTTGGCTGTATGGGTTTAAACTTTTTAGACGGCAAAGGTCTGGATCAAAAAGATGCCATCAAACTATTACGCAGCGCAGTCGAAAGGGGAATCACTTTTTTTGATACCGCAGAAGCTTACGGACCTTATACAAATGAAGAACTGGTTGGCGAAGGATTACAGCCTATCAGAAAAGATGTTATTATCGCAACAAAATTTGGCTGTAAAGATGCCCGACCAACAACAGGTTTAGACAGCAGGCCCGAAACGATCAGGTCAGTAGTAGAAGGCTCTTTAAAACGGTTAAGGACAGATTACATCGACCTGCTGTATCAGCACAGAGTTGACCCCAATGTTCCAATAGAAGATGTTGCCGGTACAGTGAAAGACTTGATACAGGAGGGAAAAGTAAAATATTTCGGTTTATCTGAAGCAAGTGCAACAACTATTCGCAGGGCACATGCAATTCAACCTGTTTCTGCCTTACAAAGCGAATACTCCTTGTTTTGGCGTGAACCGGAAAATGAAATCATACCGTTATTAGAAGAGTTAGGCATTGGTTTCGTTCCGTTCAGTCCTTTGGGCAAAGGCTTCCTCACTGGTACAATAAATTCAAAATTAGCAGATGTTGACCGCAGAAACATCATTCCTCGTTTCAGCGAAGAAAACATTCAAGCCAATCTGGTTTTAGTGAACGCGCTTTCAGAAATTGCTGAACAAAAAAATGTTACAACAGGACAGTTAGCATTGGCCTGGCTTTTAGCCCAAAAGCCATGGATAGCACCAATCCCCGGCACTACAAAATTGAATCGTTTAGAGGAAAACATTGGCAGTACAGATATAGTGTTAACAACCGATGAACTTGCAAAGATCAACACAACAGTAAATGGAATTACACTTGTGGGAGAGCGCTATCCCGAAGTTCTAGAAAAACAAATCGATAGATCTTAAAGCAAATACTGCGAGCAATAAGAAGTATGTGTGCAAGACAAGTAACCGGCTTGCACACATTGCTTTAAACAGAAACTGAAAGCATATGTCCATCAAAACAAATTGATTACATTTATAAACAGAAACATGCAACGACAATCAGACATTTATCATATTAAAAGTATATCACAACTTGTCCGGATATTGGGACTTCCTGCACCATTGCACCCATTGGTAGGATTGGTTGATTACAAGAATGTTTCAATTGACATGTTTCCAAGAGGCCAAAAAACAAGTTTAGACTTTTACAAAATTTCATTTAAGCCAACCTTCATAGGACAGATCAAATACGGGCAAGCCCATTATGATTTTGAAGAAGGCGGGTTAGCATTTTTGAAGCCAAAGCAAATTGTTTATCCACCAGAAGATCTGGCGAGCTATGAAGGTATCGCTTTGTATTTCCATCCGGATTTTATACGGAATTATCCATTAGGAAACACGATCAACCAGTATGGCTTTTTCTCGTACGATGTTTCTGAAGCCTTATCTTTATCAGCAAAGGAAAAAGAAGTTATCGCCAATTTATTTGCCTCAATAGCCAATGAATTGCATAACAATATTGACAATTTCAGTCAGGATGTTTTGGTGTCGCAAATAGAATTGTTATTAAATTATAGCAATCGTTTTTACAACAGGCAATTTATTACGCGGAAAGCAATCAATCACGACATCGTAACTTCTTTGGATAACCTGTTAAACCAATATTTCGGTGAAGACAACAGTCTGAAAAACGGCTTGCCATCAGTGAAATATATTAGTACAGAATTGAAGCTATCGCCACGCTATTTGAGTGATATGTTGAGTTCATTAACGGGGCTAAACACGCAACAATACATACAGAATGCGATCATAGAAAAAGCTAAAGAAAAATTATCAACTACAAATCTTTCCGTTTCGGAAATTGCTTATGAATTAGGCTTTGAACATTCACAATCGTTTAGCAAACTGTTCAAAGCGAAAACAAATGTTTCGCCTCTGGAATTCAGACATTCATTTAATTAATGCCTGCACTAAGCGAATGAATAATAGCCAATCCCACTAATAATGTTTTATATAAGTGCCGAAGTGGTTCTACAAACATTCTACATCTGCTTTTTATGCTTTCTCTCAGTACTACTATAGTTTAAAATAAGGTAGCCTAATAAACCTGACATTACAGAACCAATAAGTATAGAAAATTTAGCTTCCTGCACCAACATAGAGTCAGCAAAAGACAAAATTGAAATGAAGATGGACATGGTAAAACCAATACCACCAAGTAAACCAAGACCTACCATATGAACCCATCGGGCATTTTTTGGCAGCTGGCTGATCTTAAGCTTTACACTTAGCCATGAAATCAAAAGTATACCTACAGGCTTACCAATAATAAGCCCCAGCATAATGCCCATACCCAAATCAGTAAAAAGTCCTTCTACCATACCATTTTCAAAACGGATATTGGTATTAGCTAAAGCAAAAAGCGGAATGATCAAAAAATTAACCGGCTTAAATAGCGCATGTTCCAATTTTTCCAGTGGTGATACTTTATCGTCACTTGTTGTGGGCAGGGTCATAGCTATTAACACCCCTGCAATGGTGGCATGGATTCCAGAATGGTGAACAAAGTACCATATTAATACCCCTGGGATCAGGTAGAAAGCAAGCTTTTTTATGCCAAAACGGTTGAACAGGAACAGCATTAATATGAGCGTACCAGCATATATCAAATTCATATAGTGCAGTTGTGATGAATAAAAAACTGCAATCACTAAAATTGCGAGCAGGTCATCAACTATGGCCAGCGCTGCCAGAAATATTTTTAGGGAAACAGGAACCTTCTTACTCAGCAAAGACAGGATCGCCAGCGCAAAAGCGATATCGGTTGCCATGGGTATTCCCCAGCCACCCGCAGTAAGGGTTCCCCTGTTAATAAACGTATAAATTAGCGCTGGCGCAATTGCACCGCCAATAGCGCAAATAATGGGAAGGGTAGCTTTTTTAGGCGAGGATAGTTCCCCTTCAACTACTTCACGTTTAATCTCAAGGCCGACCAGTAAAAAGAAAATGGCCATCAACCCATCATTTATCCAAAGGCTGACAGAATAATTTAAATGGACATTCCTGCTCTCAAAACCAATTTGTGTTTCTAACAAGTTGTTAAATCCTTGCCCTAGTGGGGAGTTGGCAACAATCAATGAAAGTATCAGACAGGAGAAGAGGATAATTCCACTGGAAGATGAAGAATTGACAAATCTTTTAAAGGTGATCAGATTAAATACTTTAGGCATCTTTTCAAAGATAACGATTCCTCAAGCCTAATGAAGGATGCATGATGGAAATATGGGAGTCCTAAAGATTTCGGTTCAGACCGACTATTAAATGTTAATTCCGGTAATTCGAGCTTATTAATTTGGCGAATGTCAAATTAATCAAGGATTTAACGGTAATTTCATTTGGTAAGTGTACTTGAAATAATTATCAATCTCAGTTTCTTGGAAAAAGTTGAGCTTTGTTAATATATTTTGTGACTTAATATTGTCTTTTTCAGTGATGGCTATGATCTTTTTTAGCCCTATAGTGTTTATACCGAATTCAATAGCTTTTTTTAAAGCATTAGTCATATATCCTTTACCCTCAAAGGAAGGTTTTAATATATAACCGAGTTCACCTGTATTGTCAATAAAGTCACGATAATAACCACAGGTACCTACAAGCTTAGAACTTTGTACATCCATAATTCCCCAATGGATACAATTCCCCTGGAGATAATCTTGTTCTATCTTTTTCTGCATTTCAATTGCTTCACAGGGATCAGTTGCCTGTATACCATTATAATAAGATATCTCCATTATTGCATCGGCATCAGTGTCTGTAATTTGGCGCAAGACAATCTCGTTAGACGTGAGCATCGGAAAGTTTTGATATGGAGGATAGTTTGTTATCATAAAGCTAAAGCGGCGAGTATTAATTTATGAATGCAAGTTAAAATATTTGAACAAGTTAAAAACTGGCTTTTAAAATATCTTCAGCGCCGAATGATGTCATATATGCTATCCGGTCGTTTTCACTTGCAATAAATCCGGGTCTTAACAATAAAACAGTTTTTGCAAAGTGGATATCTGTTTGGCAACTTTGCAAGCAGTAGCGAACTACATTATAATTTAATTATCGAAGGGAAAATATTGAAGGTGCGACCACGGACCGCCTAAATATTCCCAAAGGTCTAATCCAAGTGCATGAGCTGTAAAAGGTATAAATTCTGTGGTCAGATGAAGTAAAAGCTGTTTTGACTGATCTGAACTTACCTTATTTTGAACCGTCACGTGCCCACGAAACCCTTGGTTATCTTGTGCAGACAGCTGATTTACAAATATGCTTTTCAGCTTGCTATGTATTTGACTTAAAGATTCAGCCTCCATCCGATAAGCAACGCCCTTTCCCAGATTCTTTAGACCCGTGGCCTTCAATTGAAATGCCGAAAAGCGGAAATGGGCCAATGCAGAAATTGTATCGGGTTGTGGTGGTAGTTTATGAAACAAGGTTAGGTGGGCGCTCAGATAGTTTCTTTCTGATGGAAAATTGCGCTGACGCAACTCATCAAAAAATGCCTGCGTAGCTTCATCAAGTTTCAGTGTTAAAATATATGCGGGTTCATACGTCATAGTTAACATTTCACGCAATTTTGAAGCCATTTGATAATTGAATGTGACTATCGATTCATACTTTATTAAGAAATCTTTATCACCATTCATCATAATTACCTCGAGAGCAGTGAGCATTATTATTCTGGTAAGACATAGTATGACTCTACAAGGTTTCAACTTATGCTATGCGCATTACTACCGAATTAGGTGAGAATCCTAACGTTTTAGGTAGCACTATAGGAAATTCAATCTATTTAGTTTTACAGTGTTAAATAAATTGGCATTAAGGCTAATTCATAAAAGCAAATTTCAATTCAGTTATACTCAAAAAAATCTAATGAAAACAATAACAAATCGTCCACTCGGAACAAATGAAAAAGTGTTCTGGGTATTGGATCAAAAAGATTCCACACAATTCGCCGTTGTAGCGGAGATCAATGGTAATCTAATAGATAAAGCATGGCGCCAGGCGCTTGATATTGTGCAAAAAAGACATCCAAATCTTTCGGTTAAGATTTCCGGAAATGAATACTCCACTGCGCTCCTTAAAACTGTAGACAATTGTAAGATTCCTTTAAGAGTGATTTATACGCCAAGCGGTGAAAGTTGGAATAGTGTATTGGAAGAAGAGCTATCAATACCGCTGGATGTTACCATTGCGCCTTTAGCAAGAGCTATATTAATTCAACAACCCGGGAAATCAATATTCATGTTTATCTCCAATCATACAATTGGCGACGGCATGTCAGTCGCATTGGTTATCCGCGATGTTTTAACTGTATTATCTGGCAAAATAGTAGAAAACCTGCTTCCTTCATCATCATTAGATGAGCTTGTAGGCGTTTCCTTAAAAGAAGTAGAAGCGGAAAAGCTAAACGGATCTGAACAGGTTAAGAACAGCCTGCTACCCAGACTTACCGTAAATGTTGAACGTCTTAAGCTTTCCCGGATCCTAACCCAAAAACTGATTGAACGTTCCAAAAGTGAAAAGACAACTGTGCATGGTGCTTTAAGTGGTGCTATTGTTCTCGCTTTGCAAACAAAAAGTGATGTTTCCCTGCATGAAAATCCGGTACGCATTTTACATCCGCTCTCTGCCCGTACCACTTTAAATCTGGGAGAAGACTATGGTCTTCTTATCAATATTGTCACCCTCCCTTACCAGCCTGCACCACAACAAACTTTTTGGAACTTTGCAAGAGAAATCAGGCAAGGAATTGCTTCCACACAAACCCCAGAGTGGATACATGCAGATATCAATGCAACTCAAGGGCTTTTTTCAAACGACTTAGACATAAATACTATCGAGGATGCTTTGCATCAGGGAACTGCACATGAAATTATGCTAACAAATCTCGGCTTGCTTCCATTTGCATCTGATTATGAAAATTTAGAATTAAAGTCAATGTGGGGTCCGATGGTCCTTACGCCCCATACATTGGCTCAAACGGTTGGCGTAGCCACTTTTAATGGTGAACTTACGCTCAGCTTAACCGGATTGGCTCCATCCCAATCCCTGTTGGATACAGTGGAACAAATTATAAAAAAGGTGTGTGCAACAGAACAGGATCTGCAGATCGCTGATTTTAGTAAACTTCAATAGTGGATTTATCACTATACCTCGAACTAGTATTGCAATGAGAACAAGTACTGCAAAAATAAGCATCCGCCATTTTCCGGCGGATGCTTATTTTTGCTGATACGCTATAGCTCTCATTAGTTAATTATGATATGTTTTTCTTGAAATACTTATTGTTGCTGCAGCTGTCCTAATACAGTGCGCGATGAGTTAAATTGATCAGCAGCAATTTAGAATGCCGGGCTTTTCGTAAACCTGATATTTTTTTATACCACGTAAGGGTAGATTCCTCAGAAGGTGTTTAACCTGTATATCATGGAAAACGCAGAAATGAGATCAGATCAAAAGTCAGGAATGGCAATTTACACCGTCACAGCCGCTATACTTATACTATTGTTTAGTCATACGCTATTCGCACAGCAACAGCAGCCGTCGCAGCAACAGCAGAAAAGGAATGGAAAAGTTAATGTCGGATTAGTTTATCCTATCAGTAGCAACTGGACAGGGGCACCATTGGATACAAACCATTTTTCACTTAATCTGCTGGCGGGCGTAGCTGCAGGGGCTCATGGTCTGTCATTTGCGGGAATATCTAATGTTGTTCGTCATGATGCAGATGGACTTCACGTAGCAGGATTTTCTAACCACATCGGCAACAATGCCAACGGCCTTTTAATCGCCGGATTTATGAACAGCTCCAAAAGCGGAAAAAGTACAGCCATAGCTGGCGTCGGTAATTTCGCTAAAAAAGGAAGCGGTGTACAGGTGTCAGGATTGATTAATATCGGTGGATATGTGACAGGTATGCAAGGAGCCGGCTTTATGAATATCGCCCGCAATGTAAAAGGTTTGCAAATCGGCGGTTTAATGAACAAAGCTAAAATTATTAAAGGCGCGCAGATTGCTGGATTATTAAATATCGCTGATACAGCCCTATACCAGATTGGCATTATCAACATCTCTAAAAATGGGGAGATGCGATTTGGTGCACAAGTAGATGAGGACAATACAACGCTGTTAACATTCCGCTCTGGTGGAAAACTGGTTTATGGCGTCATCGGCGCAGGGTACAACTTCAAAAATAAAGAGAATGTCTATGCAGTGGAGGCCGGATTAGGTTTGCATCTTTTGAAATCGGGTTTATTCCATCTGGATACGGAGCTTACGCAGGCCACATTGGCAAATTTCGAAGGCAGTGCCTCTTTTAGGTTTACGTTCAGATTAATGCCTGCCATTTCAATTACTAAAAAGATCAGTGTATTTGTCGCTCCGTCATTCAACCTTATTCATACAGATTCGATGGAAGACAGGCTGCTCAGAAAAAAATACGTTACCACCTGGAATGAAAACAACGGAGGTAAATTCACGGGGTTATATTTTGGTTATTCTGCTGGTGTCATTTATTCGATCCGGTAAGTAAAAGGTTTAAGTTTAAAGGAGATGTCTATATTCGCTACCATGTTTCGGGCCTGCTACCTATCGTTTGGTGTAAAAATAAATCTAGAGTTTTGGAATTAAATAACGAACAATTGATCCCCTTACTGCTCGCGGGTGACGAACCGACGTTTGAAGTTGTATATAAACATTTTTTGAGGCCGCTGCATACCTACGCTACAGGGATCTTAAAAGATGAAGATCGGGCAGAGGGAATGGTGCAAAATGTTTTTCTGAAACTTTGGGACAGAAAGGAATACCTGTCCTTCAGCGGATCGCTGCAGGCATACCTCTATGGTGCTGTTTATCACGAATGTCTCAATTACTTACGGCATGAAAAGGTTAAACAAACGCATCAGCAACATGTAGTTTACACCACAGTAAATTACAGAGATGACGGGGGGGGCATGGAGCTGCTGGACCTCAAAGAAAAATTATCTGATGCACTAAATCAACTACCAGAGAAATGTCGTACCATATTTCAGTTAAGCAGGTTTGAAGAATTAAAATACCAGGAGATCGCCGATAGGCTTCAGATCTCCATTAAAACAGTTGAGGCTCAAATGGGAAAAGCGCTTAAAATATTAAGGATTAAACTGGTAGATTTCCTGCCTTTAATCATCTGGCTGATTAGTAAATCAAATAACTTTTAATCATGAATAATATGGACGAGTTATTAGTGAAGTATATTTTAAAAGAAGCATCACTTGCCGAAATAGAAACTATAGAGAAGTGGATCACTGCCAGCGAATCTAATGGTAAGTACTTTGCCCAGTTCAAAATGATATGGGAAACAAGCCAGAGTATTCACGTTGAAAGCAAACTTGATCAGGATCAGTCATGGGCAAAATTTAAATTATTGACCGAAAAACAAAAGTTACAATCCGCAGTCGTTGTGCCTATACCAAACAAAGGATTTAATTGGATGAATATTGCTGCGGTGCTCATTGCAGTATGCGGTATCTGCATATTCTTTTTTAACTACCTCAAATCAGGACCAGAGGTGATGTTAAGTATCCAGACTACCGATAAGAGTAAAACAGACACCTTGTCTGACGGCTCAATAATTACCCTGAATAAAAACTCATTGCTGTATTATCCCAAGCAATTCAACGGTGATAAAAGATTGGTAAAACTGCAGCAGGGTGAAGCCTTCTTTAAGGTAGCCCATAATAAAAGTAAACCATTTATTATTAAGGTGAATGATCTTGAAGTTTTGGTGGTAGGTACTTCCTTTAACATCAAAAATAGGGACACTTCAACGGAGGTCATTGTAGAAACAGGTATCGTACAGGTATCCAGAAAAAAGATTGTGATCAAATTAACGCCTAAAGAAAAAATTGATATTAACTCCCGCACAGGTGTTTATAAAAAGGGTTATAGCGCGGATTTTTTTTATAACTATTACCGTACCAATCAAATCAGCACCAACAATACACCGCTGTGGCGCGTCGCAGAGGTATTAAGTGAAATTTATAATGTTGAAATTGTTATTCCGGATAAAAAGAAAGCAGCATTGCAGCTGAGCACAACACTTTATTATGGGCGGCTTGAAAGTAATTTAGACATCATTTGTCAGACCTTTAATTTGAAAGTTCTGAGGCAGAAGCATAAAATCATAATCAACTAACCTTGCATTATCAAAGGATCAAACTCAAAGCTTCCCTGCTGGCAACCGCATGTATATTTCTTACATGCGGTTTTGCCGTTGGACAATATAAGCTGGACAGGAATGTCTCTTTAACTTTTAAAGACAAAAAGGTTGCAGAGGTGCTGACGGCAATAGGGAAACAGAACGATTTCTATTTTTCTTATAGCAACAACTGGGTGCCGGTAGATAGCCTGGTCAGCATCTCCGGCAATAAAAGTATCAGGGCTATATTAGATGAAATCTTTAAAGGTAAAGTAGATTATAAAGAAACGCCGGGTTACATCATCCTCAAAAAAGCCCCTTACAGTCTTGCTGTGTACCCCGACAACAGCAAAGAGCCAGACCAGTCTTATCTGATCACTGGTCATGTTGTTGATGAAAAGACAGGTAAGCAACTTTCCGGGGCTTCCGTCTTTGAAAAGCACATTCTGGTGTCCACATTAACTGATCGGAATGGTTACTTCAAATTGAAAATAAAATACACTGGCCCAATAACTTTAACGGTAAGCAAAGACTTATATAAAGAGATCGATGTTAATCTGCTGGAGGATGTTGCGGTATATCCCCAGGCTAAAAACTATGAATACAGTGTAGATACCACCTACAAAAGAGTCGAGCGGAGTTTATTTGGGCGTTGGTTTATTTCATCCAGGCAGAAAATTCAGAGTCTCAATATCGGAAATTTCATCGCCACGGTACCGGTACAAACTTCTTTAACGCCGGGGCTAAGTTCGCATGGTATGATGAGCAGTCAGGTGATCAATAAAGTATCTTTCAACATGCTTGGCGGTTATACCGCTGGGGTAAATGGCGTCGAAGTCGCTGGGCTTTTTAATATCAGTAAATTTGACGTTAGGTATTTGCAGGTTGCCGGCTTGTTTAATATAAATGGAGGCAATGTTTCTGGTGTCCAGGTAGCAGGCCTCGGCAATCTGGTATATAAAGATACCAAAGGATTACAGGTTGCAGGACTGTTCAATGTGGTTAAGGGTACAAGTGATGGGCTACAAGTTGCCGCAATCTATAATAAAGCCAGAGTGATGAAGGGTTTCCATGTTGGGATCGTCAATATTGCTGATACGCTGGATGGTTTTGCAGTCAATTTGTTCAGCATTTCTAAAAATGGATATCGTCAGCTGTCAGTATATATCGATGAAACCGTAAATACAAATATCTCCTATAAAACCGGGAATAAAAAGCTTTACACCCGTCTGTTGGCTGGTGTCAATTATTTAGAGGAGGTTGATTATTATTCTTTTGGCGTTGCTTTGGGACATGATTTTAAAGTTAGTAAACGCCTTTTGCTGTCTGCCGAAGTATCTACTCAGCAGCTGGGAACAATGAAATGGAAAAGTATTGGAAGCGTGTATAAATTCAGCACGATTTTTAATATAGGTTTGAGTTCTAAAATAGGGTTGTTTATTGGACCATCATTTAGAATTTATAAGGAAGATCCTATAAATAGAAATGCAATGCCTAGGGTTAATATAAGTAAAGGACACATAGGGTGGACGGCGGGAATTACTATAATGTAGGAAATAAGATTGGCCGTGAGCGTAACGTGTGATTGAACCAACTTCCTTTGTAATCTAACTCGTAATCCGGTAAATCAATAACGCCAATCAACCTAATAGGTTAATTGCGTTATCAATAAGGTTTAATTATGCACCAGCTTTGATGATTGTCTCTTTGTTTGCCATTGCAATATAGTTTGTAGTATCAAAAAAATTGGGCTCATCTGGATGAACCTTTGTTAAATAGTTTTCTGAACTGAAGAAGGTGTTAAAATCATCAAATGAGTCAAACGAGATTTCAACTACAGCATCATATAAAGGCTTTGGAAAACCTTCAGCTACTATTGGGTGGTTAACTACATACTTTCTAACGTAAAGTTCGGTCTCAGGTATGGAACAGAAGAGAGGAGCGTGTTTATTTTTGTGATAATCCACAAATTCTTCAAGGGTCATGCCTGGTAGTTTCTGTACTAAAAATGTAAATTTGATCATTGTCTATAGTTATAATTTGAGACAAACTTATTTCATTACTTACATTACAGCAAGTACGCACAAATTTGTGCTTATTTGCTTTTACACTTGATTGACTAAGCGATGTATAAAAAGAAAATTCCTATTAGAACGGATTGTGGACTGCATGTATTTAAGGAACTTTTGAATGGGAAGTGGAAACTGATGCTGATTTATTATATTTCAGAGGATATAAAAAGGCCAGGCGCATTGCAGAAGAAAATTAATGCGGATAGGCGGGTAATGACTAAACAATTGGACGAGTTGGTGCAACATGGGTTCGTAAACAAATTTTCTTTCGATACTAAAATTCCTAAGGTAGAATATCAGTTAACTGCTCTGGGAATTAGTTTATTGCCTTTGATAATCAGCCTGGAAAAATGGGGCGAAAACAATAGAGGTGTTTTAGAAGCAGCCTTCAGCGATAAGAATAACCAAATCATCAATAAGCCGACTCAATGTAATATCTAAGATTAATAGCACATTAAAAGGATTCTCCAGGCTTAATTATATCAGCGGCACATTATAATTATGCCTGCTGGGCTATAGAAGTACCGTAGATTTACTTTCAGACAAAATTTGGTGTATTTTTTTAGAATTACATAACTACTAAAACTTATTCGGAAGTTGATAGTGAGCTGGATAAGTGGCAGTACGCATTAAAAGTATGAGTAATTAGGTCTTGCCAAAGCTTTAACGATCATTAGTATTAAAAGAAAACCCCACTTAATTAAATGAGTTCCGGAACTGCAAAGGAGAAAGGTTGGTTTTTGCCTTGAATAATTTGGTAAACGATTGGGGATGCTCAAAGCCAAGTTCATAGGCAATTTCGCTTATCGATAAATTGGAACTTGATAATTTTTCTTTGGCTTCTTCAATCAGTTTACCATGGATGTGCTGCTGTGTACTTTGCCCGGTCAATAATCTTAATACGTCACTTAGATAATTGGGTGACATATTTAACGTATCTGCAATAAATTGAACAGTTGGTAATCCCTTTGCAATCAAATCATCACTGTTGAAATATTTCGCGAGGACCGCTTCTAAACGATTGAGGATTTGATGATTTGTTTTTTTGCGGGTGATAAACTGGCGGTGATAGAACCTTTCTGAAAAATTGAGTAATGTTTCAATTTGTGAAATGATAATTTGCTGGCTGAATTTATCAATATTGAATTGGTACTCCTCCTGGATGCTTTCAATGATGCTTACAATTTTTTTCTCTTCCTTCACGGATAGGTATAGAGCCTCGTTAACTGAATAACTGAAGTATTCATATTGCTTTATGATTTTAGCCAATGTGGTATTCCAAATGAAATCAGGATGGATAAGTATAATCCAACCAGAAGGCTTAAGTGTTTCGCCCTTTTCTGCTTCAATACTAAAAACCTGATTGGGTGCCACAAAAAACAGCATACCTTCATCAAAATCACTTGCCTGCTGCCCATATTTGAATTTGGCATTGGTGATCCGTTTCAGATAAATGGCATAGAAATCGTATATAAAGCTTAAGGGTTCATTAAAGGGCTTTTGAATAAACGAATCAAAATTTATAACACTAATTAACGGATGTTCGGGTTGGGGCAGACCCATAGCCTGATGACATTGGCTAATGGTTTTTATTCTGATTGGCAGCATATTCGACATTAAGATACAAATTATTTAATTAGCTGATTTTGCAATTGCGCTCCTTTGAAATTTCACCTAAGCTACAATTAAAGATAACTCAAATACAGTAACCAAAAGCCACTGGATCCCAATAGCCGTAATAACAGCCACACTACCCGTAAGCTGAGTCTTTCCTGTCTTTATAATAGTTTAAATCATAACTTCGCTGATTTGGATAATGGGATGGCTATTGGTAAAATTGGGCATATCTCCCTTTATTTTTTCGGCATTAGGGCCAAACGCTTTTCCAAACTCCTCAAGAGAATCAAAATACATGTTCCCCATTGCGATATAAATTGCAGGAGAGCCGCCAGTAGCGCCCGCCAAACCTTTTTCTACAGTAACCCCTTTTAGAGCGTCGCCTAATAGCCCTGCAACCAAAGGCGCGTGGGTGTTACAATAGTACTCCATGTTAAATACTTTGTCGTTTCCATTGGGATACAACACACTAACTTTAATCATACCTGTTTTCATGAGAATATCTTTGTTTTTTGGTGGTGGTGAAGCTATCATAAGCATATTCATTGCTGTTCGCTAGCAGTATTAAATTTACACGTCAAAAATGGGTGTTAGTAACAAGGGATTATTCACCAATTCTCTGAATGACTTAGCCAAAAGAAGAATAATGAAAAAAACCTTACTTAAAACAATTGATAATCGGCTTCAAACCGAAAAGCCTGCTTAATGATAAGGAGAACGTACGCTTTTAATTCGAATAGGCCCCGCTAAGGATATCATGGCATAAGGTTATTCTTTTTCTAGTCAAAAAGCTTAAATTAAAACAATACATTTAGTGAAGGCAATCGAAATATGAGCATTATTAATCATGATACTGAGCTAAGACCATTCTGGGCTAGAATTTTTCAGTTTGACTGGAAATTTGGTCTCGCATTAATCTGCTTGATTTGTATCCCTCGTTTCCTCTTAGTCCTAAATGCAAATGCTACCGGCAACTACAGTTTAATTGGGGTAATTATGTTCATATCTGCACTTGCACCTTATGTTTTTTTAAACAAAACTGGCCGCAGAAGAATTGGAATTCTAAAGACCCGGAGATATAGAACAATATTTATCGCTTTCCTATTAGGAATCGCACTGAGTTTGTTCTTATATTATTTAGGCATTCTTCTTTATGGCCGTACTTACCAAAACTGGTATTTTTACATTGCACAATCGTATAGAATACCTGCTGAGATCAAAAGTGCTGAGAAGATGATTATGTTCCTCATCATGGCATTCGCAGGGATGACATTTAGTCCAGTGGGTGAAGAGTTGTTTTTTAGGGGGATTGTACATGCAAGTTTTGCGAAATCACTGGGGGAGAAGCGGGCTTTGTTAATTGATGGTTTATCATTTGCAGTTACTCACATTGCTCATTTTGGTTTAGTCTTTATCAACAATCGATTTACTTTGTATATCATTCCTACCTTGATATGGGTTTCAGCTATGTTTCTAACCAGCATGCTGTTTTTCATGTATAAGAAAAAAGCTGATTCCTTACTTGGCGCAATAATATGTCATTCA
>Ga0247815_10002114_pt1 | contig 14769 bp, 12 predicted proteins | sample UWRJL194509B1_FD_181014 | JGI IMG/M metagenome (GOLD analysis project Ga0247815, IMG submission 181014) | Plant litter microbial communities from Arlington Agricultural Research Station in Wisconsin, United States - UWRJ-L194-509B-1 | ecosystem: Environmental > Terrestrial > Plant litter >...
TCCCTTTTGCCAATATATCTTACACGTTTGTAGGTTTCGTTTACGTGACCATCCCTTTTTGTTTTTTCTATTCCCTGGGTTTTATTTCAGATACGCTGAACTATAATTTTCACCTGCCCCTCTCCTTTTTGCTGATGCTTTGGGCCAGCGATACGGGGGCGTACCTCTTCGGATCTAAATTTGGAAAAACCAGATTGTTTGAACGCCATTCCCCTAAAAAATCCTGGGAAGGTTTCTTTGGTGGCATGTTTACCAGTGTTTTGGTGGCCTACCTGGTTTCTATTTATTTCAGAGAAATCAGCTTTCCGGTTCTTGCAGGCATGGCGGTATTGATCGTTGGCTTTGGTACTTTGGGAGACCTCGTCGAATCGATGCTCAAACGGAGTCTGAATGTAAAAGATTCAGGATCTTTTCTTCCCGGGCACGGGGGCTTGCTGGACCGCTTTGACGGCCTCCTTATCGGCGCACCGGTGGTTTACGCCTATCTTTACCTGATTTTGAACTAAGATCGATTTCCTGATCTTCTTCCTTTGATCTGCTGTTCCCTCCGGGGATCATTACAGGGTCCTCTACGGGTCACTTAAGGGCTTGATTCGGTTGACAACCTTGCAAAACCTAAGGGGACACGGTTGGACTATGGCCGTGTTGTATCAGGGAAAGAGTGGAGGAAAGGTATTTCGATTAGAGCAGATTTGCCTGAAAATTCAATAACGAGCGTTTCAATTGCGTTTGCAGTTTAAAAATTGTAATTGAAAAGTCTAACATCACCTTAAACAAGGCATCTACTTCTTTGTCAAAATAGATATCGTACCCGAAATATTTCCAGTCCGTTGCAAGGTATTCTTCGAATTCCGCACGCATACCCGCATCAATCAGGTCTTGATATTGTGGATCCTCCAGCAACAGGCCGACCTGTTTTTTGAAGGGTATTTCCGTTTTTTTGACATGGACCATGTTTTCTCTAATTTGTTCAAAGGGCGTTGACCTTTGCATAAAATAGGTCGCACTGGCCAAATTGACATAAGCATCGCGTTGTTCCTGCATGAGCGTAGCGGCTTTTTGATAAGCAATTGCCGGTGTTTTGAACTCCTCTGTTTTCCCTGCTGCTGCTGCCTTCCCCAGAAAAAACCTAAATAAAGCAGCGTCGCGTTCTGATAGAGCGGCGTTCAACCGGACGATTTCGGTATCTAAAAAGGAAATAAGCGGATGGGCATCCAAAGCACTGTATTTAATCCCATCATAATCGAAAGTTTTGGTTTCAATATTGCCATTGTAGATGCCATCAATAACATCCTTATCTGCAATGGCCATGCTCAGGCTATTGATGTCGGCAGCGCTTTGTTCGTTGATTAGATCATGGAAATCCAGTTCCGGTTCGACAACCGTTTCGAAATCCGCGGCACTGAATGTACTATAGGGATCCCGGGTGTCGAAATAACCCTGGAAAACTGCCGGATAGGCGTTTTCCTCCTCCTGTTGCATATATTCTTTACGGAAGTCTGCTGAATCCAGTGTAACCGGAGTGTTTTCAAATGATACGCCTTCAAACAGCTTTGCGGTTACCGCTTCCTGTATTGCCTCTTTATGGTTTAACAGGTCTATTGCAATGCCAGTCAGATTGCTCTTCAAAGGCAGATTTAAACTGGAAAGGTGGGCAATGCGCTGTTCGGTGCTTGGGTGTGAAGACCATTGATCGTCCAGCACCAATTTGGTTTTATTGAACTTTTTGTAGATTTCTACAGACAAATCGGGCAATCCATCTTGTGTTGGAATGCTTTCAACCGAGGCGATCCGGCTGAGGACAAAGGCTTGCTGTGGATATAAGTTGGCAGGTCTCTGTGATTGCGCTATTTTTTCATTGTAATGATTCAATACGACATGGAGGGACCGTTCTGCGAGTCCCAGCCTTAGCAAAGAGCTGGCAAGAGGCTGAGATCCGGTAACGCTTGCCGCAACCGCATCGGCATGAAATTCCATTTCTCTGGACAAAGCCATGTAATTGAGGTTCAAGATCCGGTAAACTTTCGTGAGTACATATTGAATGCCTTGAATGACCAATATTGAGCCTCGGGCGAAGAGTACAAAATAGGAGCTCACGTTGGACCAGCGGTTGAGCAGGTCGGCATACTGGTCATTGTCATAAAGCATGTTGTAGATCACTTTATTGACGTTGTAAACATAACTGCCGACTTTCATGCTGCGCTGGGAAAAATGCCCGAATTCGTGCGCAAGGATTGCCTTAAGTTCGATGGCAGATACGGAGTTCATTAAACCCAGTCCGATCTGAAGATTTTTTTTGACTGGAAAGAACATACTCCAGAAAGAGGAATCGTAAAACACGGCAGCGTTGACATCCGAAGACAGGTATATTTTTTTGGGAAACTGTGTTTTTACCTCATTTACAATCTCCCGGATTAAACGGAATAATTCTGGCTGGTCTTTTTCATTAATTTCCAGGAGATGGCTTCTGTCTACCTTTTTCGGACTGCTGAATACAAACTTGATTAGAAAGAAAAAAATGAGAAAACCCATGCCAATAAAGCCCAGGCCCATCATTAAGGTAATAAACATGGCCTTTAACAGGGTTAGACCGTAAGCAATAAAGCCACAAAGTGCAATAATCCCCAAAGCCAGGATGACAAGTACAATGTAAGCGAATAAAAAAAGAATGATGGATAAGACCGACCTTACCGCCATTTTCCTGAAGTTTTCAGAGACGTTGAGCGCGCTGTGATTCATTAAAGAGAAATTTCCGGTAAAATAGTAAAAAACAGCGATATGCAGGTCGGAATACGCGTTTTATCTGAGATGTCTTCCTTTTTTTAAAGGTTGTAGCAGGTATTCAAGACCATTGAGTTTGATTTCGTACAAAGTAGCGATGAGCTGGCCCAGTTTGCCCGGCGGCCAACCCTCCTGGTGGAACCAGACGAGGTAAGATTCTGGCAGGTCACAGAGCAAACGGCCTTTGTATTTTCCAAATGGCATTTGCATGGTGACCAGGTCAAGGAGCATTTCAGGGTTCATGGGTCTTGGGTTAATTAGTTCACCACCATTTCCAGCATCTCCACTGCTTCGTCTACGCTGTTGAGGTTGTCAAATGCAATCCGAAGGCTGTCTTTTACCTCTTTCAGGTTGCAGAGCCTTGGATGGATCTGTGCAAAATGCAATATTTTATTGAACATGTTGGAATCAAAAAAGGCAGAGCGCTTGTCCGTGATGAAGTAACCCCTTAATGTCCCCTTTTTAAAAGTGATCTTTTCAAAAGCCAGTTTTTTGGCCACCCATTGCAACCTCAGCACATTGAGCATGGTTTTTACCGGTTGGGGCACAGGTCCAAATCGGTCCTTTAAAGAAGCTTCAAAAGCTCTTAAGGTGGCTTCGTTGTCTATTTTAGACAATTCAGTATACAGGTTATACCGTTCGGTGATGTTGGTGACATAATCGTCAGGTATGTATAATTCCAGATCCGTATCGATCTGGGTAAAGGTGACAAAAGTCCGCGGTGGCTCATCTTTGAAAAGGCCTTTAAACTCGTCGTCCTTTAATTCCTGAATGGCTTCATCCAGGATTTTGTGGTACATTTCGAAGCCGATCTCGGCAATAAAACCGCTCTGTTCAGCGCCAAGCAGGTTACCGCTTCCGCGGATGTCCAGGTCACGCATCGCAATGTTGAAGCCGCTTCCCAGATCGGAAAATTCCTCTATCGCACTGAGGCGCTTACGGGCTTCAGAAGTTAAAGTGCTTAGTGGCGGGCTCAGCAGGTAACAAAAAGCCTTTTTATTTGAACGGCCTACGCGGCCACGCATCTGGTGGAGGTCGCTGAGGCCAAACATATGGGCGTGGTTGATGATGATGGTATTGGCATTGGGGATGTCGAGACCGGCCTCTATAATGGTGGTGGCCACAAGTACATCCTTTTCGCCGTTGATGAAATCCAGCATCACATCTTCCAGCTGGTCTCCGTCCAATTGCCCGTGTGCAATGCCGATGCGCGCTTTGGGCACCAGTTTTTGGATGAGTCCGCCCAACTGAGGCAGGTCGTTGACCCGGTTGTGGATGAAGAAAACCTGTCCCCCTCGATCCAGTTCATATTGCACAGATTCCTGGATCAGTTTGTCGTTGAATACATGCAGTTCTGTATTCACCGCCTGCCGGTTTGGCGGAGGGGTGCTCATGATGGAAAGGTCCCGTGCGCCCATGAGCGAGAAGTGCAGCGTACGTGGAATTGGTGTGGCAGTCAAAGTGAGCGTATCGACATTGACACGCAATGCCCTTAGCTTTTCTTTGGAAGTTACCCCGAATTTCTGCTCTTCATCGATAATCATGATGCCCAGATCTTTGAATTTGACGTCCTTGCTGAGCAGGCGGTGCGTGCCGATGATGATGTCCACCTTACCTTCTGCAACTGCCGCTAAGGTGTCTTTAATTTGTTTATTCGTCTTAAAACGGTTGATATAGTCTACGTTGCAGGGGAAGCCTTTTAAACGCCCTGAGAAGGTTTTAAAATGCTGCAGCGCCAAAATGGTGGTCGGCACCAGTACTGCGGCCTGTTTGCCGTTGGCTACAGCCTTAAAAGCCGCACGGATGGCAATCTCTGTTTTTCCAAAACCCACATCACCACATACCAGGCGGTCCATAGGATGCGGCGCCTCCATGTCTTTTTTGACGTCGTTTGTGGCTTTGACCTGATCGGGCGTATCTTCATAAATAAAAGAGGCCTCCAGTTCCGTTTCCAGGTAACCGTCCGGATCAAATGCGGTGCCGACCTGGGCTTTTCGCAGGGCGTAAAGCTTGATCAGGTCGCGCGCAATGTCTTTAACTTTTTTTTTAGTCGTCTTCTTGAGTTTGTCCCATGCTTCGGTGCCCAATTTGTTCATCTTAGGCGCCGTACCATCTTTTCCGCTGTACTTGGCAATGCGGTTCAGCGAGTTGATGTTGACATACAGCAGGTCATTGTCGGCATATACCAAACGGATCATTTCCTGGGTTTTACCGTTGACCTCTACCTTTTCCAGGCCGGCATATTTGCCGATGCCATGGTCAATATGCGTTACAAAATCCCCGGGCTTGAGGTCCCTCAGTTCCTTCAAAGTAATGGCCTGACTGCGCTGGTAACCCCTTTTGAGTTTGTATTTGTAAAAACGGTCGAAGATCTGGTGATCGGTATAAAAGGCGGCTTTTAATTGGGCGTCAATAAAACCTTCCCTCAGCGGGATGTTGACCGGTGTAAACTTGGCAGTTTTATCAATGTCATCCAGAATGGCATAAAGCCTTTCGGTCTGTTTGGTAGAAGAACTGAATATAAAATTATGGATGTTTTGCTTTTCGTTTTCCCTGAGGTTGTGGATCAGCAGGCTAAAATCTTTATTGAATGAAGGCTGGGGTTTGGTTTCAAAATGAATGACGGCCTCCGTCTTGTAAAAGAACTGTTTTCCAAACTCCACCAGGGTAAAATCATGTAGGATATCGCTCATGATTTTCTCATCGGTGAAAGCGAATTTGGGATCGATCCAGTCGTGGTTTTCCTGCTTTTCTTTTGCTGGAAGCGCTTTCCAGAGTTCTACTGCTTTTTTGTAACCGGCCTTGACAATATCCAATGAAGATTCCACGTCCTTAAACCAGAGTTGGGTATCTTTTTCGATGTAATCGAGCAGGCTGATGTTGTTTTCCGTCAGGTACTTGGACTGTACATTGGGTATAATGGTCAGTGTTTTGACATCCTCCACAGAAAGCTGGCTTTCGATCTCAAAAGTACGAATGCTTTCTACCTCGTCACCAAAAAATTCGATCCGGTACGGCAGATCATGAGAAAAAGAAAAGATGTCGACAATACCCCCGCGAATAGAGAATTGACCGGGCTCGTAAACAAAATCTGTACGGTTGAAATCGTAATCGAAAAGAAATTCATTGATGAATTCGATCCCGAGCTTAGCGCCCAGTGCGATTTCTAAAGTGTTTTTTTCAAGGACGCTTCGGTCGATTACCTTTTCTGCGAGGGCCTCCGGATAGGTGACCACAATCTGCCCGTATTCACTATGGTGGTTCAGTTCATTGAGCACTTCCGCCCGGGCCAGTACGTTGGCGGTGTCAACTTGTGTAAATTCAAAAGCTTTACGGAAGGAGGAAGGAAAAAGCAAAACTTCTTTGTCCAGGATGCTTTCCAGATCAGCCAAAAAATAGGATGCTTCTTCACGGTCAGGCAGGATGAATAACAAGGGTTTGTGTAACAAGAAATAGGTGGCTATGGCGACGGTTGCGTCAGCAGAACCTACCAGGCCTTTTAATTGGACCTTACTTCCTCTTGGGCCATTGAGTGCCTTTGCCAGTCCTACAATGCGCTCATCTGTTTTGTATCTGTTGATCAGGTCGCGGATGTTCACAAGACAAATGTAATATTTATGATTAGCTTTAGGTGTAACAAAATGTCGAATAATCCATCTATATAACAAAAGAGATGATGCAAAGCACTCATTTTTTGGAGGTTCCGGATTTGCGGATAGAAGGCAGCCGGTTAGGGATTACAAGATTAAAAGCATTTAAATTAAATTATAAGGAGAAAAGATATGTTTGATTCACCGTTTATGTCGCTACCCGGCATTTCACCACAAGAATATTCGTATTTGCAGACTGCAACTACAGGCTTTAGTGAACAACAATTGAGGGGTTTTTTGATGATCTACAGCAGCAAAAGGAGAAATCCGGACGATATGGTGCTGTATTGTATACTCGGATTTTTCGTGCCAGGACTGGCGCGGTTCCTGGTGGGACAGATTGGTATGGGGATTTTGTATTTCCTGACTTATGGCCTTTGTGCGATCGGAACAATTATTGACCTGATCAACCACAAGACGCTGGCCTTTGAATACAACCAAAAAATGGTGTTCGAAAGTTTGCAAATGGTTAAAATGGGAAATATACAATAAGGTTTGTATTTTTAAAGCATGAGATTATCCATCCTGATCAAACATCTGGAGGCTTATGCCCCGCCCAATTACCAGGAAGATTATGACAATTCAGGACTGCTGACCGGTAGTCCCGAGTTGGACGTACATGCTGCATTGGTGGCGCTGGACTGCACTGAAGCAATTGTTGACGAAGCGATAGCGCTGGGCTGTAATCTGATTATTACCCACCACCCGATTGTCTTTAAAGGGCTGAAGAAACTCAACGGGAAGACCTATGTGGAGCGGGTGGTGCTGAAGGCCATTAAACACGATATTGCGCTGTATGCCATCCATACCAATCTGGACCACGTAAAAAATGGAGTAAACGGGGTGATCTGTGAGCGACTGGGTTTGAAGAATGCCAGGATCCTGAGTCCCAAGAAAACACTGCTGAAGAAACTGGTGACGTTTTGTCCGACTGACCATGCCGATCTTGTCCGCGAAGCCTTATTTGAAGCCGGTGCAGGAAACATTTCAGATTACAGCAATTGCAGTTTTAATGTTTCCGGGTTCGGAACATTCAAAGCAGGACCGGATACCGATGCTTATGTTGGCGAAAAAGGGCTGGAACACAGGGAGCCGGAGGTCAGGATAGAGACGATTTTTGTAGCGCAGGACGAACGTAAGGTTTTACTGGCTCTTTTTGAAAATCACCCTTACGAAGAGGTAGCCTATGATATCTATAACCTGGAAAATAAACTCGATACCGTGGGCGCCGGGATGATCGGGACGCTTGAACAGGAAATGGATGGGCGCTCCTTTTTGAACCTGCTGAAGGAGCGGATGGATGCCAGCGTAATCCGGCATACGGACTTATTACCTAAGAAGATCCGCAAGGTCGCCGTTTGTGGCGGCTCAGGAAGCTTTTTGCTGAAGGATGCAATTGCTGCCGGAGCTGATGCATTTGTGACCGCAGACTTTAAATACCACGAGTTTTTTGATGCCGATGGAAAACTGGTCATTGCCGATATCGGACACTTTGAAAGTGAACAATTTACATCTAATTTGTTGATAGATATTATTCAAGAAAAATTTCCTAACTTTGCAATCCGTTTAACGGAGCATAACACAAACCCAATAAATTATTTCATTTAATGGAACAAACTGTAGAGCATAAGCTAAAAGATTTATACGAATTACAAACCCTGCACACTAAGATTGACAAAATCCGTCAGATCCGTGGTGAGCTGCCAATGGAAGTTGCTGATCTGGAAGATGAAGTGGCGGGTCTTGAAACACGTATTCAAAAATTCAAAGGTGAACTGGATGACACCGAGGATTCCATTGTAACCCGTAAGAATATGATCAAAGATTCTCAAAACCTGATCAAAAAATACGAGACGCAGTTGAAGGATGTCAAAAACAACCGTGAATATGATGCTTTGACTAAAGAAGTAGAAATTCAAACACTGGAGATTCAGGTTTGTGAGAAAAAGATCAGGGAGTTTGGTTTTGACATCACGACCAAAACCGAAGTTTATGAAAAAGCGCTTGCTGATTTAGAATCCAGAAAGAAAGACCTGGATATTAAAAGAGGCGAGTTGCAGACCATCACAGCTGAAACAGAAAAAGAAGAGGAATCTTTAAATAAAAAAGCACAACACGCAGAAACTGAAATCGAAGACAGACTGCTGGTGGCTTATAAAAGATTAAGAGGTAATGCCAACAACGGACTTGCCGTTGTGACAATTGACAGGGATTCTTGTTCAGGTTGTTTCAACCAAATTCCACCTCAGCGCCAGTTGGATATCCGTCAGCGTAAAAAGATCATTGTTTGTGAGCATTGCGGCCGGATCCTGGTGGATGAGGCACTAACTCAGGAAGTTGCTGAAGCTTAGTCAAATTTGAAAGTATTAAAAAGGCCGGATCATAAATCCGGCCTTTTTGTTGCCCGTAATTTCCTGTTAATCAGCTTTTGGACTGTTTATCTTTTTGGTCTGGCTTTAGAATTTATAGACAAAGGCGTTGATGTGCATTCCGGCACCTACAGATGCGAATACGGCATATTCGCCAGCTTTGACCTGGTAGCCCTCTACTTTGTTGTTCATTACCAGGTCCAGTAACGTAGGAATAGTTGCCACAGAACTGTTGCCCAGCCAGGAGATCGTCATAGGCACTAAGTTATCAGGAATGGTGTCCAGTTGATATAATTTGAACAGACGTTTCATGATCGCCGTATCCATTTTGCCATTTGCCTGGTGAATGAATACCGTTTTAATGTCTTTAATGTCCACACCAGCTTTGTCTAGCGCTTTTTTAACTACCTGGGGAACGGTTGTTACGGCAAACTCATAGAGCTTACGTCCGTTCATCTTTAGGTAGGTGTTGCTGCTGTCCGCATTGGGATTGTTGCTGCTGCCCATCACGAGTAATGAACCGTAATTATCGGCATAAGTCTGGGTTTTGTGTGCCAGAATCCCAATGTCGCTATCGCTTGTTTTAGCCTCAAATATAACGGCACCGGCACCATCAGAGAAGATCATGGTGTCTCTGTCGTGCGGGTCAGTAATCCTGGAGAGCGTTTCAGAGCCGATAACCATCACTCTTTTGGCGTCCCCGCTGCGGATCAGGTAGTCGGCCTGTATGGCACCCTGTACCCAGCCCGGGCAACCAAATATGATGTCATAACCGACACAATCCGGATTTTCAATATGGAGGATTTGCTTTACTTTAGCAGCGAGCGCAGGAAGCATATCCATTCTGTTGCTATCAGCCTTCACATCGCCAAAATTGTGGCAAAAGATGATGTGGTCCAGTGTTTCTTTGTCTATCCCCGCAGAATCGATTGCGCGTTGTGCCGCAATGGCGGCAATGTCACTATTGACCAAATGCGGGTCAATATATCGTCTTTCCTGAATTTCTGTGATCTCCGTGAACTTGCTGATGATATGGCTCATCTCCTTTTCAAGGATGGCACCATTTTCATAAAAGGTGGATGTTAAAAAGGCATCTCCCGGAATTATGTTTTCTGGAATATAACTGCCCGTTCCAGTAATAACAGAGTGTATTTTCGTTGTATTGCTCATTTTTGAACCGTTGACCATTTTAGTCTGCGGTATAAAACTAGAATAAATTTATTAGATAAAAAAGATTTAAGATAAATCTTCAATTAAAAAAACGAATAATTCTTTTGGTCCGTGTGCGCCGAGAACCAAAGTTTTTTCAATATCTGCCGTCCTGCTGGGTCCGGTGATGGTACTGATCATGCTTGGTATTTGATGACCATATTTGTCTTTGATCAATTTAAACGCGTCTTTAAGGTCCATGACCATTTGTCCGGTGCGGGCTATAACAATATGGTGGTGGGGGAAGATACTGAGTCTGCGGCCAGCTGCATTTTGATTGGATACCATGACTGAACCATTTCTTGCGATCAGGGCCTCGCAGGCGGTAATACCAACCTCTGCCAGGTCAAAATCTTTATCTGTCTTGTAAAATGGAAATTCATATTCAGCCAGAAGGGCCTGTAACTCAGGCTCCCAGCAATAGATTTTTCTCCATTTATATTTATCCGCCAACTGAAGGATGTTTTCAACGAATTCAATCCCGTTTTCACAGTAAATGAAATTTCCGGAAACTGCGGTCAGCTGTTCAGCAAACAAAACCTCCGGAATTTCCTCGCTTTCCTTGTATAAAGGCGTGTCTTCTAAATTCGGATGAGGATTGTCCCTTTTTTCAAGCAGGGCTTTCCTGATCTTTTTGAGCATTAACTCTTTGGAGGTGATGTTTTCTTGCATAAAATAATGGATTGGCAGCCACTTCATCGTCCTGAAGTGGCTGTTCCAAAATAGGTGTTAAGATTCGGTACTTGCCGGTGTAACAGAGGTAGCAGGATCTGTGGTTTCGCCTACACCATCGTGCAACAAGCCTTCTGCTGCTGGTTTCTGATCTCCGGTACCGTTCACGAACTCATCGTAGGTGGTGCGGTTGTCAAAAGGTCTTTTGCCCAGGATTTCTTCTAAATCTGCCTGAAATAAAATCTCTTTTTCAATCAGTTTCTGCGCAAGTTTTTCAAGTCCTTCCCTTTTGTCGGTCAGCAGTTGTGTTGTCCGTTCATAAACTTCAGAGATCAATATACGCACTTCGTTATCAATCATTTCTGAAGTTTTTTCAGAATATGGTTTGTTAAAGTTGTATTCGTTTTGCGGGTCGTGGAAGGAAACATTGCCCACATTTTTATTCATACCATATATGGTAACCATGGCATAGGCCAATTTGGTGATCCGCTCCAGGTCGTTCTGGGCACCGGTTGAGATCTTGCTAAATACGATGGCTTCGGCAACACGACCACCCATGGTCATACACATGCCGTCTGTCAGCTGCTCTGTAGTATACAGAAACTGTTCTTTTGGCAAGTATTGCGCATAACCAAGAGCCGCTACGCCACGAGGCACGATAGACACCTTCACCAAAGGGTCTGCATGTTCCAGATACCAGCCAGCAATAGCATGACCAGCTTCATGGTAAGCCACAATTCTTTTCTCTTCAGGAGAGATGATTTTGTTTTTCTTCTCAAGCCCACCGATGACGCGGTCCACTGCATCCTGAAAATCCTGCATGTCCACGCTTTCCTTGTTTTTACGGGCAGCGATTAGTGCAGCCTCGTTACATACGTTGGCAATTTCTGCTCCTGCAAAGCCCGGGGTTTGTGCAGACAGTTTTTTAGCATCCACTTCCTCTGCCGTTTTAATGGGCTTAAGGTGGACTTTGAAAATCTGCTCACGACCTACAAGATCTGGTTTGTCAATGGAAATCTGTCTGTCAAACCTTCCTGGTCTTAACAAGGCAGTATCCAATACATCAGGACGGTTGGTCGCCGCCAAAATGATAATACCTGAGTCTGTACCGAAACCGTCCATTTCAACCAATAGCTGATTTAATGTGTTTTCGCGTTCATCATTTCCGCCCATCATGCTGTTTTTGCCCCTGGCGCGGCCAATGGCATCTACTTCATCAATAAATATGATACAAGGCGCTTTGTCTTTTGCCTGTTTGAATAAATCACGGACCCTGGAGGCACCGACACCGACAAACATTTCCACGAAATCAGAACCTGAAAGTGAAAAGAAAGGTACTTGTGCTTCTCCGGCTACAGCTTTTGCCAGCAATGTTTTACCTGTTCCCGGTGAACCGACCAGCAAAGCGCCTTTAGGTATTTTACCGCCAAGGTTGGTGTATTTTTTAGGGTTTTTCAGAAAATCTACGATTTCCATTACTTCCTGTTTGGCTTCTTCGAGACCGGCAACGTCATTAAACGTTACATTAACCTGGCTCTCTTTATCAAACAGCGTCGCTTTAGACTTTCCGATGTTGAAAATTTGTCCGCCACCGCCTCCGGCACCTCCGCCCATGCGGCGCATTACGAAGATCCAGAATCCAACAAGCAACAACAACGGAACAATCATCGACAAAAACCAGGAGCCGAAAGGACTGGTTCTGCTGTCTTTCTCTGCCAGGATCTGTTGATCAGCAGGCAAGCCTTTCTGAGATTCCTTAAGCTGGTTGTCAACAGCATCCATGGTACCTGCAGTATAATACACAGTCGGGCCTGTATTGGTGTTGAAATTGCTTTTGCTTGCGTATTCTTTATACTTAGGAAGTTTAAGACGATCCGGCTTAATATAGACTTCTACTTTAATCAGGTCCTCATTCTTATAGGCGACCAGCCTTTGAACATCTCCGGGCAGTAGCATTTGGGTTTCAAAAGTACGGTAAGGCACTTTTTTACTGTTATCGCCTGTAAAAAGGAAATTCAAAAGGATCAGGCCGAGAATAATGGCAGCGTATACCCAAAAAATATTGAATTTAGAGCCCTTTTGTGGTTTCTTCGGTATGTTTGGAATTCTTTTTATCAGTTTTGGTTTTGTATTGGGATTCTCTTTCATCGTCAGTGTAAAAAAATGTTGTTGTGAATGATTAAGCGCTTTGGTATGAGGTGGTTTGTGCATCACCCCAAAGGTCTTCTATTCCATAAAACTCGCGCTTTTCAGTTTTAAAGATGTGCACTACTATGTCAAAATAATCAAGAATGATCCATTCTGCTGATTCCTGTCCCTCTTTTCTCCATGGATTGGTCTGTGTGTTCTTATAAATTTCGTCTTCTACACTGTCCGCTATAGCTTTTACCTGCGTGGCCGAATTGGCACTGCAAATGATAAAGTAGTCAGAAACTGAACTATTGAGATTTCTCAGGTCCAAACGGACGATATCATTGCCCTTTTTTTCCTGAATGCCGTGTACGGCTATTTCTGAGAGGTATGTAGAAAGGTTTACGATTTTCTTTTTTACCATTAAAATGTTTTAATTTTGATTAACAAATATACAATCAACACTTGCAAAATAACACTTTTTCAACATTATTTGTTGGTCAAAATTTGATCAGATTATCAGCCGTTGATTCTACCAATAACTTTTTAAAAACGATGGTGTCAAATTCCGAGCCATTACCTGAAGGCACTGTTATTATGGCAGATAACCAATATGCAGGTAGGGGACAGCAGGAAAACACCTGGCATGCCGAACCGGGAATGAACCTGACGGCTAGTCTGTTTTTAAAGCCTCGCTTTTTACCCGTAGACAAGCAATTCATGTTAAATATGGCGGTTAGCATAGGTATAAGAGATGCTTTAAGAGAATTTGTTACGGAGAATATTTCGATTAAATGGCCAAATGACATTTATTATAAAGATAGAAAGCTTGGCGGCATTCTGATTGAAAACAGCATTGTTGGAAGCGGATATAAATCGGCCATAATCGGCATTGGGATTAATGTAAACCAAACGAACTTCAATCCTGAACAAGTAAAAACCGCTGCATCACTTCGTGAAATTTTACAGGAGGATGTTAATTTGATGGGGCTTTTAGCAGAAATTTGCAAACGTATTGAGGTTCAATACCTTCGATTGAAGGCTAATCCGTCTGATATGACAGCAGATTATTTAAGCGGACTTTACAGGTTTCAGCAGATTGCAGCCTTTAAGGACAGCTCGGACACCTTTGAAGGAATTATAGTGGATGTGTCGTCCAGAGGCCAGCTTATTATAGAAAAAGCTGGACTAAAGGTAGGCTACAGCTTTAAAGAGGTTGAATTTTTAACAAACCCCGCTCACTGGGTAAATGAAAAATTATAAGTAATTTCACGCCCTTATTGAAAAAATAGATGAGAAGCATACGTTTAATCCTGATGTTGTTGATTCTGATGGTGGCTTCCGTCCCATTCAGTAGTTATGCGCTGCATTCGGTCCAGGATTCTACGCAGGAAGAGGAACTTGTATTCACGGATATTGTACCGGATAGCGGTATTTCAGATACTGCATTGAAAGATACCACGGTCACTACGGCTGGGAACAGGGATACGGATTCGGTAGCATCAGAAACGGTAAAAAACAGCGATGCGTCAAAAGCAGACACAAATGCCGTCCAACAAACTTTATGGGAGACCTTCCTGGCCGGTTTGGCGGGTGGTTTTTTGGCTTTTTTGATGCCTTGTATTTTTCCTATGGTACCTTTAACGATCAGTTATTTTACCAAGAGGGCAGGGAGCAGACAAAAGGGAATCTGGCAGGCTATGATCTACGGGCTGTCCATTATTGTCATTTATGTGGCATTCGGACTGCTGATCACGGTGTTGTTTGGTTCAGCCAAACTGAATGAACTGAGCAGTAGCGGCTGGTTTAATTTTGCATTCTTTATCTTACTGGTAGTCTTTGCAGTGTCCTTTTTCGGGGCATTTGAACTGACCTTGCCCAGTTCTTTTGTGAATAAGATTGACCAGAAGGCGGATGACAGCAAAGGCCTGGGGGGTATCTTCTTCATGGCGGCTTCT
>Ga0247815_10002120_pt1 | contig 14742 bp, 16 predicted proteins | sample UWRJL194509B1_FD_181014 | JGI IMG/M metagenome (GOLD analysis project Ga0247815, IMG submission 181014) | Plant litter microbial communities from Arlington Agricultural Research Station in Wisconsin, United States - UWRJ-L194-509B-1 | ecosystem: Environmental > Terrestrial > Plant litter >...
ACGAGGTTTTTGGCTCTGAGCGCTCTCGGAGGGCGCAGCCATAGCGGCCAGAGCGACCAGAGCGAGCGTCTCCAGCAGCTCCAGAGGCTCTTGGAGCTGTCAGAGCCGTCAGAGCTAAGCCCTTTTTGCCGATGAACTGAGGAACCACCCGCGTTGGTAGATAAGCCCCCTGTTTCGCCACCACCACCCGGAGGATTTGGCGAGTTGTAACCAGGTCCAGAGCCCGGATTATCTGGGCTTTGAGACGGGGAATCCGGCGTTGGTTTACTCGGTGTTGACCTCAAAGCGTCGGGCAATCTAGATCGTCTAACCGCGAGCCTCGCGGAGATCAGATGAAGCGCACCATTTACTGGCTGTATAGCAGGTCCCGACTGAATGTGCCACTGACAAATTATCAGAAATGGTTGGCAGCAGAAGCAATATGATCTGAAAAATACGCACGGGATGCTGGATTACTTCGCCGCTGCTGCCACCGACCCGAAAGCCCGGAGCACCTGGGAGCATCGGATTGACTGCGACAAAGCCATTGATATTGCTTGCATGCCTAGTCGCAACGCCTCTGCACCAGCTAAAGGCGTGCGTCGTTCCTTCGATCACATAGACCGTACGGGTGCTATAACTGGCGCCAAAGTGATCATGGATGTCAGCATGGTGGCGAGCCAAGTATGCCGGAAAGACTCTGTCCGGGAGAAATTTCTCCACTCGTCGTCTGACATTGCCAGGGATGAGAAACGCCGCCTCTCCGGAGTCGCTAGAGGCTTGAAACCCAAACCCAACCTCAGCACTGTTCTTGAGTTAACTCGCGCGTGCATTGGGAAACAAATTCAACGAACGCTGGTAGTGGAATCGGAATGTCCAGTTCAACAGACCAGTTGCGACCTCTGTGCAAGCGCCAGAAGACATCCTGGTTGAGCAGGATTTGAGCGCTGCGCTCGGAGCGATTTGCCACTACGGGATTGGTCGTCAAGTCGGTTGCAAGCGGGATGCGACCAGGGTGAGGCTCGGCAGTTGGTAGAACTTCGCCGCCAATACCATTCGTAAAGCAATTGAATAGCTGCAAGCCGGAGCGCTTAGCCGCGATGATATCTACAAGAGAAATCTCACCTACGAATATGAACTGCCCATCCCGGATGACGCCACAGTCACCGATGACGCCTTCGGCTTGTGGGTTGTGAAATGGATATCCCTCAGTGAGGCCGACAAGTAGGTTGGCATACGCGACGGCATCCAATGAAGTTTGATCGCCCATCCTTGTGGCACAATAGGTGAGAGATGCTACAGTGAGTGCTCACTGAACGGCAAATTGTCAATAGAGCGCGGAAGTGAGGGAGGCAAGAGTGAGAGTAGACCCAGAGGCTGGACGGTGACGCGTTTTAAGAGAAGACAAGACCAACAGGGCCCCATTGACGTCCACTTAGTCCCCGATAGGAGGTGACAAAGTGATGTCCTGTGCGCGGTGTTTGAATGCATGTCGCATCCGAATTGTAGTTCAACCCTAAAGCCTGGCCTTGGATCCTTTTCCAACGGCGCCAAAAACATCTAACCGTGCGCAGGCTGTTATCTTAGGGACAGCATAAGCACAGAAGAGCGAAAAAGGTTAGGTGCAGACTGTTGTTTTCCACGCCACAGCATCCGTTGTGCCTGGTAGGGTTCCCGGACAGTTTTGCGGGTAGCACTGGTTGGAGCTAATCCCGATGCGTGCAGAATAAGCCGGGTCGGTTGATCGTCAAGGGCGTATTTTGTGTCTCGCTACGGTGGAATGCACGAAACGCTCAAGGTGTGTTGATTGAGTTTGTCAACCGCGAATCATAGTGCATCTCGCGGCATTGGTCTCCTGAGGGATTGCTGCAGGCCGGGGCTTGAGTACTTGAGTGCTGCAAATGCGGAGCATACGGCGACAAACCCGCTCAAGGGTATGTCTTTGTTTACACCACCCGGCGGTCCGCACATAGGAGCAGATCGGGCATCAAGTTTGGCGATACATCATACAAGCAACCCAGAGTAGCTTGGTTGGGATCATTAACGATGTCCATTTTGCTCCGAGCTGATGCTCATCACCGCACTCCATATGAGTTGACTCGACCTCAACGTCCTCGACGTCCTCGACGTCCTCGACACCCTCGACGTATTTGAACACCTGGTGGCCGAAAGTATGGATTTCTATTTTGAACGGCGACAAAGGTCGATCGTCGGCACCTAAGACAGCACACGTAGTGGTCTGCATTAACATAAGGATTGGCTCGCCTTGCGCGAACAGTCCCAAGCCAACCAGCGGGTCATCCCGTGGGAATACGGGGCGAGGTGAAGGCGTCCGGCGGAGACGGCAGGGTGCGTTGGGACAAATTTAACACTAGGCACACGAACTTGCGGACGTGCGGACCCGAGGAACAGTGTGGACCATGCTTCATAACACCAACATCGTTTCAGGCCGTGATTTTCCCCAGCTTGGCACAGAGCCTCCTGACGTCGCCTCCGTGTTCTTGCCTTTGAGCGCCTCCGCAAGCACGGCATTGTCCCTGAGCGTTGTACCCCTGGCTTCGTAGCGAGTCGGCTCGGTTCTTGATCTTGCCACGGCCTATCGGCCTCCTGAACACGACATTCACCTCCGAAACTTGCTGCTCCTAGTCGGATAGATATTTGTCGATATTCTCTGGCCGAGAACGCAGCTGCATCTTTCGGTGATGACGACCCAGGACTGCTCAAGTCGACGTTCTGCATGCGGCGGCGTATTGCAGACGGTGAAATCGCGGCATTGGTGTCAGGGTGCTTCAACGTCGACACCGAGGGGTTAGAGCCCGTCGTACGCGAGCGCAAAGAAGGCCTCGCCCTGCTTTGGGCCGTTCTACCGGCGAGTATAGACGAAGTGGCGAGGATGACGACGCCAGACGCAACAATGCTGATCCTTCCGAGATGGGAGAGCCCTTGGACCTGTGACAAGACACGCGCGCCACAAAAGCTGATTAACGGCTTGAGGCTCGCTTGACTGGCCCACTCTTGAAGCCGCCCGACGACACAACGTTCATGCGCTGCGCCACATCGCGTTCGCTTAATACCTGCAAGCGAGATCAGCGAGTGTTGTCATCGGGTTTTGGTCACCAGGCGCACCTATTCCGAAGGGAGAGTCGTATCCGGAGTGGCAACAATGTCGCGCGGGATCCAGTTCCGCGAGCGCAACTCGATGGCTTCGAGGAGCATAGAACGTAGGCGCGGGTCAATGTTGCTACTATCGCTGAGGTCCTTCATGCGACGGATATAGACGTCCATGTGGGTGCGGGCTTTGGTGGTGTCGAGTTTCTGGCCGACGATCTCCAGCAGCGCGCAGAGCGATTCGATCACCTCGTTTCCGGGGTTGTCGATGTTGCTGAGAAGTTTCTTGACACACTCGTGCATGATGCGCTCCGTTAACATCTGCAGCTTGAAGAGTTCGCCCATAAACCGCATAAGATCTGGACCTTGGCGGATCGCCTTCTGGTCGTCCTCGCGCCCTTCACTACGAGGTACCTCGATGACGATAGCCGTATTTGCGGCGGTTGCAGCGGAAGCCTCTAGGTGAATCCGCCAGCTGTGCTCGAAGTGCTCCTGGCAGCGGTTGAGCAGAAGCTTGCGAAAGAGGCGGCTACCGGTGATGAAGTGGCCCTCAGAGTCGCGGACGTCTTTATGCACGATCGCCGGGCTGGCCTGATCCATCATCTTGCGGCACAATCGTGCGTACAGCTGACTGCTCGTCGGCTCGCTGATCGCCCTTTCGAAAACGAGTCGTATGAATTCAAAGAGCGTCCAAGCATCATCTTCTCCTTCGCTCGAGTTGACCCATGTTATAATAAGGCCCGAAACGGAGTCGAAATCGTCCGGTGTGAGAGTGTTGAGCAGCACACGAACTTCGACGATCGCGACGGTGTCGGCTCGGGGACTGGGGTTCGGCATCCGCACCTCCTTTACGCGCGCCACACGAATTGTACAGACAGGTTGCCTTTGATGGGCGGAACCGGGCTTGTTCGCGAGGCTCAGAGCGTCGAGGGAAAACGCCTCCGGCGGTGGCAGGCGGTCGGGCTTGTCCTTACAAACGTCCATGAACTGTAGCAAGAAGTCGCGGTCGTATCTGAACTTGCTTGGTAGCGCGTTAATGTTGAGCTTAATGCGCGGGCCGTTGATGTGTGCTGGGTATGTAACCTGGTTGGTGTCGACAATGAAGTGCGCCGCGGAAAGGCAGCGGGGTGAATCGACCATTGTGTAATTTGCACTCGGTTTATGAACTAGGGTACCAGCACGCGTGTAGTGGGGTGATAACAGCAGCGCTGAATGCAGCAAGCGTCGAGGTAGAAGAACAGCCTGTGGGGTCATCCGCAGATTCCGCACTGCGTGACTGTGGCGGCATGTTTGTTTGCACAACTGCGGTTGCGGGGCCGATCTGTTTGGAACATCGGTGGCTGGCGGTCAAAGCAGAAGCACGTCCAATCGAACATTTTGAGACGCGAGAAGAAGAAGGAAGAAGGCGTACGCAGCGTCGTGACCGGCACGTCCCGTCTTTTGTGCAGCCAACGGCAAGCATGAACCCTCGCCGAATATTGAATCCCGAGGTGGTTTGATTCACAGTTGGCCCGCGCCTCAATATGAACACGTAAATTGGCTGCAGAACGTATCAAAATTATTCATAACTACTCCAGAGGGTCGCTTAGACTACGAAACAAGCTTCCTGAAATGCAGAAGCAGCTGGTCTCTAGGGACTACTAGAGAATCGCTACCTGCGGCGATTTGCTCTCCGAGACGCTTCACTGCATTCTCATCGAGTTTAGCCAAAAAGAGAATCTTGGCCGTGCGTGCATATGCAGTTGGCACGTGGAGCGCAATTTCTTCCAAAAACTCGATCGTGCCCGCCACGCCGTCCTCGATATCCTCCTTCTTGAGCTTGTTCGGACCGGCGAATTTACCGAAAAGCTCGCCAACCAGATTCACCTCCACCCCCATGCCTTTCAGCCCCCTTGCGAACATCGAGCCGACCAGCTTGTACCGTTGCTTTTCTGGTAGTGACTTGAAGTACTGCTCCGCCTCGTCAAGCTGGCGCAGTTTGAAGAACTTTCTGGTGTCACCGTCAATTTGATTTTTGATCCTAGCCTCCCCGATGGACGTCATGGGCGGGAACCCTACCGCCGGTGGCCACCTGTCCTCGTTGATCAGGTGGTGCTCTAAAGGCTTCGACCTAGGAAGCAGCTGCAACCTCTGCCGCTGGTGACCCACATCCCTGCCAGAGTTGCTCAAGGTGGCGCTCCGTAGGTTCCCATGCATTGTTGACGGTGCTTCTGCAGCATAAGCGCGAGGGTACGCCGCTAGAACCGCGGTCGCAGGAGAGAGCGAAGAGGCTCTGCGATTCCCGGAGCTCGTATTGCCAGCGATGACAGACGAAGAGCCAATGCCAATGACACCGGGCGAGGGGCGTATGCTTTTTTCAACATGAGACGAGTTACTGGTGTAGGTTGGTGACGCGCTGCTCGCCCAACCATCGTCGCAGCCGAAATCAACATCGGTCTTGAAGCCGCTACGAGACCCAGTGTTCAAACGTCGCGGCACCTCGCTCCCGTGAGCAGCCTGCATGAAATTTCAGTTAATGTGAGCTTCATGCCGTAGTCACCAAACGCACCCGACCTAGTATAGAGGTGGTCATCCTCGGAGCCGCAACGGTGCTACGCGGGACCCAGTAGCGCGATCGCAACTCAATGACATCCAGAAGCATATACTTCAAGCGTGTGCTGATATCATTACTCTCGCTCAGATCCTTGATATGGCGAAAGTAATGGTCCATGAGGCTGCGGGCCTTGGTAGTGTCGAGGTTCTGGCCAACGCTTGTCAGCAGCAGGCAGAGCGACTCGATCTGCTCCTCGCCAGGGCTTTCAATGTTGCTTAGAAACCTCTTGACACACTCGTGCATGATGCGCTCTGTCAACATCTGTAACTTGAAAAGCTCGCCCGTGAACCGAACCAGGCCGAGACCTTGGCGTTTCGCCTCCTCGTCGTAGCTCCGCTCGCTGAGGAACACCTTGTCATTGTCTACCGTGCAGTCTGAAGCGTGAGCAGTCCAGCCACGCTCGATGCCTTCCTGGACACGGTTGAGCAGGTACGTGCAGAAAAGGTAACCGCCAGTGACGGGGTGGCCCACGGCGTTGTGTATCTTGTTATCTGCCACGGCTGGGCTAATTCTCTCAAACATTCTACGGCAGAGGCGGGCGCATATATGACTGCTGGCCGCATCGTTAATTGCCTTTTCGAAGACAAGTCCTGTGATCTTGTGGAGAGTCTGAGCATCCGACTCCTCCCCTTCGCTCGAATTGGTCCAGATGATGATAAGGTCCGTGATGAAGTCAAAGTCCTGGACGGTTAAGATATTGAGCAGAAATCGGACTTCGACGATCGCCATCGCGTCGGCTCTGCGGTCATCTCGAAGCTGTATGTGTGCCGCTCGCGCTTCCTCTTCCTCCGTGTGCTTCATCTTGCGCTCCGCTCCCTTACAACTCGGTTCATCCAAAGGACGCTCGTACCGGGTGATACTGCGTTGTTTCTCGTTCTTATATACGAGGGAGGTGGTCATGCGCACTGGACTGTCTGGCAAAGACTTGTCGAGCTGCGAGGAAAGGATCTTGCGTGCGTCGGTAGTACTCCTCTGACTCGGGGCGTCACTCGCAAACGCCCTGAGTGGAGATAGATGGTCAGGCCTCCCACGGGAAGCGTTCATGAACTGCGGGGAGCTGCGGTAGTATTCGTATTTGCTCTTGCGTGCGTTGGCGTTGAGCTCGATCTGTGGGTTGTTGGTATGCATCGGATACGCGAGCTTGTTCACATCGGCAACGATGTGCGCCTCGGCATTCCTGCTCCGTGTGTTGGCCATCGGGATGTGGCTCGAGCTGGTGTCACTCAGGCTAGTATGCCTGCGGGATATCCAGGTGTAATTCTAGCGATGTAGAGCACGAGAAGCAGAGATTCGGGGGAGAATGACACGAGGCGGGACGGCCGGCGTCACTCGTGACCTCGGTGGCATCCTCGCATGCAGAACTGAGGGCTGTTTGAACCGAGGGCCGATCGCAGTTCGGTAGTATAACCATTGGCCACGCACATTAGCGCCATGTGTACAGACACCTGAGCTCCCTCGAAGTCGCAAAATTACAATGCGGCGAACTAAATGCGCGAGGCTTAGCAAGTTCGGACTGGAGCGTGTGCGAGAGCGGAAACATGACTGCGAAATACCGGCAGATCCCGCCGCACCTCGCCGACAACCAGACCTGGCTCAATTGAGCTTTCGACAGCACGAATGATGAGCGCACCCGCTCGAAGCAGGAGTTCAGATATACAGCTGCTTGTCGCAGCTAGGAGGTAAAGACGAGCGAGTCAGACTAAGAAAGGGTAGAGACTGCTCAAGTCCGACTCTCTAGCACGACGGTTCGTACGATACTGGGTTAGGACTTTGGTCCTGCTACTGATTCAAAGCAGCACATGTCCAGTGTTCTGCATCGGTTTTAACGCGTTGATTTCCTATATCTTATCCTGTTTCTCGTCAGCCATGACCCTACGAGAAGTTCAGGTCGGGGGGTGTGCAGCTCCAGCGAACGACGACACCTCAGTTCTCTCAAGCTCGCTTAACTTGTATACCATCGTTCCTCTTTTCTCTCGTTCATTGAATCTTGTTGTTCTTCTCCCATATTTACTCTTTCGCGTACAGTATACGTCGCACAATGAGGCGAGACCTGGAGCATCAGCTGAACCTACGTCCACATCACCGGCCAACCCAACCCCGCTCGGTAACGTGGGCCCAAACCTCGCGTCAAAACTACATTCGACGCGCTCAGGATAGGTTGAATTATCCTGGGAGCGGCAACAATGTCGCGCGGAATCCAGTTACGTGACCGCAACGCGATAACTTCTAGAAGCATGGTTCGTAAACATGAATCAAGTTTGCTCTCGTCGATGAGGTCCTTCATGAGACCGTAAAAGGGGTCCATCTTACTGCTGGAAATAGTGGTGGTGTCGAGGTTCTGGCCGACCGACTCCAGCAGTGCGCAGAGCGACTCGATATCTTCTTCGTCGGGGTCGTCGATGTTTCTGAGAAGCATATCGACACACTCGTGCATGATGTGCTCCGTCAGCATCTGCAGCTTGAAGAGCTCGCCGACGAGCTGAACAAGACCTGGAATCTGGTGGTGCGCTTTCCGGTGCATTTCGTCGTGAAGCACATCGCTGGCGCTGGCGCTGGTCGCATTCACAGCATATGCAAGGAAATCATCTGAGCGGACCCGCCGAATGTCGACAAAGAGATCTTGGCAGCGTTTGAGCAGAAGCTTGCGGAGAAGATGGCCGCCAACGATGGGTTGGCCGTCGGTGTCGCGGATGGCGTGGTGCGCCACTGCCGGACTGACCTGTTCCACCATCTTGCAGCACAGGCGCGCGCAAAGCTGACTGCTCTTCGGCTCGTTGATTGCCTGTTCAAAAACAAGCCGTACGACTTCGCCAAGTGTCCAAGCATCGTCTTCCCCTTCGCTCGAGTTGGCCCATATGATGACGAGGTCCGACAGAAAGTCAAAGTCTTCCAGGAACAGACTGTTGAGTAGATACCGAACCTCGACTATCGCCATAGTGTCGGCTTGGCGGCAAGTTCGTTCTAGTACAGCCGCCGTCCGAACCTCCTCCGCGCGCTGCGCCTCCTCAGGCTTCAGCTCATTGGCAGGGCTATCTATGACGATAGTGCTGCACCGGTCCTCGGTTTTGTCCGCGATGGAGGACGCCGTGCCAAGTTGCTCGGAGGGCAAAGGCTGTTGGGACGGTGGTGGACGAACGCGTTTACGCCTCCCCCGAGCACTGGCGAAGCTCAGACCGTCAAGGCCAAACGTTTCGAGTGGCGGAAGACGGTCCGGCTTCTCCTTACAAACATCCCTGAACTGCAGTAGAAAGTTGCGGTCGTATCTGAATTTGCCCGCCCGCGCGTTGATGTTGAGCACTTTGCGCGGGCATTTGATGTGAATTGGGTACGCAACCTCGTTGATATTGGCAATGAAGCGCGCCGTAGCAAGCCTGCTCTGTGGCTCGGCCATTCGGAATACGCTTCGTTCTGCTGCTGGGATGCCTACGCGCGTACCGGCGTGAACTCCTGAGGAATCAGGATGCCACCTAGCAGTGTCGATCACAGGAAGTTAGAGTCTGACCTCGAGGCAGAAGGGCAGGATGCAGAGTGGCTACGCCGTCCTGCGCTACTCGTGACTCTGGTGACACAGTTTTGCTTGTGAACCTGCGGCCAGCTTTTGAACTGCGGGCCGATCACAGTTCGGCAATGAAAGCTTTAAACGCGCACTTTAGGGCCACGTGTGCCGACACCCAACTGATGGATATTGTCAACTACAATTGAGATCCTAGATATGCGGGATATCTCACACACTATCGTCTCCTACATGCCAGGGCCAGGTTATTGCACAGAGTCTGGGGGCAATATTCCGGGTATGGTCATTCTACGGAGCACCGTTGACTTGAAGGAGGATGTCTCGTGGCGAGGCATCCATGTACCATGAGCGAGGCACTCGACAGGATGAGCCGTGTATCGGCAAAGTTCAGGGCAGAAGGGCAACCTGTGGGGACAGCCGTGCTGCGTGACTGTGGCGGCATGTTTGTTTGCGCGGTTCGTCTCCGTTCGTGGTCAAAACGCGGGGCAGATCTGCTTGGCGCACTGGTGGTTGGCGAGCCAAGAGGGAGTAGGTTCAATCAGGGTTCAATCGAACATCTTGAAAGAGGAAGAGCATTTTGAGAATGACACCGCCGGCAGGTCCTGTCTGAACACAGTCAACTGCAAATGAGCCCGCGCTGAATCCCAGGGTGGCTGGATTCACAGTTGCCCACGCCTTCGTATTAACATGTTAATCCGTATGACGTGAAATATATCAAGAGAGAAGGCTATGACGCGAGCTTCCTGAACTGCACAAGCAACTTGTCTTTTGGCGCCACCAAAGGGTCGCCTTCTACAGCGATTTGGTCTCCAAGCCGTTTCACCGCCTCTTCGTCGAGCTTGGCCATAAAGAGCATCTTGGCCGCAAGTGCATATACCGCCGGCACATCAATCGCAATGTCGTCCAAGAACTCGATCGTGCCGACTACGCCGTCCTCGATATCTTCACTGGTGAGTTTTCCCGCTCTAACGACCTTGGCAAAGAGTCCACCGACGAGCGTCGCCTTCGCATCCTTGCCTTCGAGCGCCTTCGTAAATACGGAATCGACCATCTTGTACCGCTGGCCTGCTGGCAGCGACTCGAAGTACACCTCTGCCTCGTCAAGCTTGCGCAGCGCGAAGAACTCCTTGGTGTCGCTGTCTATCTGCCTCTTGATCATGGCGTCACTCATCGATGTTTTCGGCGCGACTTTCATCGGCAGTGCCTCATCGTCATCGTCTAGGAGTGCAGAAGGCGACCGAGGAAGTAGCTGCAGCTTCCGATGATGACCACCAGCAATATTGCCGTGGATGCTGAAATCGACGCTCGGAATGCGGCTGCGCGCCGTAGACGATACGCTCGCGCCATATTTGCCAGGATGTTCCGTCAGAGACACGAACGGGTTGTAGCTAGTCGCGCGAGAGAGTGAAGGAGGTTGCCTCTGTTCCACACTGTGCTGGCCGGCAAAAACAGAAAAGCCAGTAGCGCCAGGCACAGTATTAGTGAGCTTGCCGAAATGAGAGAGGTCGCCAAGCTTAGATGAAGCCGCAAGGCTCGCCCAAGTTTTTGAGCCACTGGAGACTTGGATGCCGGCCCGACCGCGGCCAGGACCGCGACCGACACCACGAGCCCCGAAGCCGCCACGAGGGACGAAGTTCATGCGCTGCGCCCTCTCGCGCTCCTTTATAACCTACACGCAAGATCAGTGAACGTCAACTTCGAGGCTTGATCATCAAACACACCTGTTCCAGTGGGTCAACCCTCCTCGAAGCAACAACAGAACCCCAGTTGCGCTCGCGCAACTCGATGACCTCTAGGAACTTTGATCGCAACCGCGAGTCGACCTTTTCATTACTGCTGAGGCTCTTCACACGGCGGAAGTAGATGTCCATGCGGATGCGACCATTGGTGGTGTCGAGGCTTGGGCCGACCGTTTCGAGCAACGCGCAGATCGATTCAACTTCCTCTTCACGGGGGTCGTCGATGTTGATCAGAAGCTTTCTGATGCACTCGTGCACGACGCGCTCTTCTAGTATCTGCGCTTTGATCAGCTCCCCAATGAACCGAATAAGACCGAGCCGCTTGGTTTGCTTGTTGGCGTGGGTCTCGTTGCTGTGAAGGAGCTCGTTGTCGCCGTTCTTCTCAACCGCGGTGTTCTCTACAGATGAGGACGTGTCCACAGCAGTCGTTTCGGTTCGACGCAAGCAGACGCGCTCGAAGTCTTGCTGGCAACGGTTGACCAGAAGCTTCTGGAAGAGGTCGCCGCCAGTGACAGGGTGATTTTCGGTGCCTTTGCCAAGGACCGCCGAGTTGAGCTGCTCCATTATCTTGCGGGACAAGCGTACATACAGTTGACTGCTTGTTGCCTCGCTGACCGCCTTCTCGAACACGAGCCGCGTGATCTCGGCGAGCGTTGACGCATCCTCTTCTCCTTCGCTTGAGTTGGCCCACATGACGATGAGGTCGGATACAAAGTCGAAGTCATCCGGGGTCAAAGTGTTGAGAAGTGACTGGACCTCGAGGACCGCCATATTGTCGGCTCGTCGGCCAGTCCGATCACTTGCGTTCGCGGTCCGCACCACCTCCTCGACGCGCTGTGCCTGACGCATCGCCTCCTCAAGTTTGAGCTCATCATCAGGATGCGAATAGCGGGTGACACTTCGCATGTCCTCATTATTATCTGTGAGCGGTGTCGCCAATTTGGCTGGTTCGTTTGGAAACGGCATATTGACCGGCGGTGGAAGGTTCTTCTTGCGGCCGCCACGCACATTTGGATTGACATACCCGGGATTCAGAACGCCGAGGAGAAACGTCTCGAGCGGCGGAAGGTGGTCTGGTTTCGCCTTGCAAACGTTCCTGAACTGCAACAGAAAGTCGCGATCGTATCTGAACTTGCCGGGCAGCGCGCGGACGTTGAGTTCAATGCGTGGGCTGTCGATGTGCTCTGGGTACGCAACCTGATTGATGTCGGCGATGAAGCGCGCCGTGGCAAGCCTGCTCGGTGGATCGGCCATCGCGATGCGGTTCGCGCTGGTCGATTCGGTGCGCGTATGGGGACGTGATCTTGGATTACTGCGACGCAACGACGATGATCACAAGAACCTGACCACGAGGCAGAAGGGCAGAATGCGGAGCGAATGTTTGTCTTGTGCTATGTGTGAACGTGGCGTCTTGCTTGCAGGTCTGAGGTCTGCATTTGAACTGCGGGCCGAGCGCAGTTCGGTAGTGAAAACTAGGAACGCGTGTGTGGGCGCCACATGCGCATACACCTCGACGTTCTCGGAGTCATGTAAAATCTTCGAAGCGGGGAGGTAGGGATGCAGCAGGTTTCGATTCGCGCGCAGGAGGCAGAAGGGATCTGTCCAAGGATGTCGATTGCCGGCAGATCCCGCCAGTACGCAGCACCGGGTGTTGACACGACAGTTGCTCATTGGTCGCTCATCACTGCACTGTCCATCTTCCTACTTGAGTTATCCCCAACTAACATGTGGCTTAATGTAGCGAACTGATGGCTTGAAAGTGGGGCGAGCGTGACGAATGTTGCGACTTGGAGGAGCCACGCCGGCTATCTGCTTCATCATGTGCTACTCACTCTGTTGGTCAATTGAAGTCGGTCCCCATCGAAAATTTAAGGTAGAATAATATTGTCGCAGTCAGCTGGCCTTCAAAAAAGGAGCAGGCTCAGTCGTTTAGCTGATACCGCTGCATGCCAAGCCAGGAGAACCATGAACCAGGCGGGCAAGTCGTACTCGAACTGAATCCAGAGTAGCGATACAGGCTAACATTTCCACGCTTGTATTCTGGAAACGTAATTTGAACAAGCTTTGAGACTGCGAACTGAGTACAGGTTATCTGCAAAGCCGCATTTGACAAGTCAACAACTGCAGAGAAAGTCACACGGCAGAGTCCACGGGGTCACGCCAGCACTCTTTCCACTGATTTCCCCACTTCAAGCCATCACCAGCGTCTTCGACAGCGAGAGTAACACGATGCGAACCGATAAGCATCGAGGACGGTGGCAGAAGGAGGTGTCCGCGATACTCCGCAGGTACCCACAGAAGTAGCTCCCCCAATGGTCCCACAAGCCATCCATCGCCCTTGAAAGTGGCAGAGCCAAGTCTGGCAAGCGAGTCGTGCTCTCTTTCTGATGACAGAGACAGTGCTGCCTTGACGTCCCAAACGCGAATCGTAGCATCGGAACTGCCCGACACAATCGACCTCCCGTCTGGTGTAAATGCAACCGATTGGACCGGGCCTCCATGACCAAACAGTGTGAAAACACTGTGCGATTGGGTATCTATAAGACGGATTGTCTTATCTTCTGACGCGCTGGCGATGTGCCGACCGTCTGGAGAGTACGCGACCGAACGAACCAGGTCGTCATGTCCTTCAAGCACGAGAACTTGAGTTCCTTCTGCAATATTCCAAACCCGAATAGAGTTATCTTCGATGCCCGTGACGACTTGTGTCGAGTCAGGCGAGAAGGCGATGCAAGTTATGCCTTGCGAGTTCGCCTGCAGCGGTGTACGTGCTTGCTGGTCTGTCCCCGTCTTCCAAAAGTGAATCCACCCTCCAAGGTCGGCGACCGCTAGAAGTTGCCCATCAGGTGAAAATTCAACTGAGGTGACGGCTTCCGTGCAACTGAGAGGACCGAATGTTGCGGCCTCTCCCGTTTCGACGTCCCAGACTCGCACTGTTTTGTCACATGATCCAGAGGCGAGCCAGCGAGTGTCCGGGGAAAGCGCCACAGTAGTAACCTCCATTCCATGACCTTGGAGCGGACCATTAACTGGACGGCGAGTATCTATGTCCCAGAGCCTGACACTGTGATCCGCTGATGCTGAGGCGATCAAGCGACTGTTCGGTGAGATCGCGACCGCATATACCGCATCCGTGTGCCCTAGCAGCGGTGGCAAGACAGCCTCGCCGCTTGAGGCATTCCAAACACGAACCGCCTGATCGGAAGAGCCTGAAACGATGGTTTTGCCGTCTGGAGATACCCCGACTGAAGTCACGGTGCCGATGTGTCTCTGCAACGGCTCAACTGCCGGTTCGGAGTCGCTGACTGCCACCCAGATTCGAATGGCGCCATTGGCGGAGGCAGAGGCAATATATGCGCCATCCGGAGAGAGAGCGATAGACCGAACCTGATCCGAGAGACCAACACGCGATCTGGTCGGAAGCTTGGCTCCAGTCTGTGCGTCCCAGGCTAAGATACCAAAACGCCCAGAAACAAAAATAAGCCCATCAGGGGCAAACACGAGTGAATGAACGCTGGATTGGGTGCGAATTAAGACAGGGGTCGGCTCCCGTGTCTCCACATCCCAAACTCGGACCTCGCAAGTGTTCTCAGATCCTGCCGCTAGCCACCTGCCGTCGAGGGAGAAGCCAAGACATAAAATGGCATCATCTAGGCTTGCAAATGGGTCGCCAAGTGTCTCTCCAGTGTGAGGATTCCACAGGCGGGTTGTCCCGTCGTTTGAAGCAGAAGCGAGAAGTCGACCATCCGGAGAAAATCCGATCGCGTTTACCCGGCCCGGGTGACCATTCATCACGGAAATCTCCACAC
>Ga0247815_10002121_pt1 | contig 14740 bp, 10 predicted proteins | sample UWRJL194509B1_FD_181014 | JGI IMG/M metagenome (GOLD analysis project Ga0247815, IMG submission 181014) | Plant litter microbial communities from Arlington Agricultural Research Station in Wisconsin, United States - UWRJ-L194-509B-1 | ecosystem: Environmental > Terrestrial > Plant litter >...
GCCATGGGCGTGGATTTGTCGATCGACGATTTCGGCACCGGTTACTCGTCGCTGGCGTATCTGAAGCGACTGCCGGTGAATGAGCTGAAGATCGACAAATCCTTCGTGCTCAACATGGAGAACGACGAGGGCGACAGCAAGATCGTGCGCTCGACCATCGACTTGGGCCACAACATGGGGCTGCGCGTGGTGGCGGAGGGCATCGAGAGCGAAGCCGTCTGGCGCCTGCTGGCGAAGATGGGCTGCGACCAAGGGCAGGGCTACTTCATGAGCCGTCCGATTCCCGGCGACCAACTGATCGGCTGGCTGGAGAAGTGGCAAGCCCCGATCGCCATCGCCGCGACCGACGATACGGAAATCGCGATCGACAGTTGAGTGTCGTCTAGCCGGCAAATACTTTTCCAAATTTCTATTTGGCAATAATATGGGTGTTTCCTCTTATATCGAGTAGACCTCATGCCAAAAAAATACGCCAACCGTGCAATCATCGTCCTGGAGTCGCCTTGGGAGCTTGATTCAGCGGATGCCAACCGCAGCAGCGTGTTGCCGTTTATTGAAGGCGTCGCGAAGTTGGAGGGCGATACGGACGTGCTGCATGCGAACTTTTACGATGAGTCCAGCCTGCTGTTCGCAGCCAAGTGCCTCGCCAAGTCGCGGCACCGGAATGCGCTTGTGTATATCGCCGCACACGGTGGAGACGGCATGGTCGGCGAGGTTGAACTGCTCAGCGTTTTCGCCGCAATTCAACTGTTTGCAAAACAATGCAACATCACCGGTGTGCTGATCGGATCCTGCCACGGAGCGGAGTGCGTGACGAAGCTGCAGACCGGCATCGGGGCGAGTCAACTCCGCTGGTGCGTCAGCTACGCATCGGGCGCGTCATGGCTGCCGGGGACGCTGATCGATTGCGCAATCCTGCAATCGATGTTGGACCTGCCGGCGGCGGCTTATAAAAGCGGCGATAAGATCATCAAGCGGCTTGCCGAAGCCGTTAGCCTGTTCTCCCCGGCTTACCCCATCGGGACCGACGACGACGGCGTGCCGGTGGCATTGGGCGACTCCCTGAAGTTCGTGATCCAGCCCGAAGGGCAGGGCCACCGGGCGCGCGACGTCAGCGCCGACGTGTTCGACCTACATGCAAGGTTCCAGCTGGACGATAGCGACGACGAGAATTGACGCAGGCTGTCTGAAGGTTTTTTAGTTGTGGGTGTTCGTCGCGACATTATGGGCTCTGCCAAAGGAGTGTTTCCACAGTGCTCCCGCAGCCAAAAATACGATCGTGGCCGCTGCCGCATAAGGTGCGCCGGCGGAGAGTCCATATAGCCCGGCGCTGGCCAGCGGACCGAACATGCGCGCGACCGATTGCTGCGCCTGGTTCGCTCCCTGCACCTCACCCTGTCGTCCGGCCGGCGCGGTGTCGGCGATCAAGGCGCTGACGGACGGCTGGAACAGCCCGTCGCCGAAGGTGAACATCGCTATGCCACAGAGCAGCAGCGGCAGCGCGGGGAATTTGGCGAGCAGCGCCAACAGCACCAGCCCCAGTCCGTTGATGAACAATCCCGACGTGGCCACCCGTCGCTCGCCGAAGCGCGGCAGCAGCCGTGTCGCGACCAGCCCTTGGCTGACGAAATCCATCACGCCGATGCCGGCCAGCACCAGTCCGATGGCGGCGGGGTTGAAGGCGAGCAGATCCTTGAGCAGCACCGCCAGATTGGATTGCAGCACCACGCTGCCGAAGGCGAAGCAGAACACCACCGCGAACAGCCGGTGCAGATGCCGATCGCTGAACGCCGCGGCGAGTTGGCCGATGGCGTTGAACTGGCCGCTATGCAGGCGCGTGCTGCGTTTTTCGGGCGGATGGCTTTCAGGCATGCGCAAGTGGACCAGCACGGCATTGAGCAGCGCGAGGCCGGCGGCGCCGTACAGCGGCGCGGACAGCGACACTTGTCCGAGCAGCCCTCCCAGCACCGGCCCCAGCATGAATCCCAGCCCACCGGCTACGCCGAGCTTGCCGAAAGCGGGACCACGCTCCGCCGGCGGATGGGTATCGGCGACATAGGCATACATCGCGGAGATGCTGCCGGCGGTTAGGCCTTCGATGACGCGGCCCAGCACCAGCACCCACAGCGCACCGCCGACGCCGAACACGGCGAAGCCGAGCGCCGAGCCGCACAGCGACAGCAGCAGCACCGGGCGCCGGCCGTAGCGGTCGCTCATCGCGCCGAGCACCGGCGCGGCGACGAAGGAACACAGCGCGTAGACCGCCAGGATCAGCGACACCCAGAACGCGACATCGGGCGCGGCGACGTAGCGCGCGACCGAGAACGGCAGCACCGGGATGATCAGTGTGAAACCAGCGAAGTTGAGGAAAACAGAAATGAAGATGATGCCGGTGCGATGCATGAACTACTCCTTGTCGTTGCCCGACCGGAGCGGTTCATCGAATTGAGAACCACACGGACGAACAATGGACGCTTGACAGCATCCGGTGTTCGTCGAGGGGACTCATGCACAAAGCAAGGAACAGTACTTTCGTTTCCGAAAGGATTTGGGCTTACCTATGACCAAATCTGCCTTTTCCGACGCGAGTATTATTTCATAGTTGAGCGACGCATGCAGTTATTTTTTCTCGTCGCTGAAGTTGTAGCCCGTCACCCGCCACACCCCGTCCGCCTCATGGATGGCGGTGATCGATTCATACACCGTGGGTTTTTTGGTGTAGACGGAGACATACTCGAACGACACCGACTCGGTTTTGCCGCTCGCGGCCTGCTTGATGTTCGCGGATTTGAACGCGCGGGACTTGAAATCACCCAGCGCCAGATGCTTCCCATTGCCGACCACCGACCAGGTAAATTTCGACATCTCCTTCCGCAGTCCCTCCGAGCTGTTGCTCCAGGCCGCCGCGTACTCTTCGGTGTCCATCAACTTCATCCAATGCTCAGTCGCCGCGCGCGCGTTCGCGATCTCTTTGTCGCCTTGAGCGAATGCCATGGAGCCGCTCAGCAAGGATACAGACAGGATGGTCGAAGTCAATAATTTCATCAGGAATCTCCGGCTGGTTAACATAAACGGATGGTAAGGCACATCGTTCTTTCGGAGCATGGTCTTGCGATGAAATGCAAAATATGACGCCTGGACCGGGAAATATGCGCTCTATCGACGTTATTTGCAGTACGTCGCATGTCGGTGCGGATAAGGACCTCAGCGGTTTAAACTTCGTGGCTAAATAGTTATCGATATCCACTTCAGGAGAACCCATGCATCGTCTGCTCGCCGGCATTTTAGTGACGGCCATATTCCAAGGACCAGTCTTCGCCGCCCCGGATTTCGCGCCCGGCGCGTTCAAGCTGCAGCGGGGCCAGCCGAACGAACTGCTGGTACTCGGGACGCCGCATCTGTCGCAGTTGCCGAAGTCATTCGATCCGGCCAACTTGAGCGGACTGATGGATCGTCTCGCGAACTGGCAACCGCAGGCCATCGCGATCGAGGCGCTGTCCGGGTTGCAATGCGCCGCGCTGCGCAGCTATCCGGAGCGCTACGAGGATTCGATCAAATCCTATTGCTGGGATACCGCGCCGGCCAAAAACGCCACCGGCCTGGACGTGCCGGCCGCGACCGCGCAACTGGAGCGTCTGCTGTCGAGTTGGCCAGCCTCACCGACGCCGGCGCAGCGGCGCAAGTTGGCCTCCTTGTTCCTGGCCGCCGGCGAACCTGCGTCCGCGGTGGTGCAATGGCTGCGCCTGCCGGTCGACGAGCGCCGCGCCGGCGATGGCGTGGATGCGCGCCTGGCGGAGATACTGGAAGGGTTGCGGCAAAAGCGCAACGAGGATTATCTGATCGCCGCGCCGCTTGCCGCGCGCAGCGGGCTTGAACGGCTCTACGCAATGGACGACCACACCGCCGACGGACCCGACGCCGATCCGAAGGCGGCGGGTGCGGCCATCATGAAAGCCTGGGACAACCAATATACGGCCGAACGCAAGCGAACCTCCGACGCGCTGCAAAGCCGCTTGACCGCGCCGGAGGGCGTGCTGGCCATGTACCGCGCCTACAACGCCGCCGGCCAGGCCGAGCTGGTCTTCCGCAGCGACTTCGGCGCCGCGCTGGAGGAACCGTCGCCCCAGCATTTCGGCCGCGGCTACGTCGCCTATTGGGAGACGCGCAATCTGCGCATGGCGTCGAACATCCGCGATGTGATGTCGCCGCGTCCCGGTATCCGCGTGCTGGTGATCGTCGGCGCGTCCCACAAAGGCTATCTGGAAGCCTACCTGAACCAGATGCACGACCTGCGCGTGGTCGACACGAACAAGATATTGCGTTGAACGCCTTCTAACATTTCATATTTGTTACAAAGCAAGTTATGATTTACGGTCGGCGGCGCCGCAGCGCGGTCCGCCGCTTCCGAATACTCCTCGACGATACGGACACACGCATGAAGCAATTGAAACGCGCGGCCCTGGCCGCCGCCGTCCTGATGGCGCACGGCGCCATGGCGCAAACCTGCACCGACGCCGGCGCCGGCCTGACTTATCCGATCACCCGCACCGTCGACCAGACCGACGATTATCACGGCGTGAAGGTGGCCGATCCGTATCGCTGGCTGGAGGACGCCAACAGCGCCGAGACCGGCGACTGGGTCAAGGCGCAGAACCAGCTGACGCAATCCTATCTGTCGCAAATCCCCGGCCGCGAGGCGATCAAGACCCGCCTGACCAAGCTGTGGAACTACGAACGTTTCAGCGTGCCGTTCAAGGAAGGCGGCCGCTATTTCTACAGCCGTAACGACGGCCTGCAAAACCAGGCGGTCCTGTACACGATGAAGACGCTGGCCGACGTGCCGCGATTGCTGCTCGATCCGAACACGCTGGCCGCCGACGGCACCGTGGCGCTGGCCGGCCTCGCCGTCAGCCCAAACGGAAAATTCCTGGCATATAGCACCGCCGCCTCCGGCTCCGACTGGAACGAGATCAAGGTGCGCGATATCGAAAGCGGCACCGACACCGCCGATCATGTGAAGTGGGTCAAGTTCTCCAACACCGCGTGGTTGCACGACGGCTCGGGCTTCTTCTACAGCCGCTACGACGAGCCGAAGGAAGCGACCAAGCTGGCCGACGTCAACTACTTCCAGAAGCTGTACTTCCACAAACTCGGCACGCCGCAAAGCGCGGACGTGCTGGTGTACGACCGCCCGGACCACAAGGACTGGGGCTTCGGCGCCGAGGTGACCGAGGATGGCCGCTTCCTGGTCATCACCGTCTCGCAGGGTACGGAGAACAAGAACCGCGTCTTCTACAAGGACCTGTCCCGCAAGGATGCCAAGGTGGTCGGCCTGCTGGAGGATTTCGACTCGGCGTATAACTTCGTCGGCAACGACGGTCCGGTGTTCTGGTTCCGCACCGAGCGCAACGCGCCGCGCGGCCGCATCGTCAGCATCGACACGCGCAAGCCTGCGGTGCTGAACTGGAAGCAGATCGTGCCGGAGAGCGGCGATACGATGGTGTCGGCATCCATCGTCAACAACCAGCTACTGGTGGACTATTTGAGCGACGCGCATAGCCTGGTCAAGGTGTTCGACCTGAAAGGCAAGCCGCTGCACGATATCGAGCTGCCGGGACTGGGCACGGCCGGAGGCTTCAGCGGCAAGCGCTCCGACAGCGAGACCTTCTACTCCTACACCAGCTTCACCGCGCCGACCACGATCTACCGTCACGACCTGAAGGCCAACAAGAGCAGCGTGTATCGCCAGCCGAAGGTGGACTTCGATCCGGCGGCGTTCGAGACCCGCCAGCAGTTCTTCACCTCGCGCGACGGCACCAAGGTGCCGATGTTCATCGTTGCTAAAAAGGGCTTGAAGCTGGATGGCGCCAATCCGACTTATTTGTACGGCTACGGCGGTTTCAATATCTCGCTGACGCCGGCGTTCTCGGTGGCCAACCTGGCGTGGCTGGAAATGGGCGGCGTCTACGTGATGGCCAACTTGCGCGGCGGCGGCGAGTACGGCGAATCGTGGCACGAATCGGGCACCAAGCTGCAGAAGCAGAACGTGTTCGACGATTTCATCGGCGCGGCCGAATGGCTGATCGCGAACAAGGTGACGTCGCCGGCCAAGCTGTCCATCGGCGGCGGCAGCAACGGCGGCCTGCTGGTCGGCGCGGCGATGACGCAGCGTCCGGAATTGTTCGGCGCGGCGATCCCGCAGGTGGGCGTGCTGGATATGCTGCGCTTCCATAAATTCACCATCGGCTGGGCGTGGACTTCGGACTACGGCTCGTCCGACAACGCCGATGAATTCAAGGCGCTGGTCAAGTATTCGCCGCTGCATAACCTGAAGAAGGGCACCTGCTACCCGGCCACCATGATCACCACCGCCGATCACGACGACCGCGTGGTGCCGGCGCACAGCTTCAAGTTCGCGGCGGCCGCGCAGGCCGACCAGGCGGCGGGCGGCGCTCCGATCCTGATCCGCATCGACAGCAAAGCGGGCCACGGCGCCGGCAAGCCGACCACCAAGCAGATCGAGGAGGTGGCGGATCGCTGGGGCTTCCTGTCGCGCGCGCTGAAGATGGATGGCGGCGCCGACGCGGTCAAAGCGACGGGGCAGCAATGAGCCGCGCGCCTAATGCCGGGCCGCTGCTGCTCGCCCTGTTGATGTCCGGTGCTGCGCCGTTGGCGTTGGCGGCCGATGGTGCGTCGCCGTCGTCCGCTGGCGCGCCGGCGGTCAAGCGGATCGCCGATGTCACGCGCGGGCTGCAATCGCAGCCGGGCTTTATCGATGTCTGGCGCGACGCCGACAAGGGCAGGGTGCTGTTGTCGGTGGCCGCGCTGGAGCAGCCGTTCCTGTTGCTTAGCTCCTTGCCGTATGCGCTTGGCTCCAACGATGTCGGTTTGGATCGCGGCCAAGCCGGCGAGATGCGCATGGTCCATTTTGAAAAGCGCGGCGCCAGATTGTTCCTGGTGCAGGAGAACACCGCCTTCATCGCCGCCTCGGCGGACAAGGACGAACGCGCGGCCGTCAAGGAGTCGTTCGCCAGCTCGGTGCTGTGGTCCGGCGACATCCTCGCCAGCGACCAGGAGCGTCATCTGGTCGACTTCTCCAGCTTCCTGCTGGCCGACCGGCACGGCGTGGCCGCCAGCCTGGCCGCCGCCAAGCAAGGCTCCTACGCGGTCGACGCCTCGCGCAGCGCGGTGCTGGCCGAGGAGGCCAAGGCCTTCCCGGACAACGTCGAACTTGAGTCACTGCTGACCTTCGCCGGTCCCGGTCAAGCCGATTTCGTGAAAAGGGTCGCGCCGGATGCGGCCAGCTTGTCGCTGCGCCAGCGTATCAGCATGGTGCGCCTGCCGCAGATCGCGGAGCAGGGCGGCTGGCGTCCGCGCACGTATCATCCGTTCTCCGGCGGCTTCGACACCAGCTACTTCGACTTCGCCACGCCGCTCGCCAGCAGCATCGACGTGCACTGGCAAGTGCGCCACCGCTTGGAGAAGACCGATCCGACGGCAGCCGTCAGCCCGGTCAAGAAGCCGATCGTGTTCTACGTCGACCGTGGCGCGCCGGAGCCGGTGCGCTCGGCGCTGATCGCCGGCGCGTCGTGGTGGGCCAGCGCCTTCGAGAAGGCGGGCTTCAAGGACGGCTACCGCGTCGAGCTGCTGCCGGAAGGCGTCGATGCGATGGACATCCGCTACAACGTGATCCACTGGGTGCACCGCGCCACGCGCGGCTGGTCCTACGGGAACGCGCTGACCGATCCGCGCACCGGCCAGATCCTGCGCGGCGCCGTCACGCTGGGATCGCAGCGGGTGCGGCAGGACATCCTGATCGCCGAAGCGCTGCTGGCGCCGTATGGCAAGGACGCGCCCGCCGACAAACAGAAGCTGGCCGAAGAGATGGCGCTGGCGCGGCTGCGTCAACTGGCCGCGCACGAAGTCGGCCACACGCTCGGCTTCGCGCACAACTTCGCCGCCAGCCGCGTGGGCAATGGCTCGGTGATGGATTATCCGCATCCTATCCTCAAGCTGAATGGCAAGGGCGAGGTCGACTTGGCCAACGCCTATGGCGTCGGCGTCGGCGATTGGGACGACTACATCGTCAAATACATCTACGGTGATTTCGGTGACGGCGCGCAGGAGCAGGCCGCGCTGGCCAAGCTGCGCGGCGACGCCCGTGCCGCCGGCATGTTGTACTCCAGCGACCAGGACGACCGCGCGCCCGGCGCCAGCCATCCGGACGGCCTGCTGTGGGACTTCGGCCCGGATACCGTCAAGACCTGGGACCAGTTGGGCGCCGTGCGTCAACGCGCGCTGCAAGCCTTCTCGCCGGACGTGCTGCCGGATGCGCGCCAGATCGGCGAACTGGAAGCGCGGCTGGTGCCTGTCTACCTGCTGCAGCGTTATCAGGGCGAAGCGGTGGCGCGGCTGATCGGCGGCGGCGATTTCGACTACACCAGCAGCGGCGACGTCAAGGCGGGCATCGGCAAGGCCGGCATCAAGGCCACGCCGGCGACGGTGCAGCGTCAAGCTCTGGGCCGCCTGGCCGACAGCCTGCGCGCGGAATATCTGGCGCTGCCGGCCAATGTGCTGGATATCCTGACGCCGCCGTCGATGGGCCATGAACGCAGCCGCGAATACTTCGCCACCCGCATGGATTCGGTGTTCGACGCGTTCTCGATCGCCGAGGCGGGCGCCGCGCAGAGCGTCGGCTTCCTGCTGGACGCGGGCCGCATCAACCGCCTGTCGTGGCAGCACGCGCGCGACGCGCGGCAGCTTGGCGTGCAGGAGGCGCTGTCGCTGCTGCTGCAGAAGACATGGCAGCGCGAGCCTGTGCCGGCGTCGGTCGTCGGTGGCGAGGCGGTGCAACTGGCGGCCAACTGGGTGCTGGCGGATGGGCTGCTCAATCTGCTGGACGGCGGCAAGCTGCATCCGCAAGTGGCGGCGGAAGTGCGTCAATCGGCGCGGGAGCTGGTGCGGTGGCTGCAAAAGAATCCGGGCAAGGGCGTGACGGCCGACAGCCGCAAGCAGGCGGCCGAGCATATCGCCGCCTATCTCGCCGACCCGCGCAGCATCAAGCTGCGGGCGGCCCCCGCAGTTCCGCCAGGCGCGCCGATCTAAACAGGTGGGGGTCAAGTCTGACATTCGTACACGGGCTCTACCGTAGCGGTCGCTACGGTAGAGCCCGTGTACGAATGTCAGACTTGACCCCCACCCGCACCAAAATAATGCCTTATTACAGTGCGCACCGGCCCGGTGCGCACTGTTGCACAATTTTAAAACCTATTGAAATCAGTCACTTAAAATTTGCACCAAATTGGGAACGATTATTGCTTTTAGGGATATTCGTTTTTAATTTATGCATTGTTTTGGGGAGTGATTTTGATGGACGGACACAAAGACGGCGCCGACGCTTTATTCATTTTGCTCGGTGCCATCATGATCTTGGCGATGCACGCGGGTTTCGCGTTCCTGGAACTGGGCACGGTGCGCAAGAAGAACCAGGTCAACGCGCTGGTCAAGATCCTGGTGGATTTCGCGGTATCGACCATCGCCTATTTTTTTGTCGGCTATAGCATCGCTTATGGTGTCAATTTCTTCTCCTCGGCCGAGGTGCTCGCCGCCAGGAACGGATATGAGCTGGTCAAGTTCTTCTTCCTGCTGACGTTCGCCGCCGCGATCCCTGCGATCATCTCGGGCGGCATCGCCGAGCGGGCGCGCTTTCATCCGCAATTGATCGCCACCGCCTTGCTGGTCGGCCTGGTTTATCCTTTCTTTGAAGGCATCGCCTGGAACAACCGCTTCGGCGTGCAGGATTGGCTGGCCGCCACCTTCGGCGCCGGCTTCCACGATTTCGCCGGGTCGGTGGTGGTGCACGCGGTCGGCGGCTGGACCGCGCTGCCGGCCGTGCTGCTACTTGGCGCGCGGCGCGGGCGCTATATGAAGAACGGCTCCATGGCCGCACATCCGCCGTCGTCGATTCCGTTCCTGGCGCTGGGCGCGTGGATTTTGACGGTGGGCTGGTTCGGCTTCAACGTCATGAGCGCGCAGTCGCTGGACAAGATGAATGGCCTGGTCGCCGTCAATTCGCTGATGGCGATGGTGGGCGGCACCCTGGTCGCGCTGCTGTTGGGGAAAAACGATCCGGGCTTCGCATATAACGGCCCGCTGGCCGGGCTGGTGGCGGTATGCGCCGGCTCGGACCTGATGCATCCACTGGGCGCGCTGGTCACGGGCGGCATCGCCGGCGCGATCTTCGTATGGATGTTCACGGTGGCGCAGAACAAATGGAAGATCGACGACGTGCTGGGCGTGTGGCCGCTGCACGGCTTGTGCGGCGCGTGGGGCGGCATCGCGGCGGGGATCTTCGGCCACAAGGAGCTTGGAGGGTTCGGCGGCGTATCGCTGTGGTCGCAGCTGTTCGGCACCGTGATGGGCGTGGCGGTCGCGCTGGCCGGCGGTTACGCCGTCTACGGCCTGCTGAAGGCGACGATGGGCCTGCGCCTCGATCCGGAAGAGGAATTCCAGGGCGCCGACCTGTCGATCCACCGCATCAGCTCCACGCCGGAGTAGACCCTAACGGTGGATCACCACCAGCAGCGCCTTCGCCTCGGTCTTGCCGACGTTGCGGATGATGTGCTGCTGGTCGCCCGGGTAGCGCGCCGTGCTGCCCAGCTTGACCTTCTTCTTGTCGGGTCCAACCTCCACTTCCACCGAACCGTGTAGCAGCGTCAGATGCTCCTGCGCGCCGGGATCGTGTCCCTGCGACGCTAGCTCGCCGCCCGGCGCCAGCGTCAATTCATACCATTCATATTTGCTGGCCAATTCCAGCGGCCCCAGGATGCGCAGCACATAGCCGGCGTGATGGCCGGGCAGCGTCGGGATCTCGTGCGCTTCGATCACGCGCACGGTCTCGGTCTCGCGTTGCGCCGTCGCCAGCAGTTCGCCGATCGGCACCCCCAGCGCGTTGGCCAGCCGCCAGGTGATGGCGATGGTGGGATTGGCCTTCTCGCGCTCGATCTGCGATAGCATGGACTTCGAGACGCCGGCGATGCGCGACAAATCCTCCAGCGTGAGGCCACGGGCCAGCCGCAGTCGTTGCAGCGCGGCGCCGACTTCCGGAGGAGCATTCGTCGAAACTTGTGTATTCATTGTTTTATTCGGCAGATGGACTAAATTTCAAAGGAATCATTGCGCGCCCGTGGCTTGCGGAGTTCACTGGTTCTCTGTAATATTCGATATATTGAATTTGAATTCGACATAACGGATTTCTTCTAACGCGGTGAAATCGTACCATAGACAAGGATCATCATGACCATCCCGGCAAAAAACACTTTCTTCAGCGGCCTGCAGCAAAACCTGGACCAATTGCGCGAACAGGGCCTGTACAAGCCAGAGCGCGTGCTGGCCTCGCGCCAAGGCTCGGAAGTGACCAGCGAGGATGGCCGAATGCTGATCAATATGTGCGCCAACAATTACCTCGGCCTGTCGGGCCAGGAATGGGTGGCGCAGGCGTCCATCGCGGCGACCGAGAAGTACGGCTACGGCCTGTCGTCGGTGCGCTTCATCTGCGGCACCCAGACCGTGCACAAGGAGCTGGAGCAGGCGATCTCCAAGTTCCTCGGCACCGAGGACACGATCCTGTACGCGGCCGCCTTCGACGCCAACGGCGGCGTGTTCGAGCCGCTGTTCGACGAGAACGACGCCATCATCTCCGACGCGCTGAACCACGCGTCGATCATCGACGGCATCCGCCTGTGCAAGGCGGCGCGCTTCCGCTACGCCCACAACGACATGGCCGACCTGGAGGCGCAGCTGATCGCCGCCGCCGACAAGCGTCATAAAGTCATCGTCACCGACGGCGTGTTCTCGATGGACGGCACCATCGCCCAATTGGACAAGATCTGCGACCTGGCCGACAAGTACGGCGCGCTGGTGATGATCGACGAATGCCACGCCTCCGGCTTCATGGGCAAGACCGGCCGCGGCACGCACGAGCACCACAACGTCATGGGCCGCATCGACATCATCACCGGCACGCTGGGCAAAGCCCTCGGCGGCGCGATGGGCGGCTTCACCTCGGCGCGCAAGGAAGTGATCGACATGCTGCGCCAGAAGTCGCGTCCTTACCTGTTCTCGAACACGTTGTCGCCGTCGATCGCCGGCGCCTCGCTGGCGGTGCTGGAGCGCCTGTCGCAATCGACCGAGCTGCGCGACCGCCTGCACGAGAACACCGCTTACTTCCGCAAGGAGATCGAGCGTATCGGCTTCACCATCAAGCCGGGCACGCACCCTGTTGTTCCCGTCATGTTGTTCGACGCGCCCGTCGCGCAGAAATTCGCGGCACGAATGTATGAGCTGGGCTTTCTGCTCAGCGGCTTCTTCTACCCGGTGGTCCCGATGGGCCAGGCGCGCGTCCGTGTTCAACTCTCCGCCGCGCATAGCCGCGAGCAGTTGGACATCGTGCTCAAAGCATTCGAACAGGCCGGCAATGAGCTCGGCCTGCTCAAGAAATAACATGAAAATTGTCAGGAACAATAATATGAATAATACTCAGCAAAAAATTCTGGTCATCGGCGCCAACGGCCAAATCGGCAGTGAACTGGTCGAGGCCCTGGCCTCCCAGCACGGCGCGCAGAACGTCATCGCCAGCGACATCAGCCCGACCAACCTGTATAACGCGGCGCGCTACACGCCGTTGAACGTGCTGGATAAGGAAGCGCTGGCGGCGTTGGTGACCGAGGAGGGCGTCACCCAGGTGTATCAACTGGCGGCGATGCTGTCGGCCACCGGCGAAGCGGCCCCGCTGAAAGCCTGGACGCTGAACATGGACGGCCTGCTGAATATCCTGGAAGTGGCGCGCGAGCGCGGCGCCATCGGCAAGCCGTTGAAGGTGTTCTGGCCATCGTCGATCGCCGCCTTCGGCCCGAACACGCCGGCGGTCGATACGCCGCAGACCACGGTGATGGATCCGACCACGATCTACGGCATCAGCAAGCTGGCCGGCGAACGCCTGTGCGAGTACTACTTCATCAAGTACGGCGTGGACGTGCGTTCGATCCGCTATCCGGGCATCATCAGCTTCAAGTCGCCACCGGGCGGCGGCACCACCGATTACGCCATCGCGATCTTCCACTCGGCGCTGCGCGGCGAGCGTTATGAATGCTTCCTCGGCCCGCAAACCACGCTGCCGATGATCTACATGCCCGACGCGATCCGCGCCACCATCGAATTGATGGAAGCGCCGGCCGAGCAGGTCAAGGTGCGTTCGGCCTACAACGTGGCCGGCGTGTCGTTCAATCCGGAGCAACTGGCCGCCGCGATCACCCGCGCCGTCCCCGACTTCAAGATCGGCTACAAGCCTGACAGCCGCCAGGCCATCGCCGACACCTGGCCGCAAAGCCTGGACGACGCCACCGCGACCGCCGACTGGGGCTGGAAAGCCCGCATCGGCATCGAGGAAATGGTCGCCGACATGCTGGCCAACGTCGATGTCCACTTGGGCAAGGCCGCATAATGGACATGAGCGTTTTCGACCTGTTCAAGATCGGCATCGGGCCGTCGAGTTCCCACACGGTGGGGCCGATGGTGGCGGCGCGCCGTTTTCTGCTCGATAGCGCCCCGCTGGACGACGTCACCGAAGTCAAGGCCGAGCTGTATGGTTCGCTGGCCTTGACCGGCATCGGCCACGCCACCGACAAGGCGGTGATCCTCGGCCTGATGGGCGAAACCCCGCAGGACGTGGTGCCGACGCAGGTCGACACGCAACTGGCCGCCGCCGAAGCGGCCGGTGAAATCAAGCTGCTCGGCGCGCGTGCCGTGCCGTTCAAGCGCGGCACGCATCTGGTGTTCCACATGGCCGAATCGCTGGCCGAACACCCGAACGGCATGCGCTTCACGCTGACCCGCAAGGACGGCAGCACCTTCAGCAAGGTGTACTACTCGGTCGGTGGTGGCTTTATTAAGGAAGAGGGCGAAGCCCAGCAAGCCGCGCCGGTGACCGGCAGCGCGCCGGCCGCCGCGATCCCGTTCCCCTTCGATACGATGGAACAGCTGCTCGCCCATGGCGAAAAAAGCGGCCTGACGATTCCGCAAATGCTGCGCGAGAATGAGCGCATCAAGCTGTCGGACGATCAGCTGAACGCCGGCATCGACAAGATCTGGAAGGTCATGCACGACTGTATCGCGCATGGCCTCGACACCGCAGGCACGCTGCCGGGCGGTTTGAACGTCAAGCGCCGCGCTGCCAATCTTTGGAGCCAGGCCAACATCAACGGCGCCCGCGCCAACGAACTGCCGCACGACGCGCTGCATCAGGTCAGCCTGTACGCGATGGCGGTCAATGAGGAAAACGCCGCCGGCGGCCGCGTGGTCACTGCGCCGACCAACGGCGCGGCCGGCATCATCCCGGCGGTGCTGCGCTACTACGCGGAAGACTGCAAACCGAGCGATCCGGTCACCGGCGTGCGCGACTTCATGCTGACGGCGGCCGCCATCGGTATGCTGTGCAAGCGTAACGCGTCGATCTCCGGCGCCGAAATCGGCTGCCAGGGCGAAGTCGGCGTAGCCTGCGCGATGGCCGCCGCCGGCCTGGTCGCGGCGCTGGGCGGCAGCAACGGCCAGATCGAAAACGCCGCCGAAATCGGCATCGAGCACCATCTGGGCATGACTTGCGATCCGATCGGCGGCCTGGTTCAGATCCCGTGCATCGAGCGTAACGGCATGGGCGCGGTCAAGGCGATCACCGCCGCCTCGC
>Ga0247815_10002124_pt1 | contig 14733 bp, 11 predicted proteins | sample UWRJL194509B1_FD_181014 | JGI IMG/M metagenome (GOLD analysis project Ga0247815, IMG submission 181014) | Plant litter microbial communities from Arlington Agricultural Research Station in Wisconsin, United States - UWRJ-L194-509B-1 | ecosystem: Environmental > Terrestrial > Plant litter >...
CTACCGATTACAGCGGGCACAGACTAAAAATTTATATTAAGAGCAATGATGGCACAACTGTTACAAATGCGAAAGCAAGGGTGTATGTGTCTCAAAAAAATGTAACCGATTTTAAAGCCAGTAATGCGGCAGTTGTAAGAGTTAATGGTATCCTGACTACAGGCGATACAAACATCAGCCTATCATCGGGTGCTACACTATCTGCTATTATTGTTAGCAACGGTATTTGTAAAATAGATGTAAAATCGGGATCGGGTTTCAGGGGTAAAATAAGCACCGATAGGCTTGATGCAACTATTATGGCAGGCAGCTACATGAAAGTAACAGGTAGTGCTAACAGCGCTAAACTATTTTGCAGTGGCGGTTACCTTACTGCCGATAAATTTGTATGCAATGATGCCGATGTATGGGCAAAAAACGCATCTGCCGTTTCTATCTTTACTAAAAACTCTATTACGACCGATGTAGATACATCATCGTCTATAACCTATTATGGCGAGCCTGCCAAAACGAGCCTGGGTACTAATACCTATGCCGTTAAAAGGGATAATTATAAACTGAGCCTTAATTAATAAATATGAGAACCTATGAATATTGAGAACACCAAGGCCCAGATGCGTAAAGGAGTTTTGGAATTTTGTATACTCTCTGTACTAAAAGCCAAAGATGCCTATACATCTGAAATACTGGATACCCTTAAAAATGCTAAATTGCTAGTTGTAGAGGGTACCGTTTACCCACTGCTAACCCGCTTAAAGAACGATGGCCTGCTTAACTACAGGTGGGAAGAGTCTACATCCGGGCCGCCCCGCAAGTATTACGGGCTTACCGCCGAGGGACACGAATTTTTAAAAGAACTTAACAATACCTGGACAGAATTATCTGACGCAGTAAATATAATAACCAGCCAAAAAGCATAGCCATGAACAAAACAGTAAGTATAAATTTAGGTGGTTTCTTCTTTCATATTGATGAAGATGCCTTCCAAAAACTTAATCGCTACTTTGATGCCATAAGGCGATCGCTTTCGGCTGATGGAAGAGATGAGATAATGAGCGATATCGAGGCGCGTATTGCCGAATTGCTAACCGAAAAGCTTAAAAACGACAAACAGGTAGTGAGCATTCGCGAGGTAGACGAGGTAATAATTATTATGGGCCGCCCGGAAGATTATCGTATAGACGATGATGAAACTTCTTCGGGACCTAAAACATCTACAAACTTCAACTTTAATTTCAACAATACTAAGACCAAGAAGTTTTACAGGGATGAAGAGAGTGGCATGATAGGCGGTGTATGCGCCGGGCTTGGTCATTATTTTAAGATAGACCCTTTATGGGTAAGGATCATATTTATAATATCGCTTTTACTGTCTTTTGGCTCAAGCATACTTATTTACCTGGTGCTGCTGGTCCTTATACCAAAAGCTATCACTACAACCGAAAAGCTGGAAATGACAGGCGAACCTATAAACATATCTAACATAGAGCGTAAGGTTAAGGAAGAGTTTAGCAACCTGTCTGACAAGCTTAACAATATGGATTATGATAAGTTGGGGGCATCGGTAAAAACAGGTGCCGATAAAATAGGCGCTACTGCAAGTACTGCTGTGTTGTCTATATTAAAAGTATTTGCAAAAGTTATAGGAGCTCTAATCACTGTATTTAGCGCTTTAACGCTGGGCAGCCTTATTATTGGGCTTATTGCAATACTATTTTCGTTCACATCGCGTGCACAATGGTACCCGTACTTTAACAGTATGAATTATACCGAGGCCCCTATGTGGCTTATTGGCATCATTGGGTTCTTTGCTATTGCCATTCCGTTCTTCGCCTTATTTTTATTAGGCTTAAAAATACTGGTAGACAATTTAAGGCCTGTAGGTAACTTAACAAAATCTACATTACTTGCAATATGGATACTATGTGTGGCAACTGCTATTTATTTAGGTTTAGCGCAGGCATCGCAGTTTGGTAATGAAGGTAAAACCGTTAGCAAGCAGGAAATTAAACTTAGTCAGGGAGATATCCTTGAAGTGAAGTTTAAAAACAATGAGTACTTTACAAAATCGTTAAACCACGATTACAGCGACTTTAGCTTTAAGCAGGACTCGCTTGGTAACGAAGTTGTATACAGTAACAATGTACGCTTTTATGTTCTTAAAACAGATGAGGCTTTTCCTTACGTACAAATAGAAAAAATTGCCGAAGGCGCAACAATATCTGAAGCAAGAAAAAGCTCTGAAACTATAAAATATAATTTTAAGGTGCAGGGAAACAGCCTAATATTAGATAACTATTTACTTACCGGTACTGATACTAAATTTCATAAGCAGCGTGTTGAAATATTTTTGTACCTTCCCGAAGGAACTGTATTTCATCCCGATGCGAGCCTGAAAGAATATGACGACAGCGATAATGAATTCTTTGACCTTTGGTTTGATGGCGATCATCAATATATGATGGACGATAACCATGTACAATGCCTTGACTGTATTGGTGAAGAAGATAATAGTGATAATAACGCAGACTATCAAGATGGTAGCCAAAATGAACCTGAAGTACCTGTTGTCCCCGCCCCAGTTGCTCCGGTTGCCGCACCAGAACCAGCAACAGGAACGCAAAATGGAATGACAAACCAGGAAAAGATTCGCATCATGGAACTTGAGGCCGAAAAAGCGAGAATAGAACAGGAAAAATTACAACTGGAGCACGATATACAGGTTGAAAAGAATAAAAGTAAAAGACAGTAATCATGATAAAAGTATTTGTACACATCTCTAAAGCTATTGTGGGTTTTGTAGCAGCGTTGCTGTTTGCTTCCTGCGGAGCCAAGTTAGATGGTAGCGGCAATGTAACTACCCAGACGAGGACGGTGGAAGGAAATTACGAGAGTATATCTGCCGAGACCGGACTCGAAGTTTATGTGGTACAAGGCAGTAAGGCATCTGTAATTGTGGAGGCCGATGACAATTTACAGGAACATATTAAAGTTGAAGTAAATGGTAGCGAGCTTAAAATATATGCTGATGCAGATATCAACGCAGGTACAAAAAAGATAACTGTAACTCTTCCAAATATTGTAAGCCTGGAGGCATCATCTACAGCGATTATTAAAAGCAAAATTGTAATTAAAAGTGATGAAATTAGCTTAAACGCTGAAAGTGCTGCAAGTATAGAAGTTGGGGTTGATGCTAAAACAGTAAATTGTGAAGCCAGTAGCAGTGGCACTCTAAAAGTAAGCGGCAAAACTTCCGACTTAAATACTGTATCAAGCAGCGGAGGTAGTATAAATGCTTCTGCCCTTACAGCAGAAGATGCCGAGGCAGAAGCATCGAGCGGGGGCAATACCAAGGTAAATGTTACCGGTAAACTTACTGCAGATGCTGAAAGTGGAGGGATCATTACCTACATCAATAATCCTAAAACGGTTAAATCTAACGCTACATCCGGCGGCAGTGTAAATAAAGAATAAACATATTTAAATATAGACAGATGCCCACCTTTGCGTGGGCATTTTTTTGTTTTTATATAAACAGATTACCTCAACCGAAACGCTAAACAGAGCTACTTCATGTAATAAAATGGCTTACCAATCGTTTTTTAATATATTTGCCTAACCAATATTGCCTTGCATACAATGAAAAAATTTAGTTTACTGCTGTTTGCACTATTAATAACTACGGTTGCTTTTGCCCAAAAAAAAGAAAAAATTAAAGGTTCTAAAAATGTTACAGTAGCACAAAAAGAACTTGCGCCTTTTGAAACACTTGAAATTGAAGATAACATTGAGCTATATCTTATAAAAGGCACTACCCAAAGCTTGGAAATAGAAGCCGACGATAACCTGCATGAAATAATTAAAAGTAATATAAATGGTACAGCCTTAAGAATATATACCAGCAAAGATGTAAGCAGTTCTAAAAAGTTAACAGTCCGCCTAACCTATACCGGCAACCTGAAAACTATTACAGCTAAGAACGAAGTGCAGTTATACGCCATTAACGAGCTGGAACTTCATACCGTGAGTGTAAAGAACTTTGACTATTCTAAATCATTCCTAAATGTAAAATCGGCTAATTTTAATTTGGCCATGAACGATAAAACAAAGGCCGAAATTAATGTAAAATCAGGTAAAACCACTGTTGAACTAAGTAAGAATGCCAACCTCAAAGCACTTATAGCAAGTCCGGAAGTAAAAATAGACATGTACCAAAAAACGATTGCCATAGTAGAAGGCGATGCCGTTGCAGCATCAATTCGTGTAGATAATAACGCAGAGTTTACCGGTAAAAAATTTGCTGTTAAAAACCTTGACCTTACAGCCGAAAGCTATACAAAATGCGCCGTGTTGGCAACAGAAACACTCACGCTATCAGCATCGGGCAAAACAGAGGTAAGCTTATATGGCACACCCACCAGTTTTAATGTAAAGAAGTTAACTAATAGTGCCGTAATTTTCAAGAAAGAAGATTAGCAGTGAGTAGTCAGTATTCAATGATCAGTTAACAGTAGTTAATCTCTTATAGGTTACAAAAAGTAAAGCAGCTCAATTGAGCTGCTTTACTTTTTGTAATACTTTGCACTTTATAACTTTCGGCATCAAACTTTCTTAGTGGCTCCCAAGTTCGCCAAGGTAACGTTCTGCATCAAGGGCTGCCATACAACCACTACCTGCAGCTGTAATAGCCTGACGATAATCTTTATCCTGCACGTCGCCTGCTGCAAATACACCCGGCAAATTAGTTTTAGTTGTTTTAGGCTGCGTGATAAGGTAACCTGTTTCGTCCATATCAAGCTGGCCTTTAAAAATATCTGTATTAGGTTTATGCCCTATCGCAACAAATAAACCTGTAACAGGTATTTCCTGTTTCTCTCCGGTTTCATTGTTAAATACACGTAAGCCTTCTACCACCTGGTCGCCCAATACCTCATCAACTTCGGTATTATATAACACGGTAAGGTTAGGTGTATTTTGTACACGGTGTTGCATTGCTTTACTCGCCCTCATTACATCTTTGCGCACAAGCATGGTTACATTTTTACAAATGTTGGCAAGGTAAGTAGCTTCTTCGGCAGCGGTATCCCCTGCTCCTACAATGGCCACATCCTGTCCGCGGTAAAAGAAACCATCGCACACGGCACATGCCGAAACACCACCACCCCTAAGGCGTTGCTCACTTGGCAGCCCAAGATATTTTGCAGTAGCCCCGGTAGATATTATTATAGTATGTGCAAGCACTACTTTATTATTGTCTATAGTAACTTTATGCCAGCCACCTTCTACAGTGCTAAACTCTACGGCAGTAGCCATACCAATGCGCACCTGCGTGCCAAAGCGTTCTGCCTGTGCCTGCAATTGCATCATCATGGTAGGGCCATCTATCCCTTCAGGATATCCGGGAAAGTTATCTACCTCTGTAGTAGTGGTAAGCTGGCCTCCGGGTTCAAGTCCTGTATATAAAACCGGGTTCATATCTGCCCTTGCTGCATAAATAGCTGCAGTATAGCCAGCGGGGCCAGAACCTATAATTAAGCATTTTATTTTTTCTATAGTGTCAGACATGGTCTTGTAGTATTTGAAATTGCGATACAAAGGTAAGTTTTTAATGAAGATATAACCAAGCTCTTGCATCAGATTTAGCTATTGTTAAATAAATTTAGTTTATGGCTTTGCAAATTAAAAAATAGTAGTATATTTGCAGCCTCGAATAGAGAATATTACTCGGGGTGTAGCGTAGCCCGGTCATCGCGCCTGGTTTGGGACCAGGAGGTCGCAGGTTCGAATCCTGCCACCCCGACAAAAAGCAGTACAGAAATGTACTGCTTTTTTTGTGCTTTAAAGTTTTAAATAGCGGTTGTAGTAAAAATTCAAGAAGTTGATAATTTATTATTTTTACCATCTATTAAGAGCAAAAAAAAATCGTAACATTGTAACAATCAACCAACACCTTATTATGATAAAAACTTTATTAATGTTGCTAATTATTACTTTAGGGTATAATGCAACAGCACAAACAACATCCATACCGGATGCTGCTTTTGAAGAGGTCCTTATAGATCTTAACATTGACAGCGATGGAATTATAAATGGAGAGGTTTTAACAAGCGACATTCAAAATGTAACGCAACTTATTCTCGATGGGTCAACCAATGGTATAGTTATTAATATAAATAACCTTAACGGTATACAGTACTTTACCAGTTTAGAAAACCTTACAATAAACTTTTCGCAATTATCTGTTTTAGATGTTAGCCATAATACGCAGTTAAAAATATTAAATTGTAGTAGTAACATGTTTACCGCTATAGATGTTTCCTCAAACTTATTATTGGAAGAGCTATATTTAGGCAATAATGATGATGTAGGCCCTTTTAATGAAATTATAGAGATTGATCTCAGTAATAATACTAATATCAACACGCTTGAAGTCTCTAATATGTTTACTCTTGATAAAATAAACCTTAAAAACGGCAATAATAATCCTGATATGACTATTCTGGCAGGATTCGGTATTTGGGGCCCTATAGAACCCGGCCAGATTAATAATACCGTTTGCATTGAGGTAGATGATGAAGAACTGGCGCAGAGTAACCAATTACCCTATTCGGCATGGCAAATTGACCATACTTTAACAGCCATTAATTTTACAGAAAATTGTGTATTGGCAAAACCAGAATTTATTAAAAATAAATCACTTTATGTGTATCCTAACCCTGCTACAGATGTTTTACATATTGAAAATAAACTGGCTGATAAAATAAATAATATTACCATTTATGATGTTTCAGGAAGGATAGTGAGAGCGTATAATAATGTATCTGTAAAAAATACTTCTGTTTCCGGACTTGAGAAAGGAATGTATTTATTAAAAATAGTTATAGGTAAAGAAACCACCACCCATAAAATAATTATTAAATAGTGTATTGCTAATTTATATATAAGCCGGGCAGCAATGTCCGGCTTTGCTTTTTACCACAGGATGGCGCAGGACGGATATCATCTACATTTGGCAGATATTTGTTAGATAACTCCCTGTAATGATAGCTATCCGCAATACAGAAAAGTACACCTCAGTTGTAAAGTTTTTTATGGGCAGAATTATAATCCACATTATAATAGCAGCCCTGTTGGCAATCCCGTATTGCTCCATAGCACAGGAACTTTACCCTGTTAAGCTTTCAAATAAATTGTGGCATGACGAGCAGCGGGAACTTCGCTATAAACCCGATGGTAAAGATTTTGTTATTACAAACGGCAACCGCCTTTTTACGCGCGCCCTTTATGGTAGCAATACCGCTTTTAGGGTAGAAGCCGGCGACAGGCCGGAGTTTGCTTTGTACATGCCGGGCATGGGTGGCAACTTTAAACTGGGAATTGCTAATGGCAAGACAAGTAAATGGCTTACATCTGCCAAAACAATTACAGCGCGATACAACGCGGGTTCAATGATCTATACTATTGAAGATCCTTTATTTGGCAGCGGAAAGCTTTTACTTGAAGTTCTCGCTCTTGCAGATACCGAAGGTTTTATTATAAAAGCACATACCCGGGATTTAAAAACTCCGGTTACGTTATTCTGGGCTTTTGGTGGCGCATCGGGTAAAAACTTTAGCCGTAGTGGCGATATGGGCCCGGATCCTGAATCTAACTTTTACCTTAAGCCGGAAAACTGTAAGGATAATAAATTTTCTATTGATAAAAATAGTTTCTCTTTAAAATATGGTAAGGACAAGACGTTGGTTGGAACCTTTCCGGTTAATGCCATTTTAAAAATAGCTGATGCCACAAGACTGTCATCTCCACAGGAATTTTATAATTCTCAGGCTGATGAAACTCCCGCTTTGGCAGGGCAATTAACTGCTCTAACCGATGCCGATTATTACTTTACAATTTACAACCCCTCTGCAAATCCCACAATTAGTTATCCTGACACTCCTGACGAATTTACAAAAGCAGATGTAGCCCGAAAAGCAATAGCAGACAGGATTACTATTAATACGCCCGACCCTTATATAAATACTATCGGCGGCACTTTAGCCGTAGCTTCAGATGCTATTTGGGAGACGCCCTCTTACATGCATGGTGCCATAGGCTGGCGTATGCGGCTTAATGGCTGGCGCGGGGCTTACAGTGCCGATGTACTGGGTTGGCATGACCGTGCTAAAACTCACCTGGAAAGCTATGCAAAATCTCAGGTTACGGCTCCTGCAAGTGGCCCGGTAGTTGCCGACACCGTTAATCATCTAGCCCGCAGCCTGGAAAAAATAGGGACAGGAATGTTTACCAGTGGCTACATAAGCCGTAATCCTGACGGGCAAAAAATCGTCGCACATCATTATGACATGAACCTTGTTTATATAGATATCCTGTTGCGCCATTATATGTGGACAGGCGATACCGACTTTTTAAAAGAAACCTGGCCAGTGCTAAAACGCCACCTGCAATGGGAAACCCGAAATTTTGACCCCGATGGTGACGGATTGTATGATGCCTACGCCGCCATTTGGGCAAGCGATGCCCTGCAGTATAGTGGCGGCGGGGTAACACATTCGTCTGCTTATAATTATTTTGCTTTTACTAAAGCAGCGCAAATAGCAACTATCATTGGCGAAGGCCCTGCCCCATACAGCAAAGAAGCAGATAGGATTTTAAAGGCTATGAATAGCCGGTTATGGATGAAAGATACCGGTGTTTTTGCTGAATTTAAAGATGCTTTGGGCAACCAATTACTACACCCTGCCCCTGCCCTATGGACTGTATACCATAGTATAGACTCTGAAGCTGTAAACCCTTTTCAGGCATACCAGAGTTTGCGGTACATAGATAACGAAACACCTCATATTCCTGTCAAAGCAAAGGGCCTGAAAGATGAAGGATACTATACCCTTTCTACTACTAAATGGATGCCCTATGAATGGTCGTTAAACAATTCGGCATTGGCCGAATCTATGCATACAGCACTTGCTAACTGGCAGGGAGGCCGTACAGACGAAGCCTTTAAATTATTTAAAAGCGAAGTGCTCGCCTCAATGTATCTGGGCGGCAGCCCCGGAAACTTTGTACAGATATCGCATTATGATGCTATACGTGGTGAGGCATACCGTGATTTTGCCGACCCGATAGGCATATTCTCAAGAGCATTGGTAGAAGGATTGTTTGGCATTGTGCCTGATGCTTTAAACGATACACTTACTGTTCGTCCCGGATTGCCATCTTCGTGGGAGTATGCTTCCTTTTCTACTCCGGATATTTCGTTCGATTTTAAGCGTATAAACAACATTGATACATATATACTTATACCAAAATTCCCGAAGAAACTTAATTTAAAATTTCAGGTAATTGCTAAAGGCCAGGTAAAAGATATTATAGTAAATGGTAAACCTGTAGACTGGAAAAATATTGATGCTGCTGTAGGTAAACCCGTTATAGAAATTAATGTACCGGCGGCAGATAAATACAATATGGTTATTACATGGCAAGGTGCAGAACCGGTGTTACCCCATGCAGAAAACACCTATGCAACAGGTTCTACCATCAATCAAACATTTGCCGGTGCTACTGTTATAAAGATATACGATCCTCAAAATGCACTAACGGATATAGTAACCAAACCATCCACATTTTCGGCTAACGTTACTGCTGTAACCGGAAATTATACAGTATTTGTACAGCTACAACAGGGAGCATTATCATGGTGGATGCCGCTTTGTTTTAAGGTTAAAAAGCCTGTTACATTAATTAGCGGCAATGATACTGAAACAGAAAGCAGCACTTTCAGGCTACAGAATAATACAACCCATAAACTAAATGCAACTATAAGTATTAATGGTTACAAAACAAAAGTGAGTATACGCGCGGGTAAAATTAGTAATGAAATAGATGTACCCATAGAAAATTTAATAACCGGAACAAGCGAGGTCGTCATTAAAATGCCCGACGGCGCTGTTATTACCGAATATTTTTATAACTGGCAGGCCAATACAAAAGGCCGGTTAGAAGCAATAGATATTTCTAAAGACTTTAATGATAACGTTACCCAGATCTTCAGGAACAAATACCTTTCACCACGGCCACAAACTACAACTTTGCAACTGCCCTGGCAGGGTATAGGCGACTGGCCGCACCCGCTAAAAACATTTGATGTAGATGATAGCGGATTACGCAAATTAGCCGGTAAAAAAAATACTATAACCCTACCGCAGGGGATTGTATTTTCTACACCCGGCTTAGAAAATGCAAACAATATTATGTATACCTCGCAATGGGATAATTATCCTGATGAGAAAACAATTCCGCTTACAGGAAGTGCCTCGCATGCATGGTTTTTAATGGCTGGTTCTACTAACCCTATGCAGAGCCAGCTTGATAATGGCGCACTTATCGTGAATTATACAGATGGCACAACAGATACTCTCATCCTGCGCAACCCCGAAACCTGGTGGCCGATAGACCAGGATTATTATACCGATGGTTTTGCCTTTGCACTTAAAAGACCGCGCCCCATTCGTGTTCATTTAAAAACAGGGTTAATAGTATCCGGGCAGGAATCTCAAGCAAACTACAATGGTAAAGAAATTGAAGGTGGTGCCGCCACCGTTTTAGATATGCCTCTTAATACATCTAAAACTTTAAAGAGTATCACTCTTAAAACGCTGGCTAATGATGTCGTGATTGGCCTGATGGGCATAACATTATTACGGTAATTAGCCGCAAAAAAGCCGTTTGAGTTAAAAAAGGGTTTAGAAATCTTTTTAAATTATTAGTATCCTTTTGTAGCTGCATCAAATATGCGGCAAAAGTTGCCACCGCCTATTTTGCCGATTTCATCTTCGTTAAATCCAACTTTCAATAAATTTTCGACAACTGTATAATAAAAACCAGTTTTTTGTCCGGCCCATGCCTCGTTAGTACCCCCTCCCATTTTTCCCTGGTTTTTGTTAGTTTCTTGTCCTTTATTATTTGGCTTCTTGTCATCCTGCTCACCTTTAGAGTTATCAGCTGCGGGTTTGTTTCGCGAATCAGCAGGAGACATATAGCGCGGTGTAAGCTTAGTATCGGTACCAATGCACACATGGTCTATCCCCGCCACATTAACCATAGCCTTAATATTTTGGGCATACTCTAAAGGCGTATCGGCAAGGTGTGTCCACACCCCAATAACCCCACCGGCATTGGCAACTATTTTAGCCTGTTCTTTGCTAATAAGCCTTTGCCGCATCATTTTAGCCATCTTTTCATTTTGGCCTAATTGCGTATCCAGTCCCGTGTGAGAAACAAGCACGGGTTTAGTAGCTACTTTTAGCGCGGCATTTACAGTTTCGTTAGTAGCGTGCGAAAGGTCTACAAGGATACCAAGCCTGTTACACTCCTTAATAATTTCTGACCCAAAGGAAGTTAACCCACCCCATTTTGGCTGGTTTGTAAAAACGTCTCCCAAAGCCGGAGATGCATCGTTATCATGTAGTAGAGTAAGGTGTCGTAAGCCTCTTTTATAAGCTATCTCTAACCGTTCTGATTTACCTTCAAGAAAATGCCCTCCTTCAACCGATTGGATAACTATTGGTTTATGCTTATTGTGAGCATCCTTAATATCTGAAAAATTTAGTGCGCGTTTTATATTATTAGTTTCCAAAACTTTATCCATTGCCGTTAACCCATTTAAAAAACGTTCAAATGCAATACCGGGAGTGTCAAGTTTTTGGTAATCAACGGCAAATGTCATACAAATGGCTGACAAGCCAGATTTTATCATTTCGCCTTTTAGGTCTATTTCAGGGCCGGGCAGTTCGGCAGTAAGCAGCGGAACGTCAATATGATTGTGTGTATCTATACCTATAGTCTTAGCTACAATGGCAGCAACCCTGGGGTCGGCATTTTCAAGAAGCCATGATAACGACGGATTTAACATTACTATTGCCCCTGCCCCGGTTACCGATGTTATAAATTTTCGGCGCGACCATAAGTGTTGAGATATTCCCATAAGTTTAATTTATTAAATTGGCTAAAGAACATAATTATCCTACAGTTTTAGACTATTAATAAACAACAGGGTTTAATGGGAACATTATTATTTATTTTAAGCTTTAGCTTTAAACAATGAAACTATCTTTTTAACTAACGTAATAACCGCAAGTGCCACTAATCCTGCAATTAATCCTATACCAAATTCTTTAATAACAGCAGGAACGTTAGGCAGTAAATGATGGATGTATTCTATATTATGTACAAATATTCCTCCCGATACCAACAGTAATGCAATAGTACCTACAACAGCTAAAAATTTAATGATCCAAGGCAGCAGGTTTACTAAAAATTTACCCAGTTTAGATAAAAATCCTGCATTTTTACTACGGTCTATAAGTTTGTAACCGGCATCGTCCATACGTACTATAAGGGCCACAATACCATAAACGCCTATAGTAGCCAGTAAAGCCACTACAGAAACTGTGATGATCTGGGTTGTAAGATCCTTACCCATTACCGTGCTTAAAGCAATGATCACGATTTCTACCGAAAGGATAAAATCTGTAGTGACAGCCGATTTTATTTTTGATTTTTCCTCATCTGCAGGCTGTTCAATTACTTCTTCGCCGGTAGTATTTTCCGCATGTTTTTTATGAAAAAAGTATTCAACAATTTTCTCTACACCTTCATAAGCCAAATAAAAACCCCCTAAAATGAGTATATAAGTAATGGCTATTGGAAAAAAATAATTCAGTAAAAAAACAACCGGAAGTATGATAAGCTTATTTAGAAAAGAGCCTTTTGTTATGGCCCAAAGTACAGGCAATTCTCTCGATGCTAAAAATCCCGTAGCTTTCTCTGCATTTACGGCAAGGTCATCTCCTAATATCCCGGCAGTTTTGCGTGTTGCAATTTTAGCGCTTACCGCTACGTCATCCATTAGTGCTGCTATATCATCTAAAATTGCAAAAAAACCTGAAGCCATACGAGTGTAATTAATTTAAAAGTGCCTGTAAAACCGCTAAAATTAATAAAAATGTCGCCAAGGAAACAAGCATTAATATAAGTTTGGCACTAAGTGCAATTCAATTCAATTGTTTATGAGGAGTATAGCTTAAAATTAAATGTTAAATTTTAAACACTACTGCTCTATAAGGCAAATAATAAACTGGGTTTTTCCATCAAGGTTGTTGTAGCTTAAGTAACCGCCATGCGCCTCTATAATATTTTTTGATAATGTAAGCCCAATGCCTGCGCCATCGTTACGGGTTGTAAAAAAGGGCAGGAAAATTTTGTCTTCGATCTCTTTTTCTATACCCCTTCCATTATCTGTAATAATAATAAAAATACGGTTGCTTTTTACCTCAGCAGCAATTTCAATATTTTTAATATCGTTATTATCTAATGCAAAAATACTATTAGTAAGTAAATTAATGAGTGCCTGCTCTATCTGCAATACATCGGCCATGAGCCATCGGTTAAAGGCAATGGTGTTATTAACCCGGACACCCTTATTTTTAAATAATGGCCCCATAATATTAAGCACATTGCTAATAAGCGAGGTAAGCTCTATTTTTTGTTTTTGGGGAGAAGGCAGCATAGCAAGCTTACGGTAACTCTCAATAAAACTTTGCAGGTGGTCGCTGCGGTGTATCATGGTGGTAACGCTTTGCTTAATATCCTCCATATCGTCTTTAGAAAGCGATTCCTGCTGAATAAGTTCGTTTAAGTTTTGGGTAAGCGACCGTATGGGCGTTATAGAGTTCATTAACTCATGAGATATTACCTTCATAAGGTTTATCCATGCATCTTTTTCTTTTTTAGCAATTACCTTTTGTATAGAGTCGAGTAAAACAATATAATAATCATGCCCGTATGTTTTGGTTTTAGATGTTTGCAGCATAAAGGTCTGGCTCTCCTCTGTACCCAGCTTTATTTGTACCGATGTGCGGATGTCATCAAAATTGCGGTCTTCTATTATAGTGCAAAGTGCCGGTAACTGGTTTCTCAGGTATTTCCATTTAGATACTTTAGGAACATCAAAATGAGATGAAAAGTAATTGTTCATCAGGAAAATATTCCAGTCGGCACCATCTTTCTGCAATATTACCACACCAGTTTCTATATTATTAAGTATAGCACTGTATACCATATCTTTACTAACCTGCTCATGACGGCGGTTCTTTAAAGTATCGTATAATTTAAAAAGGCTTTTATAATTATTATGAGTACTGTGCCTCGAAAAATCTGACGAAAAATCGTCATTGAGTATAGCGTTGATGGTTTTGTCATAAAACACAAAAATGTTTCTTATAAAGGCAAATAGCTCTATTAGTAAAAACACAAAAATTAACAGGCACAAAAATGCAGTGTACGGCAGCTTTTGCGAAAAAGCATAAACACCTGTTGCCACCGCAATTATTAATAGCAGCAGGCGCACAAACAGCAACTGGTACAACTTTAAAGATTTCATAGTTTAGTTTTTTCCCAGTTCATATTTATCCATCCTCCTGTACAGTGCCGCGCGGGATAAGCCTAACTCTTCGGCAGCCTTACTAATGTTGTGGTTATATTTTTGCAAGGCCTTTTCAATCGTAGCACGTTCTACTCCGGATAGTTGTCCATCATCATTAGTTTCAGTAAATGTAATTTTGTCAAGGTCGAGGTCGGTACTGGTAACAATATTATTATCACACAAAATCACGGCGCGCTCTATACGGTTTTCGAGTTCCCTAATATTACCGCTCCATGCGTGGCGGGTAATAT
>Ga0247815_10002125_pt1 | contig 14729 bp, 20 predicted proteins | sample UWRJL194509B1_FD_181014 | JGI IMG/M metagenome (GOLD analysis project Ga0247815, IMG submission 181014) | Plant litter microbial communities from Arlington Agricultural Research Station in Wisconsin, United States - UWRJ-L194-509B-1 | ecosystem: Environmental > Terrestrial > Plant litter >...
CTGCCCACGCTAATAGAAAGTAACTGACAAACAAACCCGAATCCAAAGGCTGACACAGCGAGTCATCATCCCAGTCATGCCATGAGCACCAGGGCTGACGAGTCCAGAAATGTCAATCACCAGCAAGCGCGCAGTCATAGGGAGTCAAAGCAGTATATTGCGACTGCGTGGGCAAGAGGTGGTAGTACAGCACACCGAGCGGTAGTGCATGACAAAGATAACGGCCTGCAACTAGCCCTTAGAGCTTCTGCATCGCCTGCACGTCGGTGGACTGAACGAAGTCCTCAAACTCGGCGATCTTCTCCTGGAGATCGTCGAGCGAGACGAGCTCGTCCTCAATGACGAGGGTGATCTGGAGCTTCTTGATACCGTAACCGATGGCGACGAGCTTCGACAAGCCCCAGACGAGACCCTCCTGCTCGATGCTGCGAACAGCAGCCTCCAGTGCGGCCATGTCGGTCTCGTCATCCCAAGGCTTGACATCAAGAGTCACAACCGACTGTCAAAAGCGAGACGATGGTCAGTACTCGCTGTGAAACGAAGATGGCAGGCTACGAACCTTCGCGATGGTCTTTGGCTTGGCGGCCTTCTTGACGTTGTATGCAGCGACGCGCTCCGCCTTGAGCCTCTCGGCCTCAGCATCCTCCTCCTCATCATCGGAGCCGAACAGATCGATCTCTTCCTCCTCCTCAGCAGCAGGAGCCGCAGCAGCGGCCGGAGCATCCTCGCCACCGAGGTAGGCCTCGGCAGCCGTGGACGAGCCGGCAAGGTTGGCAAACTCGGACTCCCACGACTTGATGTGCGAGTACCAACGCGCAACGTGCGGGTACTCGGTGGCCGATGGTGCGCTCGAGATGGCCTTGAAGGCGTGGGCGTCGGCCTGAGATGCGGTGTAGCTGTCCGAGATGAAATCGAAAAATGTCAGCGATCGCGTCCGATTACACACGAAATGGCATATCGAAACGGCGATAGGCAGAGATCAGAGGGCTACAGAGATAAATAGTTGTCTGCATGGTTGTGCGAGGGGTCTTAATCCTCATCTTGGAAACACGGACCATAGCGGATATTCATCAGGGAAGGAGGTGAAACGAATCGCACGCTTACCCCTCAATGTACGAGCGCGTGGCAAGGTGCGTGTTCAGCTTGGTGAGATTGACAGACATCGTGTAAGAGCGAGGTGCGGAAGGCAAGGAGACAGGGGTGAAAAACACACTCCTCAAACTCCGCCCGCTTTATACCGCAGTCATCCAAACACATGCGCCACTTCACAGTCAGAATGAACCTTCCTGGAAATCCCCACGAGGCTCTGGTGAATGAACCAAAAGCGGTAACGAGGTGGCCAGGTCACCATTTGTCCCACCGATATGGGGTACGGATCAACACAAACATAGTTCAAGTCACTCTGAGTCCGTCCAGGCAAATCCACACGTTCTAGGTAAGGCTAACCGCACTTGATTTTTCGCCACGTCGTCTTGCCCCGATCTTGCCAGGATAGGCATCGGGCACGACCGCTTCGAAGCCCTTTTCCTCGAGACCGGATCCAGATTCAGATAAGCGATGGACGATGGACAAAGGTTTTGCACCAGATCATCCGACTCGGACTGTGTAAATTATTGAGAGGTGCGCGTTCGCCTCGTGCCGATCGCCGTGACATCGCCGCAGTGCGTCACGCGTCCCGCTGGCTCAGGCTCGAATGGACAGATGAATAAAGAGCCGGTGTTGGACCTCGCGCGCACACTCCAACGTTCTCCCTAACCTCGCAATTATGAGCCAGACACAGACCCAAGTGCTCTCTTCACACTCTGGTCGCACACGGCCACAGTCCTACGCACCACGTCGCAGCATGTTTCCCGTCGTCGACGACCAGTCGGACACAGAGTCTTCCCTGACAATACCGAACCGCGGTTTCACAGTCGGACGTGCATTGCCAGACGACGACAGACGACCACTCTTTGTCGAATGGCAGGTCGTCGACGACATGTCAGAGGCTGGCAGTCGCTCGGCGTCGCGCCTCGACATGCACAGTGCTGGGTCCACACCGCCCTCTCACAACTCTGGTTTCACAGCTGAAGACCTCGAGCTCGCAAACTCGTCGCTCTCCTTCGTGCGTCATTATGTCACGTAGTCCCGGTGGTTGCATCTGACGCTCGTCAACGACCCTGCCAGTTTCGACTTCCCCCACCAGACGCAAACATGTCTGACCCACGTTTCGTATGTGGAGCTGCGCATCATGGCTTGGCTGAACGCTGATGTCCGGCTCGTCAGTTTGGACGGCCTCCGGGGCACCAGGACTTGTTCAGCCCCACCTCCGCAATAGGGCTGGTGCGTTCACCTTCTGCGCTGTGAAGGCGCGAAATGTGACAAGGCAGGCATGTAGCCACCCCCATCACCAGCGCCCAGTGATTACTCCTTAGCTGGACTCGTGGGTCCAGGGTACGCGTGGAGCGAGGTGCGCAATCTTCCGGCCGGGTGTCTATGCTGCGTGGCCATCGCGAGCTGAACCTGGTCCCATGACCCACAGGCTCCGACACCTTCACCATCGGAAGATGAGCTGTCGTTGTTTGACGAGGACATGTCAGCCGGCACGGGGGATACGACGGTCCCAGGGACTCCAGTGCGCCACTCAAGACACGTCTCTGCGGTATACATGTCAAATGACAATACTCCAACTGGTACGTGGAGCGCCCAGTGTCCAAGCAGATCTATTCGACCTGACTGACGACGCCACCACAGCCGTGCGAACTAGCGCAGTAAAAGTTGCTTCGAGGTGACAGTGTAAATGCAGACGCCGGCGCCAACGCAAGTTGCAGATTCTGAGTTCCTATATGCAGCCCTGGATGGGACATTGGATCACGTTAGTGTATCATAGTTAATGTTTATTGCCAATATGTGGAAGCAGCTTCAGCTGGAGCGGGTGGAATTGGGTGACGTCGTCACAGGCCAGCTTCTGAGTTTGACATCGCTGCAAGCAAAGCAAGCATAACTTGAGTGAGCACCACAGGGTGATCCCCTTCGATGCTAGGTTGCGACCCACGCAGAGCGATGACAGATGCTTATTCGAGAGCGGTGGAGCAGTGGTAAAATGGACGAAGCTGCGGATACAAGTCCTACTCCGACACCCGGCCTCTCTGTTTCGTCCGCCCACAGAAGCAACCCGTGTGTGTGTGTGACGACACGTGCATCGTTGACTCATGCCAGGGCCTCGCTCAGCGACCTCATTATGGCTGGATGTGCGGGGATTGAACCTGCCTATTGTCTCCAAACCGCTCCCGCGCCTGCAACACGTGGCCTCCCGGGAGTTCGCAGAGGCGGCAGGGCTGTAAATGCGCGCCGGAATGCTGGCATAGGGACGATAAAAATGACCTTCGCGATTGATAAGATTTAGGTCTGGCACGGGAACCTAGAATGAGCAGCACTCGGGCCACCAAGTCGGACTACGGAACGACACCTGCCAACTTGACTTGGGTCCGGTCCATTTGCCCTTGCCCTCTCCCCGCATCGCGACCCGCCGCGAACTACCCAGCTTGCCGTCCACAGCGTCAGACGCCCACTCAAGCCTCTGCTCACTGCACGGCTCTGCTGCTGGTTCTAATCGTGTCCAATCTTGGTGGCGGCTGCAATCTCATCTTGTGCGTTGCCAGTCCATACATCCCGCGCGCCGCATTCCGCTGACAACCGGCTCCTATGCTTTCCCTCTCAGGCGTCGACTCACCATACGCCGCACATGTCAACCCTAGGAGATGCGCGAAGGTTGTGCACGACCGCCACAATTCAGCATATAAAGACTGACACACCTGTCACTTATCACAGTTTCCCCAATACGTCCCCCTTGCTCCCAATCAACTGCAATATCTCTCCTGGAATGACCCACCTGCTCACATCGCCTGTCCCGGCGTCTGGAGGTATGTGTTATCCTTGTTATCGGCCGCGGTGGCGCAGCGCTGACAGCACGTGCCCCCCGTAGCCATCTCCGTCCTCCTTCTGTACGCCGGGACCATCTATGTGCTGAGGAAATATCGCGTCAAGTCCAATGTTCTAATGGGCATTATGGCCGTCCTAGGCATCCTCACGCGTCTACTGGTGCGAAGCGATCTGCCATACAAGTCCGTGCGCGCTCTTGCACGACTCGTTGCTGCCAACTTCTTCGAGACGGGCATCCTCTTTGCAGTCTTTGTAAGTCCGAGCTCGAGCACAGACATACCCATTGAGTGCTGACTCTGCCCTGAAGCTTAGCTTTACCTTGAGCCTCGGGGAAGGTCCGCTCCCGGCGTTTGGCACTCGTTCCCGAAATGGACACCAGGGCATGTCCCCCGTCACAGCGCTATCTCATGAAGCGCGAGGCAGGACTAAACGCCGCCGTCCTCGCCGACAACGCTCGGTCTCGATCTCGTCTGCCTCGTCTGAAGATATCCCCCTTGTGGCCCTCTCCCGCCGTGGTAAAGCTGCCAAGCCGCCGGCGTCCAATGACCACCGTGCTCGTGCACCTCGGCACGATGATTCCTCATGCACTCGCAGCGAGGCTTCTCCGACACGCGATCTGGAGGATGTCCATCCGAGCTCTCCGTCCATGTCATACGACGACTTTCGTGCTCAGATCCGCGGTATGCATGGGCAGATGGAGACGACTTGGCGTACCCATGCTCCTCAGCTTGCGACCCGCGGAGTACGATTTGAAGAGAGTGTGCTCACGTTTGCGACCCGGCGCGAGAGTTATTACACGTACGAGCCCGAGCGTCCCTCTCCACCGCTCTTCAGCACCCCAGAGCGGCCTGCTGTGACTGCACGTCAGCAGCACCGTCAGCATGCCGGAGCTGAATCTCATCGTCAGACTCAGCATCAGCAACTACCGTCGCCCATGTATGCTGCTTTAGCACAGGCGCTTCGCGACGGACATGGCTCGCCTGAACCGGCAGATGAGCGAAACGTCCCAATTGTGGCTGTCAGTCCGCCACCACCGCCACCTCTTGTGCCAACTCCCGTGTTCCAGTCGCCACCAACCCAAGCGACCAGCCCACCCGACTTGCATTCTCCTGGCCCTCAATTGTCACCAGCCCTCCCGCTCTCCCCGGTTTTACCACCATCTCCGGTCCCACCTCCTGCTGTGACGCACCGCTCGACTAATGTTCAGCTCGAACAGCGCTCATACACGTCTCACCCCACTCGGTCTTCGCCTGAGTTGATGGATATTGACATGGAGGAGATGGAGGTGGACGAAGTTGACGATTCGATGCATATCGACACGAGCCAGGATGATTACACGCTTCCTTCGTCTCCAGCACTCGAGCCAGTAGCTATCGATCGTACTTTCTCGGCCCGGTCTCTCATGGATACTGCAGAGACTCCGGAGGTGGCGACCGTCGCGCTTGAACCTGACGAGGAAGATGAAGATGAAGTGGACGCCATCGATCTCGCCATTGACCTCGACATGCAAGATCGGCTGGCTCAACGAGCTCAAGCGCAGGCCGCTGCTCGGATGGAGCACCCAGAACCCTCAACAGCGACGAGACCGTCGCCGGTTGTTCACTCGGCTTCTCGCCTTCAGTCGACCCTTCGCACGCCAAGCTACACGGTTGGCGAACACCGGTCTTCACCATACGACAGAACCAGCTTTGTCACTGCGACTGACTTCGGTAGCCCATTGCGCAAGCACATGGCTTCGATTCCCAGCAGGCTGAGCATGTCTGCAGATCGAGGGAGCTCTGCCAAGCAATTCTACAGCACTCCTCATCAAGTTGGCTCAGCTGGAGTCAGTTCATCGGAGGACCGTGCGCACTTGCGCACATTGGAGGAACTCCAACTTCGCGCTGATAAACTCTCATTCCCTGAAACATTTGATGACGACAACGCGGCGAGATCTCCTTCCCCTGGTCACACGTGCAGGTTTAACCAGGCGCAAGAAGCTTCACCCTGGTGTCGATGCGCAGCACGGACGTTTGCGCACGCACGTGAAGCGAGGAAGAGCGGCAGCCCGTTGATCGAACGTCCCCCTGCAAACGCGCAGAATAATCGGCCGCGTCCCAGGCATTGACCCTTCGTTCCCCACAACTCGCGTGGCATTTGTCCATCGATGAAGGGGCCTCCCCTCTCCTTAACCCCTTACTTGCATCACCACGTCGCACGGACTCACGGTTTACTCTCGGACTTCCTTGGTACTTGTTTGTCGCGCACCTTGCGCGCGCCGTTCCCTTTTACCTGTATGTAACTCTATCTACTGTACAGTATGCCATGCTGCTTGCCTTCCTATCGAATCCCAGATTTCCATTACGACAATATGTCAATCGGTGATCTATCAGTGCCTTCCTTCTGTTTAGCACTCGAGCGGCATCTCCCCTTGCCACAACGTTACGGCAGAATTTGTCCTGCGTCAGCCCGTTTCGGCTTTCTTGGAGGTCGAACAATCTGTCGTCGGAGCAGAAGCACGCGGGTCAACTGTCATCGCACCCCAACAAACTTTCAACTCCCGCGACTTGGCAAGATCCTCACACGGCTACGTTGATGCCGACCCATGGAGAGTACGAGAATACTCCGGTCACCTTGTGGCTTTACAAGATGATCGGGCAAGGTCTGGTTAAGGCTGAACTATGAAACGGTGACAGGCTGCCAAACGGCTAGCTCGAGCACGGGGAACATCTAGTTCAGGGTGAGAATCTTTCGGATCGGTAAATGTTGTCGGCGTGGGCACGGGCCACAACGGTTGGGTCCGATCATGTGACGGAGCCGGTCGGAGTATTCGCCCCTCGCCGGCAAGTTAGCCCGCAAAAACGCCAGCACACCGGGGGCGCCACTTCTTAAGAAGTCCGGCCAACATCACGGCTTCTACTGGTGCCCTTCGGACCTGCAGCCGCACCTTCGTCTCTGTACGCCGCTGTCCATCGCCCAGCATGGTCGCCACCGTTGCAAGCCTGCAAACTGAGGTCGACCCCATCCTCACCCGCATCGTTGCTGAGGACAAGGTCCCGTGGTACAAGAAGCCCAACCTCCGCATCCTCTACTTCCTCCTCTTGCCAACATGTATGGGCATTGAGATCACCTCCGGCTTCGACTCGCAGATGATCAACGCGCTCCAGGTGAGTTGGTCCGTCGATGAGAGGTGGCTCGGACGTTGGCGCGTGCTGCGATTCTAGCGCGTTCCGTGGCGTCTCACCTCCCAAAATGCGCTGCTGTCCACGTAAGAGAAGCTGACTCTTCTTATTTAGATCGTACCGGCTTGGAAAGACTGTGAGGAATCCGATGGTTCATCTCCTCAATACTCGGCTGAAAGCGGTTTTCTTCAGACTTCGGCAACCCTCAGGGCCCTAAGAAGGGTATCATCGGTGCCTCGTACTCTCTCGGTGCCATTCTGTCCCTTCCCCTGGTCCCCATTGTCAATGGTCGTCTCGGTCGTCGCTGGTCCATCTTCCTCGGCTCGTGAGTACTGGGTCATGAGATCCTCGCCTCCTTGTCACTGATTATCTCCTCAAAGTTGGGTCATGGTGTTCGGTGCGATCGTGCAGATGACGGCAAGGAGCATGGCGCACTACATCGCTGCACGTGTCATCTTGGGTTTCGGCATTCCGACCTGTATTGTGGCGGGAAGTGCGCTCATCGGCGAGCTTGCATACCCCAAGGAGCGGCCAATCATGACCTCGCTGTTCAACGTCGCATACTTCATTGGATCCATCGTTGCAGCTTGTGAGTGCATTCCTTCCGTACGAGAATGCCATTTATTGAGGCTTTACCCCCGCTTCTCACAGGCATTTGTCTGCGGACAAACAACATCACGAGCGACTGGTCGTGGCGCATCCCATCCATCCTGCAGGCCGCGCCATCGCTCCTTCAGATCAGCCTCATTTTCTTCATCCCGGAGAGCCCGCGTTGGCTTATCTCCAAGTGAGTTGAGTCGCATGGATGCAGTCTGTATCTGACAATTATTGTTCACCTTTCCAGAGGCCGCCGTGAGGAGGCAGAGGCGATTCTGCGGAAATATCACAGCGACGGACCTAACGGCGAAGAGTTTGTTAGAGCCGAAATCGCGCAGATCACTACAACCCTCCAACTCGAGGCTGAGGGTTCGAAGCAATCGTGGTCCGACTTGGTCAACACAAAGGGCAAGCGTCGCCGTCTCTTCGTGACCATGTTCCTCGGTCTCGCGACTCAGTGGTCTGGCAACACGCTCATCAGCTACTACCTCGGCGACATCTTGACCATGATTGGCAAGAACAGTGAGTACATTATCAGACTCGAACTTCGAGTATTCAATCGCTAATCCGCTTGGCAGACTCTTACTTCCAGCAGCGCCTCAATCTCGGCTTGTCTGCATGGAACGGTGTTTCCGCGTTCATCGCCGCCATGCTTGTCACCAAGTTCCGCCGCCGGGCCATGTACTTGACCTGCACGCTCAGTCTGCTGTGTGTTTACATCTCCTGGACCATCGCCTCGGAGCGCGCAGTTCATGGCAAGAATACTGGCCATCCCAACGAGGCAGCAGGCATTGCTGTCATCTTCTTCATCTTTGCCTACGCACCTGCCTACAACATCGGCTGTAAGCTCTTCTGTTCTGCTTTGATTTTCACCAGTACTGACGCATGCTCGCAGATAACGCCTTGACGTGCGCAGTTCTCACTTTCGTCAACCTCCGTGCCAGTTTGTGCTGACGCCAGATTCGTTTCTCAGGTACACCTACATGGTTGAGCTGTGGCCCTTCGTCGATGTACGTGAACGACTACGATTGAAGCAGAATCGTTCAGGAGCTCATTCTACTCTCATTGCAGCGGTCTCGCGGTATCGCAATCTTCCAGCTTTTCGGTCGCTTGTCTGGTTTCTTCACAACCTTCGTCAACCCGATCGGCATGCAAAACGCCAGCTGGAAGTACCTTATCTCGTACTGCGTCTTCTTGGCCGTCGAAGTCGTCTTTGTTTGTGAGTGGCATCTCACGAATGATTTTCCGCTCCTTCTGACATGTTGCCTAGACTTCTTCTTTGTCGAGACCTTCGGTAAGACCCTCGAGGAGCTTTCGTTCATCTTCGAGGACAAGGAGGTCAGCGACAAAGCTGCGGAGGCCGTCAGGAAGGTCATCGAGAACGATGGCGCGATGTCGCACGACGAGAAGAGCTCAGAAGACTTCCGCATCGAGAAGGTCAACCGCACGGCTGTCTGAGATGCTGACGTTCCCACGATCTGTACAATACGACTTACACGAAAACCCTGAGAATTTCACGTAGTTTGAATGCTTTTGCGTAAACATCCGTACCGCGCGGGTATCTCTATTCTCACATTCGAGTGGAGCCAAGTTTGCGCTGCAAGATGAAGCGGTGCATTGAAGTCAAGATTTACATTGCAAATACCTGGAGATTGCTCGGAAGGGCTGATCCTAACAGTCACCTGGTGCACGTACCTGAGACAGTTTCGCGGGGACAAACTCTGTTCTGCCGAACATTTAACGCAACTAGCTCGCTCATCTCCGACCCAGCACTGTGTCTGCATTGCGTGAATCATGTGTATAGCGGAACGGATGTCCGCCAAGCGCCACACAAACGCGCTTCCGGTCGCTGCCGCTGGTCTTCGCCTACCCCTTTTCCCGTCCCACGATCGCACACACATATACACAAATGGCGAGCACAGACACCACAAACACATCCGCATCAGAGGTTTCCAGGCCGGCCTTCCCAATTGCTGCCCTGAAAGCCGAAGATGGCGCGGGACGGGCACTGTCGGCCGCACGCGTGCAGGCTACTCAGGCCGTGCGCGAGGGCACACCGACGACTGCCGCAAGCAGCAGCTTCAATGTGCGCGACAGCTTTTAAAAGACCATTGACTCTGTTACTGAATGCGATCTGTTGCAGGTCAAGTCTGGGCTTGCGCAGATGCTCAAGGTATGTCGGCCCCCGGCCCAGGCTGGGTACACGACATCCAGACTGACTATTCGGTGTACAGGGTGGAGTTATCATGGATGTAACAAACGCTGCACAGGCCCGTATTGCTGAAGAGGCCGGAGCCTGTGCCGTCATGGCTCTTGAGCGCGTGCCAGCCGATATTCGCGCCGAGGGTGGCGTTGCTCGCATGGTTCGTCTCGCGCTCTCCAGCTCAGACAACCACTGATTCTCGCAATACAGAGTGATCCTAAGATGATCAAGGAGATTATTGAGGCCGTTACCATTCCAGTCATGGCCAAGGTTGGCTCATATTTCGTATATTTGTGGAATTCCTCGATCTTATTTGCAACTCTCCCAGGTTCGGATCGGTCACTTTGTCGAAGCTCAGGCATGTTCAATAATGTTCTTAAAACGTATCAGAATCCTGATCTCGCATTTTGGCAGATCCTCCAAGCGATTGGCATCGATTACATCGACGAGAGTGAAGTCCTCACACCCGCGGACGAACAGCACCACATCAACAAGCACAACTTCAAGGTACCGTTTGTCTGCGGTTGCAAAAATCTTGGAGAGGCCCTCCGCCGCATTGCAGAGGGTGCTGCCTTCATCCGCACCAAGGGTGAGGCGGGCACAGGCAATGTCGTCGAAGCCGTTCGTCACGAGCGCGCTGTCATGTCCGACATCCGCCGCGCCTCGGCCATGAGCGACGAGGAGCTATATGCATTTGCAAAGGACATTCAGGCTCCATTCCACCTGTTGAAAGAGACTGCGCGGTTGAAGCGGCTGCCTGTCGTGAACTTCGCTGCTGGCGGTATCGCAACCCCGGCCGACGCTGCTCTGATGATGCAACTGGGCTGCGACGGAGGTAACTATATTTTATGGCGCTATATTAAACCAATTCTCATCTATTCCTACAGTTTTCGTAGGTTCGGGTATCTTCAAGGTAGGCGTGTCATTGTCAACGCACGGCTGGGTGCTAACCACTGCCTCAGTCTGGTGATGCTCCCAAGCGAGCACGTGCCATCGTTCAGGCAGTTACTCACTTCCAGAACCCCAAAATGCTGGCTGAGGTACGTTTACTATGTTGCAAGACAGTGTGCGCAGTGGGTGACTTCTGTTGCTCTAGATCTCTGAGGACATTGGCGAGCCAATGGTAGGCCTCACAATGTTGGTGATGATTCCTTATCGTGACGAGAACTATGATCTGAACCTTCCCTGCAGAGATAAAAACCTCATTGGTGGCCGTCTCGCCAACCGTGGCCAGTGAGAGTGGAGGACGCGTGCTACGCGAGTACAATATATAGAGATCCGTGCGGCAGCCGCTCTGTCCCTGTGTACCACAGCCGAATGTGCTGTAATGTCAGCGTGGCTGCTCTCTCATCTCGTCTGTGGCTGGGATGCCGGCGTCAGAAGCCATGACGCAAGCTTTGTCGGAATGCGGATACGCGTCAAGCCGTCGGGTTCAAGCGCCCGCAGGATTTCAGGCTCTCCCTTCCGACCGCACACCCTTGATGCTCCGCCGCCATGTCTTAACCTCTGCACACGCCAGCAGAGCTATTCTCCGCTCGCGTAACCCTCAATTCGCGTATGTGATCGCGAGGCGACAGTTTCGTACGTCCACGGTGCGCCTCGACGCGCTAAAACCGTCCTCTCCTGCACCCAAGGATGAGCGAACGCCAGCAACAAGCAGCTCGTCTTCAAACACGCCTGCGCCACCTGTGACTCCGGCTGAGCCGTTAATGACGAGAGTTTGGGCGAAGGTTAAGCACGAGGCTTCTCACTACTGGCACGGCTCGAAATTGCTCGTGTCTGAAATTCGTATTTCGCGGCGGTTGCTCTTCAAACTTCTACGCGGTACCAAGCTCACACGGCGCGAGCACAGGCAGGTCTGTCTTTTGTGACTTGTAGCAAGTGGTGTGAAGTGCGTGATACTGACATTTGGGCACAGTTACGCAGAACGACCCAGGACTTGTTGCGCCTCATCCCCTTTATCCCCTTCGTCGTCGTGCCTTTCATGGAGTTCTTGCTCCCCGTGGCACTCAAATTGTTCCCTAATATGCTGCCATCTACATTTGAGGATAAATTTGCCGCGGTGCGTCTGCTATGTATTATTCGGTTCGTATCGCTTACTCTCGGCAACAGGAGGAGAAGCAGCGGAAGGTTCTCCGCATGCGCATTGAGATGGCCAAATTCCTGCAGGAGACCATCCGTGAAGGTGGCTTGAAGGCCGGCGCGAAGATTATGGGCAGCAAAGAATTCAAGGACTTCTTTGAGAAGGTCTGTTCCCCACGTTCGATACTGGAACTTGCGCTCACGCATCACGCACAGGTCCGTTCTACAGGCGAACGACCGTCCAAGGGTGACATCATCAACGTCGCCAAACTCTTCGACAACGACCTCACCCTTACCAACCTCTCGCGGCCGCAACTGGTCAGCATGTGCCGGTACATGGCACTCAATACTTTCGGCACAGACAATTTCCTGCGCGGCGTCATCATTAATCGACTCAATCAGCTCAAGAGGGACGACGGAATCATTTTGGCCGAGGGCATCGATGAGCTGTCAACTTCGGAGCTGCAGCAGGCGTGCACCAGTCGCGGTATCCAGCGTGCTCTGAACTATTCGCCGGCACGGTTGCGCGAGGAACTCAACACGTGGATTGAGCTGCATCTCAACGAGGGGATCTCTGGTGTCCTGCTCATTCTGAGCCGTGCGTACACATTCGACCGCAGCATGAGTAAGAGCGCAGAGGAAGCCAATATGGAGCCGATCATCCTGAGCTTGGAAGCCGTGTTGAGTGGCCTGCCCGACCAGCTATTGAACGAGGCAGAGCTGGAGGTCGAGCCTGATCAGGCGAGCTACAAACAGATGCTTGAGGTCCTTGAGCAGCAGGAGGAGCTCATCGAGGATGAGGCTGAGCAGGAAGAGGTGTGTTCATCAGCCTCCGAGTCTCGCGAGTTGCCAACTGACACATCTTCTACAGAAAGAGGCTCTCAGCAAGCGTGCTCGGAAGGAGGCCGAGGAGCGTGCAAAGAGCGAAGAAGAGGCTCGCGTCGCCCAGATGCTTTTGCCCGACACCGAGCTCCAGGAGGATGACGCTCGCATGACAATCGAGCAAGTCCAGGAGCTCGGCGAGGCGCTCACTATTCTGTCATCTCAATCGTCCATTCTCAAGGAGCGCGACGAGCTGAAGCAAATCAAAGAGAGCTCTCTGACCGATGCTGTGCGTGTGCGCTTTGGTGATAGCCCGCAGGTCTCTAACGCATCCATTGCATTACGCAGGATGCTGAATCTTCTAGCACTGCGCTTGGCAAGCGGCTGCAAAAGATGCTTGACAAAATCGACAAGCAGCTTGACGCATATGACTCCAAGGTCGGCTCATCGCTGCAACTCATCTCGTGCGACCCGCAAGGCCGTATTGCTGTCAAGGATCTCAAGCAGGCGCTGCGTGTCATTCGGCATGCGCCTGATGAAGACGACGTTGAGGGCATTGTGACGAAGCTCGACGTGGATAAGGACGGATTCGTGCAGCTTGAGCACGTATTGGAGCTGGCGAAAGACGATAGACTTGGTGAGCACTGACGATCGAATGGTCCAAGTATCGGCTGACGTGAGATATATCAGGTGTTCGTGTAGATGAGACGACGCGCAGCCTGCTGGGAGATATCAAAGAGATGCGACCGAAGAAGGAGGATATTATTCAGGAGAGCCAGTAGTATGGGGCGTGTGACTATTGTCAGTCTCGAATAGACATCGGAGACTGTCCACTTATCAGCCCAAACTCGGTTGGTTCTTACCTCGTTTCTACGCTTATAACTGTGACGCAGACAGCAATTGTGCTTTCAGACACGGAGATGCTGTGATTAAACTTGTGGACCCCACTCTCAATGAAATGACAATGCAGGCTATGGACAAGGTGGGCCTGGTGGACTTCTCCGTCGTCTCCGTCTCCGTCTCCCAAGTCTAGGTCTGTGCCTATACCAATTATCTCGCACAGGTGTCCTCGTTAGCTGAGCCGAAATGCGGACGCGGTGTGGGTGCTTATTTGTGGTCAAAGTCTCCACCCGCTTAGGGCCAGCGCCTACTCTCGCTTGCTCCTCTACATTCCCCTCCGTCGATGGTCCTCGAGAAACTCTCTCAGCGCCCCCAATAAACCTCGCATGTCCACCCATCGTATTGATCCGCCGAAAAGACCACTACCACGGCCGGGCTTCGAGCCCTATTCAACATCGCACGTGTCGAGCAGCCGCCGCGAACCTTCAGCCGAACTAGGCGAGGCCATTGCACCATTGCCAAGGCCGCGCACGACAGCACGGAAGTGAATGTCTAATGATGCTGAAATGACGCCTCCCACGTCGAAGAGAAGAAAGCAGGCGATGGTGGAGTACTGGGAAGTCGGTGCGTCGCTTATTAGTCCCACAACTCTCTTCGAAGCGCAAACATTCTCGTCCTCGCCAGAGTATATCACGAAGGCGAGAATATTTCGAGTAGGCAAAAAGTCAAAAAAGAAAATATGGGTGCGTTAGAGACGGTCTTACGACTGTGGCCAGTGAGGCTGAACGGCGTGGCAGCAATATCATGTCAAGGTTGGCGGAATGCTAGCACTACCGGCCGCCCTCCCAATCGTCGAATCTCACGTCTTCCCCACACAGTGGCTCGGTTATTCACATACAGACGACAGGCGAGTCATTTTCTACTATTTTTGTTATGACTACAGATGATGACCGTGCACGATCATAGTTGGGAGCCAGATGAAAGCTTTGAGGACGACCGCGACCTCGAGGGCTTCTGGACAGACATCGAGAAGGTGCACGATATAACTAAGGATCAAATTCGCACCCTTAGGGTTGGATTCACAGTGGAGCCTTCAGAAAGTT
>Ga0247815_10002126_pt1 | contig 14729 bp, 17 predicted proteins | sample UWRJL194509B1_FD_181014 | JGI IMG/M metagenome (GOLD analysis project Ga0247815, IMG submission 181014) | Plant litter microbial communities from Arlington Agricultural Research Station in Wisconsin, United States - UWRJ-L194-509B-1 | ecosystem: Environmental > Terrestrial > Plant litter >...
GTCATTCGTCGAGGCCAATCACTCGTCATTTGTAAACGAACCCTCCAATCCATCATCGGCTCCTGCAACGCCCATCCCAGGGCTGGATCGGCCATCGATGGTGCGGGCCATTGGTGATGTTGTATATGGGTATGTTCACGCCCGCAATAAAGGTATTGATGGGGAGCTTGATTTCTTCACCTATTGTGGCATTCTCATCGATGGAAACTGGATTGTGACGTCAGCGGCACCTTGTATTCATCGCAATCACAAGAATAGCGCGCTCCACATTCTCCACTGTGACAATAATCCACAACCCGGCGAGGGCGGCGATGAGGCGGCAGCGGCCAAAGATGGCGATCGGTACGAATGCCTCACCATGACCAAGAAGTATGATTATGATGCACTCCTGAATAAAATTCCATTCGCGATCTTGCGAGAAAGTTTCGCATGCATGCCTCGCGTGAGGCATCATCAGATCGCGACAATCGTGGATCAAAGATGGCCGGAGACGCCCACCATAATCATATCTGAATCGGCCTTGACCAAATACTGCACGGCGCGCCCAGACGAGAGCAATATGATACATCTGAATCTCGAGCAGCCGCTCACTGAAACCGCGGTCGGCCTGGTCACATTCAAGATTAATGACCTTGGACACGGCACTGTTGGATATCGCAATCTGTATGTTGATGTCAAGGATGACAAATATACGGCCGATGTCTTTGCCCAATACTACGAAATTCTCTCACAACTTGGAGCCGAAATCTAGAACGCCGACATAAGACCAACCACATCCTTGATGTTGTTTTTTGTGATACCATGAAGCGAACACAAAAAAGTAGTAGTTCCAAGATGGAATGTGAGACTTTCTCAAAGAAATGCAGGATCATACCTGAGGAACGAAAGGACCCTGAGGGGGGGCGCTTATACCTGGACGCCGAGGGCGTTGAGGATGGGATTCAGTGGGTAATCATCATAATCACCATCCTGGATCTCAACCTGACGGCGACCAGACTCGAGCACTATGATCGTGGGATAATCATAATGTCCAGAATCGGGGCGCGCGACCAAGATCAAAGCACCCTCCAAGATTATACCTTGGTGTGGGACCTCCAACTCATCATCGGTGAATGACCAAGGTGCAGTTACAACCAGGCGTGGGACGCGGATTGGCGCGAGTCTCATGCCGTTGGCATCCAGTGGAGTGGACTTAACCTGCATTCCTGGGAGCTCAACCCAGTATGGGATCTCACGCTGATCGTTCCTCTCCAGGATGGGAAAAGTGTAGGATACCATTGGGGCGCCGGCACCTTTGGCCGCAGTCTTGCATTGATGAAAATGTTCAATCGCACCTATTATTCTGTGTACTTCCGAAGCAGGATTGTACATAAAATTGTTGAGGACAGAAGAGTTCATCGGGATTTGATTTTGGCCGTGCCCGTATCAATTTTATTTTCCATCCCGCGTAATGTATTCAGGAGTGTGGATCTGGCGCGAATGTAAAATTGAATCGCGCGAAGAATCATATATCACTTATGGAAGCCGTCACGCCAATCACTAACTCTATGCTATACGATAGGATGATCGCTCTCCGCGCGGCAAAGGCCGCATTATCCAAACACATATTCATGGCCAGGGCCATATGTGACTTTGTGTTATCCAGTCATGGGGATGGGGATTGGGCCCGGAATCCAAACTACCATATACCTGGAACAGATAAACCTCTCAACTGCATTGTCAGGAAAGGAATCACACGTGGATATGCAAGTCGACGCGGAGATGATAATTCTTGGACCGCATGTTATGGCGTCCTCGTCGATCGCGAATGGATCATCGCCGTTACCGGTCCATGTCCATCACAACGCAATCACAAATCACCAGCGATTCACATTCTTCACGCAGATGGTAGTTATGAATGCACGACGATGACCAAGAAGTATGACTATGGTGCTCTCCTGGATCGCATTCCCATCGCAGCACTGGAGGATGGTTTTATGATCGGACCAAAGCCAAGACCACACCAAATCGCAACTATTGTGGATCAACATTGGCCGCAGACGCCCACAATAATCATATCCGAGAGTGCACTCGCAAAGTTCTGCGCGACAAGGCCAGATGAGAGTGGAATGATACATCTCATCCTGACCCAACCACTTGCCGATGCGACCGTTCGTGCGATTACATTCAAGATTAATGATCTTGGCCATGGCACGAAAGAATACAAACAGCAAAAGTGCGATGCCGAGAACGACATTCTCACGACTGAGACCGCCTTCCAATACTTTGAGATTCTCGAGCAACTTCAGGCCAAGATATGATGACTATCGCGCGATCGTCGTCTTGCATTCTTTTTTGTGTGTTGCGCGAAATACCCAAGCTCATACTTGGATCTGGAACGGCATATCCGGTTCGGATGTGGCACAATGTAACGACAAAAAAGTGAGACTCAAAAGGAATGATCACTCGCGCGGGCATTCGACTTGGCGCATCGACGCGTAATGTCCATTACTATTTTTCCTCACGATCGGTCTTCGCGCGTTCCATAATTCATCTTCACTGTGGCAGAATCCGGTTGTGCCAAGAATATCAATCACATACATCGCATTGCGTGACGAGAAACGCCGTTCCAATATCTCGTAGCATCCAACACCAGACCATACTTCTTCCGATATATCATCCAGGGCGCGATTCATTCGTATTCTGGTGTTGAGGTTGCCTTACTTTTTATCAGAATCACGCTTCACTTTTGGTGAAAAAAGAATGGGGAATGATGGCGTTGGCCGATCATGCTTCGGCGGTGATGTCAAGTTGTTGCAGGATCTCTACGATTGTGAACGCGTCGGCCAATGTCAAGGTCTCCCACTCCGGGCGCGATTGTGCATCTTTATCGAACATGGGATCAGGTCTGGATATCAGAAACGTTTTACTGGAGAAGTATCTGCGAAATCTCCTCTCAAAGAAGGCCACAATCTTATCGTTGATATTCCCACTCTTGAGTGTGAGTTCGACAATCCCGCGATCGTTGAAGGCGACATCGGACACTTCCACGAAAGTGTAACGTTGGATGATGATCCCAGGAGTTGCAGGCCAGTCCTGATCCACGATCGTCACGATATTATCTTTTGTCTTGATGCTGAAGTTGGTGAAAATCGCCGAGACCAGAAGATGCTCAGGCGTGGCCGCGATGATGGAGTCATAATCGAGCTCGTTCTCCTTGACGCAGTGAAGAATGAGGCGCTCGCGATCAAAAGTATGTAGGATTGAGCTACATTTTGGAAGTGGGCATCGCGTTGTGGTCAAGATGATGGTGTTTGCGATATTGTGGCCCCTGAATGTGGATCGGCTGGCAACAAGTGTATATTCGCCATCATCCGGAACGGATGGATGTATCTGGAATAAGTGATCGGTGTGCCTGACTTGCGGATGATGGTCGTCAAGAGAAACATATGCGGTTGAAACACGCGACGCATCGAGGATGATTAATTTCCCAAGGGGAGTCACACATCGGGCTATAAACTTCTCCTTTGATTCTTCCACGCCAGACCTCGGAACGAGATCCAGCCGAAGGCCAGATATGATCTTGACAGCATCTAGGATGTGACTATTGTTGGATTCCATTACCTTGGCGGGCGGCGATAATCTAACTTTGCAGACTCGCGCGAGGGTGTTCCAGGCGACTGGCCTTGCTGGATCGCGGGCAAATCTAAAATCGATTCGGGCGCGGCCAAGATCAAATCTCACTCTCACGCGATATGTCCGGTCTTACTATCCCTTGTGTTACACCTGCCCATATTCTCCACGATCTATCTGATATGGTCGTCACCTCTCCCAACAAAGTTACAAAGAGACTTAACCGTCTCAGAGTAGTTTGTCGTGCGATGAAGATCGATCCTGAAGCATGGATCGCAACCCTCAAGTTGGCTGAAGAAAAGAACATGACGATCACGTTGGATGAAATCAACGAGTACATCACGCGTGAACAGTCCCAAGATTACGAAGAAACGATAGAGTTTGGCACCGGTGATGTCGATGACAGAGTCAAGAAAACGATAGAAGCCGCGCTTACTGCCGGTCTCAATCGCGATCTAACTTTGTACAAGATTACCACTGGTGTCATGCGCCGCATCTGGAGTCGCATATGCAAGCACTATATCTTTGCCCCTCTTGTGAAATCGCGCGATCTTCTCCTTGTTCACAAAGGTGGGATTGCTCAAAGGTTAGTGTTGTTGCAGCACTTTCCTGAGCTCAGCGATGAGATCAAGCAGTACTTTGGATTTGGTGGAGATAATGATGTAAATCTGCTTCTCAACCCCGCCTTTCCTGAGTTTGAGTCCTATCACAAGGTCTTGGTGGAGTTCGTTCACGCGAACATGTTGTCTCTTGTTGGTACTTTCAGCAATGGAAATGTCGCCACTCTTGCCAAGAAAGTGAAGACGATCCGGCCTGCCGATCTCGTTGACCTTGATGTAGTTCCTGCGATGAGAAATCATTTCAAGATCTACGATTCTGTTGATGGCAATCATCTGGGATACAATAAAGGCAGCGTTGTATCGTACATGGACACCAGCATTGTGAAATCCAGCGTGGTCGTCTCCAACAACGATACCCTGATGTTTCATGATGAGGTTGGCCGTCTCGCCCACTTTACACTTTTGCGATACAAGCAATCCTTCCGCGTTGGCACGGCCCTGTGCGGTGCAGAACTGCTGGATATAGCAATTCCCCACCGCGATGAGGCCAAGATGATAAACTCGTACCACCATTACAAGTCTGGACAATGGGTCTCTGACCTCGACCTCTCCAACTTCTGATGATGGTGCGTGATCTAGTCATTGCCCTCTCTCTCTTTCTCTCTTCTCCTTTCTCTCTCTCTCTCTCTCTTTCCTTTCCCTTTCTCTTTCCCAATCTATGGTTGTGCTCAACCTTTTTCGCTTTGCTTTCTCTTTCTTTTTTCCCATCAGGCCAAGGATCGCGCGCGATTCATTAGATCTTGCGCCGGATGTGATTCACAGATGAGCGGCGAGAATCCACAATCCAGAGATAAGCACTCCAACTATGATTTGTATTTGACGTATTGGAATTCGCTCAGCACAGATAAGGACTATCAAGTGGTAACTCTTGGGGAGTATCTTTGTGCGTCCATCATAATCTTCATCAAGAAAAGCGAGAGGATTATGGTCGATAATGTTCTGCGCGTGGAGGCCGGTGGACATACGCGATCGTTGTCATTTCGCAAGATTGAAGATCCCAACTCACGGCGAGATGATGTTATGGTGGCGGTTGCGTCCACATCCTGGCCCAAATCTGCAGGATATGCTGCTCTCAGGATGAAGAATGGGGAATGGATTCTGGCCAACAGTCATCCGTCTGGGCGTGGCATCTATCGGGTGGGACCTCCCACTTTATGCTTGTCAGAGACCGATTCTGCATTTCTTGGATCTCACTTGCTCAGGCCAGGGATTAGAGTTGCGGCCGATAATCCGATGACGCACGATGAAATACGCGCCATCATTGATCTTGTCCCAACAAGAGTCCTATTTCGCACGATTCCAAAGTGATGAATAGATGGATGATGGGCGGTGGAGTCGAGCGTGGCCTCCTTCTTTTTTGTCCATCGCCGAATCCACGAACACAAAAAAGAGAGTGCACCCCTGCGATGGGGCGCGATCTCACGACCCATTCACTTTGGTGGCCATGATGTGATAACTTTTGCCCGCATTTGTTCGTTGCATGATGCGCTGCTTTCCCTCAAACAAATACATCGCAGAGGCAAGATCTTGCACTGATTTGTGATAATGCTCGACGAGCACCCTATGTTTCCAGCACTCATCATCAGCAGAATACCAATATTCATGTATCGCGTATCGGCCTTCGCCGCGCCATCCACATTGCAGTGCATCATATTCCACACATTGAGACATCTCGCATAACTCAGAATTGTGCTTCATCTTGATGGAAATACGCGCGATCCTGCAAAAAAAGAATGAAAGATGGCGATTCGCGCATCAAGGCCACACAATGTACCTGCTTTTGATGCCGAGTTCGCGCATCAACATGAGGAATGTGACGTATTCTTGTGGAGATAGTTTCGCGATCTGCTCGAGGTGGCGATCGCATTCCTCATCTTGGCAATCGCTACACCCATGACGACATGTGCCTTCCATATATTTGTCCACAATATGATACATCATCTCGGCCACTGCTAGAGTCAAAGATGAGATCGCGAGAGTGTGTCTTTGACCTGGTTTCATCTCGTGATATTTTCCATGGCAATATCTCTCCACGAATGCAATACTCAAGGCGATAGGTTGGCTTTGAGGGAAATCACAAGGGAAGAAGGTAATATCCCGCGGGGTCGGCGCGGTATTGAGCACCACTTCCATCGTATCATTGGCGGATATCAACACAATCGTTGGCACCAAATCCAAGAGTGCGAGAAGTTCATCATCTGTTGTTGGGATGTGGATCTTTCCATCTTCTTGGATCAGATACGCCTCGCGCAAAATCCAGTTTGGGCCTCGCGTCAATATCCAGCGGCCACCATCCACTCGCAATAAGATATCGCCAATCCACTCGCCTGGACCAGGTCTGGTCAATCCAAGAGTGATCCCTTGATATTGATACAGATGAAACACTTTGCTGGTTTTGCCGATAAGAATGTCAACCGCCCTGCATTCTCCAGCAGATATATCAACGTGAGATGCGAAATCATCGATATAGTGGCAGATGAATCCAGAGATGGTCAGGTGGTGATTGCGGGGTCGAGTACAAAGTAGAGAATATAGCTGATGATTGATCGATTGCGATGTGGCGGCTTCCATTTGTTGTGAGTGATACTTTATCGATTTGCTGATTTCAATTTTAGGCCGGACTTCGGCGATCCTGCAAAAAAAGCGAGACTCAAGGAGATGGGATCTTACTCATCGAGACGAGCATCACATTTGAGTGCCACAATTTGATAGCGCTTGGCCGGTCTTGCCTTTTGCTTGGCGCTCTGTCTTCCATCAAACAAATGCAATGCTGCGGCCAACTCCAAGACAGAACTGAAGTGTTGCGCGCTGGTGAGAGGCGCGTATCTCCACCACTTTTTTGTATGTTCTTGCTCTGTTTCAGCTCCACACTCATACTCCCATATTTTGTATTCACCTTCCCCATTCCATCCGAACTGTGTATTATTGTAATCGGCCATGATGTAACCAGATGCAAATGTGGCCTTAATTTGAGAGAATGCAAAAAAGGACGGAGTAATCGTCTCCTGGATCACATCATTTGTTTGTATTCGATGCCAAGAGCACGAAGAGTTTGGATGAAGAGAATGTATTCTTGTGGCGTCATCTTGTTGACAATATCTGTTTGCTTGCAATCGCCATAATCGAAACAGCTCATACACAATTCAGGTATATCCGCCATACGATGGATGAGCGCGGCCACATTCGGCGTGATCCCAGAGATATTATCCAAGATGAAGGTCTCGCACTTTTCCGCGCTCTACTTGGAATCGCAATATTCTTGTACGAATCGCCGCGGCAGGCTCAAAGGCTCACTCATGGGAAAATCACACGGAAAGATAGTGACGTTATCCTGCAATATCGTTCGGCGGATGGGAGTTATGACATTATATGCACCCATCAAAATGCGAGATGGAATCGTGTCAAGGACGGCGAAGAGCTCATCGTCTGATATTATCTCGTCCGCGAGTCCAGCCCAGATATATCTGATCCCGAAATCAATTGGTGTATTGCTCATCGCCAACCATCTTCTGCCGGTGGTCATCATCGCCACAATACCATGATCTTGGGACGGCCATTGGGATGCGATCAGGATTCCATCAATGTTATGAATCCACAAATATCTACGTATTCCACCAACAAGGAACTTAAGTGGTTCGGTATGACGATATAATGATGAGCAATATGCGAATCTCACTACCCTTTGGCGGATGAACTCAGAGATGGAGATCCGCTCGGCGCCGTCGATTCCAAGTAAGGAGTATAGCGCGTGGTTGATGGAAACGGAGTGGGTTGGTGTTTCCATTTGTTGTATGATATCTTGCAGGATGCGGGATTCAATTTTATCCAGACATGACGGCGATTCCATCTCGATTCCATCTCGATTCCATCTCGATTCCATCTCGATTCTATCCCTGATTTGGGCTTGGCGCGAAGATAAAAAAGTGGGAGGATGCCGCCCGCATTTATTATTCACGGCGATCAGATGAGGATATCATCCGATGTTGCAGATTATCGCGCAACTCATCAACATCGATATGCTCGCGCGCGGGTCTCAGCATCGGGCACACTCTTGAAACAGGCATAAGACAATATCGTACTTCCTTATTCTGGCGGATCGCGCGTGATAATCCATCGAACATCTGGATTGATGCATTCAATTCCTGTGGGTCCGCGAATGATTGATTCAAGGTCAAGGGCGCGCTTGTCGCCGTCCCATCTTTTGTGTAGTATGTGGACTCCCATATCTCGTAACATCCGGGCCCGGCCCAACCAAATCGCACCTGATCATCCATCTTTGAATCAAAGTCTGGCATTATTTTTTATCACAATGCAATCTTGCAAAAAAGAAGAGGACGGCGCGGCGCAAGATCAGGCAAGAATGAGGCGGAATAGTTCTTCTCTTGATAAAGCCGCCGATCCAAGAATGGCCTGAGAAATGATGGACTGATCCACAAATGCATCATCTTCCTCGGATTTGCATAAGATTAGCAACAATTCGCCATCGGTGAGGGTCTGCCATCTATCCTTGATATGGGCGAGGGCGCCCACGCTATGGTCATTGCGGCATTTGATTTCATAACCGGCGCACAATACGGTTGACATGATGGCTCGCGCGAATAGTACCGGGTGGTCCACATAATACGATACTTCCACATCGGCGTAGATTGATGATTGGCGAATGACGCGATTGGTCAACTGCTGGACTCGCTTCAAGGAAAGAGGATTATTGCGAGTGAGTACCACGATGAACAGATTACAATGATTGAGATTGGTGCCCTCAGCGATGACTTTGGTGCTGGCCACAAGCACGCCTCCACTCTGTGCATATTTGGCGTAGGTCTTGGGATTTCGTGTGGAGAAGTTGTAACATTTCTTGTTATTGCCAACTTGCAAGATGATATTCTCGACATCGTGTTTGCTATCAGCCGCAACGCAGATATGTTTGCAACTCTCTTTCTCGATTCGGGCAACGATCGTGCGAACAGATGAGTAGTTATCGATGATGGTCTTAGTTATGGTCGGCATAACGACATCGGCAGTGGATAAAGCCGTCATCTTGGCATCAGATTCCACTTTTGATGCTTTTGTTGCGCCCATCAGCAAGATCGGGATGGTGGGAAAATACTGCTTTATCTCGTCGATATCACCGCTATACCTGTGATATTCATCCACAACTATCACAGATATTTCAGGCGCGAGCGCGGCATCAGGCACATCAGTGGTTACGATGATCTTGCCTCGCAACATCGCATAGTTGGCGGCCTTCACTGTATTGCGATAGTGTTTTCTTTGGGCCAGTTGTTTGGCGTTGTCGTGAATAATCTTGCGCCTGGCCACGGCGCCTGTGGATTTGTACTCAGATGGATAATGTTTGAGGCCCTCGCTGATCCATGTCTCGGCCACCGTATTTGGCACCTTGATGATGGCGATCTTGTTGGGATGAAGCGCGAGATGGGCACGCGCGATCTCATATCCAACGAGTGTTTTGCCAAAGGACATGTAAGCATTCAAAGTTACAACCTTCTCGCCCTTGGCAAATTGATCAAGGACATATTTGATGGAATCGACCTGGCGCGTGTACAAATATGAGACCCCGGCCCGGACTGAGCTGGTGAGAAATTGGTGGTAGAATTCATTCATCATCTTGCAGGTTGTGGCAAAGGCGCGATTATCGCGGGCATTGAGCCAGGTTACGATGAGTCTGAATACGTCTGAGTTGAATTCCATACTGCGTTTGAGTGATTAGGTCTCCGCGCAATTCAATTTTAGTTCTCTCCAGGCCTGGATTCTCGCGCGCGGCCGAACCCAAGAAAGGGATAAAATCGCGAGGATGTAAAATTGAACCATGCGATAAAACAAGATATAACTGAATCATAATGATCAATCCCGACATGAATGCATTTGAGTGCTCCAATCGCGAGATATGGGATCTTCACGAGTGTGAATATGACTCCCTGGCATCGTTTATCCAAAGCAAGGTAGAGAGTTTCGAGTGGGAGATGGATGATGGCAACGCGCAGGATGTTGGCCATCTCACGATCATCCTTGATGGAAAAAAGGTAGATTATGCCGTACGCATCATTAATGATGTCAGGATTGCGATATCCAAGGACGATTATAGTTGTGGCCGATACGTGATCCACGCGGGTGATTGTTGGTTCATCTTCGATGGTGAGTTGTCAGGCCTCCGACAGATCGGCAATGGCGGCGTGCCATCCCCACTTCTGGATCAAGAAGAAACACTCTCTTTTCTGGATCTCGTTCCACAACAGATACTGATGGTAAAAGATTGCGACCCTCCTCCGGTTTTGGTGCGCAATAATCTCAAACCCAAAGATGTGATATTCTTTCCCGCCGACTTTCCGCGCGGATCGCCCATAAGCCTATCCGAAACATTCGTCCTGACCTTCTGTCATCAAAAGTACGATGGGGATCTACGATCCAACGAACGCGCGCCATTCGAGATTCGCAATGAGGGTTGCGACGATGGAGAAGTGCGGAAATACATCATCAATACCCCTTGGATTACGCTGGATGTGGCCGCCTTGGTCGAATGTTTTGCTGATCATTATCCGACATGCAAGTGTTATGCAAATACCGATGATTTCTGGAAGGCTTATGGCAAAATCGAAGAAAGGATAACCGATTGCGAATATATCACATTCCTCAGAGTATTACGCGAGCTCGGAATCAAATGGTATCGTTGAGGCCGCGCCATATCGCATCTCTCTTTTTTGTGCTCATCGCGCGAATGTAAAAAAATTGAATCCAAATGTGGATGAAGATACTTACGCCAAGAATGGATATCGTACCGGGATCTATCTACGAATTGTACGAATTACTCTGCCGCCATCCCAAATCAGGGGAATTATCCCTCTCCATTACTGAGTTCATTACTGAGCGCGTTAGGCGATTCACATATAATGAGGGATTTGAACTGCTCGGTCGGTCATTCTGCGCTATCATTGATGGAAAGTGCCAATCGTTCTTCATGTCCAAACGCAATGGTATCACTATCGCGACCGCACAAGAGCACATGTTGAGAACGTATGGTGCACTGATGATCGCCGATGATATCTGGCTGGTGGTCGCCACTCGCGGCAAGACTGTGGGATTATGCTATTTCACACCAGATGAGAAGATATCTCCGCCAATAGATGATGATGCGACGATGTCCATCCTTCACCTGATACCAGATGTGGTGATCTTGGAGGGAGAATGTTGCATAATACCGTATCGCGACGGGCCTGAATCCCAAGATGTCACATTCTTTCCATCCGATTTCCCTCATAGCGCACCCTTGACCTTGCCCGAAAAGTTCGTGCGCGAATGTTGCGACCGCCAATATCATGCGCCCGATGCTTTGCCTGATGATCCGCCTGATGACATTGGCCAAGATCACAGGAAGTACAACATGAAGGTCTCATCCATCACTGAGAAGGTCTCACTTCTGGTAAACGTTGTTGTTGATAATTATGCGTTACCCGATTGCGATAGATGCTGCAAGTACTACTCCAAGGAGTATGATCAGATCAAAGATAGTATGGAGTTGCGCGAATATGTCACATTCATCCGCGTTATGCAGGAGCTTGGAGTTCGATGGGATGCCTGACGAGAGGAAAGGATCCTGACGAGAGGATGGGGGCCTCAGCATCGGGCGTGCATCTCTTTTTTGGGTGCGGATTCTGCCCATCCTTGGTTTGGTAAAATTGAATCGCCAAGGTCAAAGAGTATTACCAATCATGAAACGAACAGCTATCCAAGACGGCATTCGGCCAGCCTTTGCTGGAAATCCAGATATGGCGATATGGCCAACCAATCGGGATTTAGTGAATCTCACCAACACACCTGATCGCGATCTTGATGCTGATATTGGAACATTCATAAATATATTCTCTGAAAGAGCAACCGACCCTATCAAGGGCTTCCATGTTGTGGATGATGTGAGGGTCAATTATGATGAATATATCCTCAAGGGAGTGACCTTGCGGAGTAAGTATGAATGTTCTGATGGATCAGATTACGATGTAATGGTCTCATTGAGGACCACTTCAGGTAGATGGATCAGTACTGTGTTATGCTCAACGCCATTCTGTCCAGATCAGTGTTCATGCAATACGCATGTCTGTGAAAGCCTTGATGGAAGGCTATCTCCACCAATAAGGGATGAGGCCGATCTATTGCTTCTCATTGATGATATTCCACAAATCGTATTCACCAACGGAGATTACGGGATAGAGTTAGCTCACTACGATGTCGAACCCAAAGATATTACATTCTTTCCATCTGATTATCCGCATGGGGCGGCCATCATCTTGCCGAAGAGATTCGTTCAGGATCACTGCCATGAGAAATTCTCAATCAAGCCAATATACGATCGCACTTCTCTCGTGAAACCGCCGCGACAGTTTACCCTTGTGACGGCTGGTATATCCGCAGAAGTGGCACGGATCATACATCGCACTGCTGAACACAATAAATGCAGGCATTACGGTCACGATTGCCTATACGATGATCAAATATTGGACCAGAATAATCTATCGGCGCAGGATTATATGATCTATGTTCTGGTATGTCGCGAGCTTGGCATTGATGGTGCATATGAATCCGCGATGGAAAGACGTCGGCGGATGGAAGCGAATACTGTTCATCACTGACCCATCTGAAAGCGATCCACTTTTTTGTACTGTCGCCATCACATAAAATTGAATCACAGGGCGTGGATATCAATCAAGATGGAAACACAATCACTCAATCACGAGCTCTACACTTTGTTATGGCAAAATCAGGGCTCCATATCTGAGTTCATAGTGGCGCAAGTCCGTGAGTTCATCACCTGCAACATCTCGCGTGATCCAGAAGATAGATTTGAGTCACGCATTGATGGCCGAACTGTGGTGTTTTGGGCTCGCATGATGAAAGATGGGACGATTATCGCGGTGGCGGATGCGCGCCAACCGAATCCCATATGTAATTTCAAGGCCATCTCCTTTGGAGGTCATCTGCGACACGCCCTTTCAGGACTCAATCAAAAGCCCATCGAGGGTAATCGATGGATATTAATCCCGTCTTATGATGATCACGCGATGATATCGTATTGGGATCCAGCTGTAGATTTCACTACATCAGACACTCCATCTCTTGGCGAAGAGGATCTCGCCGCGATGTTGGATGAGATTCCATCTCACATTCTGATTGATCTTGATGAAACGGTCATGTTGCGCCCCAACACAGTCCCGCCAAAAGATATCACATTCTTCCCACGCGATTTCCCTCAAGGGATGCCCTTGGTATTGCCGAAGGAATTTATCCAGAAGTATTGTGATGTGAAATTCCATCACAAAGTAAAACCCTCCATTGCATCTGATTGGCGGCGTGGATATGAGATCGATGTCTCAGGAATAACTCCGGCCGTGATCAAGATGATGGATTATATCGCAAGATCACATCTTGTGCGCGATTCCAGCGATAGATGGGCGCAGTGGCATGGTGAGAAATACACCCGCCGCGCGGCCAAGATGACGCCACAAGAGTATGTCACATTCCGCAAGGTTCTACTTGAGCTTGGAGCCAAGGAATGAGATACTCACATTCTTGAATAAATTCTTGAGATGGTGGCGCGAAGATGGTGGTGTGAATCTCTCTTTTTTATCGCAAGATCGCGCGCGAATAAAATTGAAGGCGATCATCAGACAAAGATATTATTATGATAAATGGACTCACCGCCAACGATAGCTTTGCCTCGGGATCTTGCTTTGCCGTTGAGACTTCGTCTGACCTTGGAGAGGACGGGTCTCTTAACCATGAGCTGTATTTGTTGTTTCGCGGAGAAGGCGATAATCAGCTTACTCTATCCAAATATATTGAAACTCTCATGACCAACCTCGCCTTCGACACCAGAATAAAGCGGTCTTCTTTGGTGAAAGATTTTGTAATCGAGATTGATGGACAAGATCGCGCGTTTTCACACTACCAGATCGGCGATTCTGTTATTGCAATGACAAAGATGACAGATCAACGCGCACAAAAATACGAAGCGATTAAGACCACCAATGGCCGATATTTGCTGATGTCCTGGCGCGATCCCGCATTTGGCCTCAGATGGTGCGCGAACGGCGAGATATCTTCGCCAATATCTGAAGAAGAAATGCGATCTATTCTTGGTACAATCCCAACAGAGTTGTTCATTGATGGCGAAGATGCCAGTAATACCGTATGTCCTGCGCCAAACAAGCGCGATCAAACAGAAATCACATTCTTTCCCAGCGATTTCCCACAAGGAAGTGTACCTTTGACCCTCCCGCGCAAGTTCGTCCAAGAGTATTGCGATGTGAAGTTCCACAAAAAAGTGAGATTGCCAGGCGCAGCAGGTCAAAGAAGGCATAATATTGAGACGGCCTCGGTGACTGCCGGCATTGCCGATATGATGTATTGTATTGTGAATTATTACGCCCCATCTGATAAATGTGATCCGTGCTTTGATCGATATTGCCGAAGATATGATGAATGCCGATC
>Ga0247815_10002127_pt1 | contig 14727 bp, 11 predicted proteins | sample UWRJL194509B1_FD_181014 | JGI IMG/M metagenome (GOLD analysis project Ga0247815, IMG submission 181014) | Plant litter microbial communities from Arlington Agricultural Research Station in Wisconsin, United States - UWRJ-L194-509B-1 | ecosystem: Environmental > Terrestrial > Plant litter >...
GGCCGACGGCCTGGTGACGTGGAAGTCCGGGCAGCCGTGGGAATCGCGGCAGGCCTTGCCGGTACTGGCCAAGCGCGTCACCGACATCGACGAGGACCGCGCCGGCGACATGTGGATCAGCACCCGTACCAGCGGCCTGCTGCGCTGGGACCGTGAGCAGCGCCAGTTCCAGATCTACCGCCACCGCGCCGAGGACTCGCATAGCCTCAACAGCGACGCGATCAACACCACCATGCGCGACCGCAGCGGCACCATGTGGGTCGGCTCGCTGACCGATGGCGTCAGCCGCGCCAATCTGGGCAACCATGGCTTCGAACGTTTCGTCCCGCGCGACATCTACCCGGAGTTCGTCAAGTCCAGCAATTTCGTGCGCAGCGTGGCGCCGGCCGCCGACAACAATATCTGGCTTGCGCTGGACGACGGCCTGGCGCTGTTCGACCCGGCCAAGCGCGAGATGGTGCGCAGCTACAAGGGCGACAACAAGCGCCCCGGCGCGCTCAGCTCCAACGTTATCTACAGCATGTACCAGGCGCCGGAGGGCACGCTGTGGGTCGGCACCTCCGAGGGCCTGAACCGCCTCGATAAACCCGAAGGCCCGTTCAAGGTGATCCACTTCGGCAGCAAGACCACGGACTTCATCAACGCCATCGCGCCGGGACGCGGCGGCGTGCTGTGGCTGGCCACCGGCACCGCGCTGCTGCGCTACGACCCCGCCGGCGGCGCGGTGGAAAGCCACGCCCACGATCCCAAGGACCCGGACAGCCGTAGCGTCGATGGCGCCACCACGGTGCTGGAGGATCGCGCGGGCCGGGTCTGGAGCGGCGAGTTCTATCGCGGCGGCGGGCTCGATATGCGCGATCCCGTGACCGGCAAGTTCCGCCACTTCCGTCTCGATCCGAACAACGCCGCGAGCCTGAGCAGCGACCGTGTCAGCAGCCTGCACCAGGACGGCGACGGCAGCATGTGGATCGGCACCTCCAAGGGCTTGAACCACATCACGCAGCTCAAGGACGGCAGTTACCACGTCAAGCGCATCGGCGATAAAAGTGAACTCGGCACCCGGCTGATCGAGGCGATACGCTCGGATAAAAACGGCATGATCTGGGTCACCACGGCGGCCGGCATGAGCAAGATCGATCCGGTGTCGAACACCGTCACCGAATACTCGGTGGAGGACGGCCTGACCGAAGGCTTCTACATGGACTCCGCCGCCAACAGCGCCAACGGCCTGCTGTACTTCGGCAGCAGCAGCGGCGTCACCGCCGTCAACCCGGCGATCCACAGCAGCGCGTCGCGCCCGCCGCAACTGGCGATCACCGACATCCGCGTGTTGAACCGCTCCCTCGGCGGCAAGAACCCGCCGCCGGACGTGGCGCTGGAGGGCACGCTGACGCAGCCGCGCTCCTTGACGCTGCCGTGGATCGCCAACACCATCTCGATCGAATTCGCCGCGCTGCATTACGCCGAGCCGCGCCGCAACGCCTACACCTACTGGCTGGAGGGCTTCGACACGGTGCCGGTGCAGGCCGACGCCGGCCATCCGGTGGCGACCTACACCAACCTCGCGCCGGGCAAGTACCGCTTCCACCTGCAGGGCACCAACAACAAGGGCGTGGCCAGCCGCGACGAGATCGTCCTGCCGATCACCATCACGCCGCCGGCCTGGCAGACCTGGTGGGCGCGCACCGCCGTCGCGCTGCTGGCGCTGTCGCTGGCGGCGCTGCTGTACCGCTGGGGCGTGCGGCGGCTGACGCGGCGCGCGCGGCATCTGGAGGCGCTGCTGGCCGAGCGCACCGATGCGCTCAAGGCGGCGCGGCACAAGCTGGCCAACCTGTCGGCCACCGACACGCTGACCGGCATCGCCAACCGCCGCTGCTTCGACGACCAGTTGGCGCGCGAATGGCGGCGCGCGGCGCGTGAAGAGAAGATGGTCGCGGCGGGCCTGGTGGAGCTGGATCACTTCGGCGCCTACACCGAACATAACGGCCAGCCGGCGGCGGACGAAGCGCTGCGCCGCGTCGCGCAGGCCCTGAGCGGCAGCGTGCAGCGCGCCGGCGACCTGGTGGCGCGCTACGGCGCCGGGCAGTTCGCCTTCCTCGCGCCGGGCACCGCCGGCGCCGAGGCGATGCTGATGGCGCACCGCATGGAGGCGGCCGTCAAGGCGCTTGGGCTTATCAACGCGAAGTCCGGCGCCACGATCAGCATCAGCGTCGGCGTGGCCGCGCTGGCGGCGGACCCGGACGGCAGCGCCGAGGACTTGATGCTGGCGGCCGACCAGGCGCTGTACCACGCGCGCGCCGCCGGCGGCCGACGCAGCATGCTGGCGGCGGAGGCGGGACAGGCGGCGACGGTCTAACCGGGTTTATTCAACCGGCGCGTTCCAGCGTGGCGAAGATGCACGGCGACGTCGGCCCGATGTCCGGCAGCGGCATGAAGGCGATGGCGCGCGCCTCGTCCGGCGCCAGCCCGATGCCCTGCAATACCGTGTGCAGGATTTGCTCGATGTGCTGATGCTGGTGCGCCTCCGTCAGCAGCGTCTCGATGCCGAAGAACACTGAGCCGACGATCATGTCGCGCGCCACCAGCACGCTGCCGGCGGAGAAGCGGCCGGTCGAGAAGCCCAGTTCCAGGTCGCGCACCAGGAAGCGGTCGAGCCGCTTGCCGCGCACCGCGTGCGCCGGCCCGATGCGCGTCAGGAAGGCGCCCCAGACCGGATAGCGCATCGCGAAGTGCACGTACAGCCGCGTGCCGATGCAGATGCGCCGCGCCGGATCGTCGACCTTGAGCACCTGCGGGTCGACCATGCCCAGCACCTCCTCGCTGAGTTCCTCGGTGACGGCGGCCAGCAGCTGGTGGGTGGTCTTGAAGTAGTTGTAGAAGGTGCCGCGCGCGACGCCGGCGGCGGCGATGAAGTCGTCGATCACCGGCGCGTCCGGCCCGAGGCGCGCGAACACCTCGATGGCGCTGCGGATCAGCAGCGCGCGGGTGCGTTCGCGCCGCCCGACGCCGACGCGCCGCTGGTGATTGCCGGTGGAAGATGTAGCGTTTACGGTCATCTAAATAGTATAGACGAATTAAAAGCGACGGCGGCTCAAAGCGGCGCCGCGCGCCAATCGTCGATCAGCGGCACCACCGCCATCGACAACAAGGCCAGCGCCAGCGGCACCGTGGCGATGAAGCCGAGATGCTGGAAGCCGAACGCGCCGGCCAGCCCGCCGGCAAGGAACATCGCCAGCAACGAGCCGAGCAGCCGCAGCCGCGCGTGGTCGGCGACCACCTTGTCCGCGCCGGTCGCGCCGCTGTTCCAGTAAAACAGTTTACCCAGTTCGATGCCGATGTCGGTCACCAGGCCGGTGACGTGGGTGGTGCGGATTTCCGCGCGCGAGACCTTGGTGACGATGGCGTTCTGCAGCCCCATGACAAAACACAGCAGCGCCACCGTGGCCTCGATATGGCCTTGCGCCGCCAGCCGCGCGCCCGCCAGCCCGAAGGCCAGCAGCAGCGCCGCCTCCAGCAGCAGCGGCAGCGCGTAGCGGCTGTGGGCGCCGCGCCGCCGGCCCCAGTTGATCAGGATCGCCGATGTGGCCGCGCCGAGGAAGAACGCCGCCAGCGACGCCAGCCCCGCCAGCACCAGCGGCGTGCGGCCCAGCGCGGTGTCGTCGGCCAGCGCCGAGACGATGCCCGACATGTGCGACGTGTATTGCCCGACCGCGAAAAAACCGCCGGCGTTGACCGCGCCGGCCACGAAGGCCAGCGAGCGGCCGAGGCGGCGGTTGCCGATATCGGTGCGATGGGGGCTGGTCAGGACCCGCAGATAATGCATGGGCATCACGCGCCTCGCTAATCAAAAATCCTGGTGTCTTGGATAGTCGGTGTAGAAGTCGTTATCCCAGCGGAACTGGGTGGTCGATACGGTGATGCTCACATCCAGCGCCTCGACGAAATGCCACCAGCCGACCGGCAGGAACAGGATCTCGCCCGGTTCGAGCACGCAGTCGATGACCGGCACGCCGGCCATCAGCGGAAAGCGTTGCAGGTCGATGTCGCGCCCGTCGAGCGGCGTGAAGCAGTGACGCTGGTTGTAGACCTTGGGCAGGTCGCACGGCGCGATCAGCCGCACCCGCTTGCGCCCCGCCACCTGGATCATGAAATTGTTGGTCAGGTCGTGATGGAAGGGGGTGATCGTGCCGGCCGGACCGAACCAGAAAAAACCGCCATTGCCACCATCGCGCAGATACTCGCCCAACGGCGGCAGTTCCGCCATCAGCTCGCGCAGCGCCTGGCGATTGTGCTCGTCGTTGTTGGCGGTCATGTAGAAGTCGTTGCTGCGGCCGCTGTCGCGCACCAGCGCCACGTACTCGCCGAACGGCATGCGGCGCCTCAGCGCGCGGCTGTTGATCTCGTACTCCGGATCGGCGTCGCGGCCGAACTGCACCTCGACCTCCCTGTCGCCGAGCCGCGCGATCAGGTGATCGTAGCTCCATTGCTCGCGCGCGGCGCAATCGTCCAGCATGCCGGTGATGATCACCGGCTGGTTGCGGCGATAGTACTGGTCGAGGAACTCCGCGCCGGACAGGCGCTCGCGCCGCGGCACGTCATTGGAGGCCAGCCGGTTCAGGCGCGCCTGGATGCCGAGCACCCAATCGCGCTTGGCCAGGCGGTTGTGCAGCCGCGACACGCCGCGCAGATAGGGACTGCGCAGCGCGGCGTCGATTTCCGCGCGCGCCGCCTGCGCCGCGATGCCCGAGCCGACCATGATGCCGGCCAGCGCCTCCGGCTCGCCGCCGAGGATCAGGTTCTCGGCGATCCAGCCGCGCCACGAGTCGTTGACGTCTATCGCCGGTGCGGCGTCATGGCGGTCCATTCGGTGATCTTCCTTTACAAGCTCAATAAGCGGGCTCCGCCAGCACCGCGCGGGCGACGCCGTCGCGGACTTCTATGATACGCGGATACACTTTGCCGAAGCTCATTTTATAGCACACCTGGCCGTCTTTCCAAGCCGTCGGCAACACCATCAGCAACTGGAAGGCGCTGGGATCGGTGTTCAGCAAGCCGAACAGCGACGGCGTGCCGGCCAGCACCACCGCCTTCAGCGGCTGCTCGCCGTCGATCTCCATGCAGTGGCCGCGCACCGAGATTTCGCTGACGTCGCCGGTGTAGGTTTCCAGCACCGCCGTGCCGACCACGCTGTCGTTGTCGCCGTTGACGACCAGGTTCAAACGCAGGGAAGGACGGCCGAAGACGGCGCTGGTGATTTCATAAACGGCGGCGAATAACTGACTCATGATATTTCCTAAAGTGAAGAACCAAACATGGCTCGCACTTTAGACGCAGCGCCGGAAAACCGCCTTCCGAATACCTTCCGATAGCTAAGTGACTGATTACGAAAGGTTTTGACGCTTCGGCAATTGCCACTCCGGACGGATGAAATGGCAGGTGTAGCCGTTGGGCAGGCGCTCCAGATAATCCTGATGTTCAGCTTCCGCCTCCCAGAACGGGCCCGCCGGCGCCACCTCGGTCACCACTTTGCCGGGCCACAGGCCGGACGCGTCGACGTCGGCGATGGTGTCTTCGGCGGTCGCCTTCTGTTGCTCCGAGGTATAAAAAATAGCCGACCGGTAACTGGTGCCGAGGTCGTTGCCCTGGCGGTTGTGGGTGCTCGGATCGTGGATCTGGAAGAAGAACTCCAGGATCTTGCGGTAGCTGATGCGCGCCGGATCGAAAATGATTTCGATCGCCTCGGCGTGGCTGCCATGGTTGCGGTAGGTGGCGTTGGCCACGTCGCCGCCGGTGTAGCCGACGCGGGTTTCCAGCACGCCGGGGTATTTGCGCACCAGGTCCTGCACGCCCCAGAAGCAGCCGCCGGCCAGGATGGCCTTTTCAGTGGTAGTCGTCATGATGTTGCCCTTGTCACAAGATAAGTAACTCATTTGGCGACGATCGTGCATTTCTTCAAGCAAGCGGACAAAATTCCACTATAATTTACTTCAGGAAAGCAAATCACCGCTATGCCTTGCGCGCCCGCTCCCCGTCGCGCCCACATTCCCCGGCCTGGACCCAGCCGAACGCCCCTTTTTTCCCGTTCAACATCATGGACCAGACCAACTCACCCAAACGCATACTCGTCATCGACGACAACAAAGAAGCGGCCGACATCACCGCCGAGTTGCTCGGCATGTACGGCTACGACGCCGTCGCCGCCTATTCCGGCCTGCCGGGACTGGACAAGGCGCGCACCTACCAGCCGGACGTGATCCTGCTCGACCTCGGCATGCCCGGCATGGACGGCTATCAGGTCGCCGGCGCGTTGCGGGCGCTGCCCGATTTCGACCACGCGGCGCTGGTCGCCTTCACCGCCTGGGGCGATCCGGTCACCCGGCAGCGCGTGCGCGACACCGGTTTCGACGACCACCTGGTCAAGCCGGCCAGCCTGGACATGATCTTGAAGGCGATCGTCAAGGGCCTGGCGGCGCGCGCCGCGCTGCAGGCCCAGGCCGCTTAAACCGGGATCTGGTTGGGAAAGTCGAGCAGGCCGCCGCGCGGAATGCGGCGCCGCTCGCGCCGCACGATCAATAGTTCGCCCGCCGCCACCACTTCCTCGTGCAGGAAATGCGACTGTTCCCAGACGCAGAAAAAGCTCGCCGCCTCCGGCCGCACCGGCTGGTCGTCGGCGGTGCCGATGATCAGCATCTCCACGCCGTCGGCCGCGCGCACCACTAGGTCTCCGGCAGAATATTGTTCCATGGCGATGTCAAGAATGGCAAGCTGTCGATATCTACATCATAGTCCCATGCGCCGACTTGCGCAAAAAAGTTAACCGTTGGCATTGACCAACGGAAACAAGACGCGCCCGCGCGCGCCGGTTCTTTTGTGATACTGTCCCACAACACAGGAGACCCCATCATGATCGAACGACGTTCCCGTCCCGACCGCAACAAGGCCATCGCCGTCAACGCCGGCATCGCCATGCAGGACACCGACGGCCGCGAGGCGGCCGCCCTCTTCATGGAGGACGCCGGCGTGCCGCTGCCGGTGATCGCCCGCGTGCTCAACGAGCCGGACCGGCGCCGCGCGGCGGACCTGCGCTGAGCCGACGCCGCGATTTGGCCGGACGCCCGATGCAGGCCTCCGCCCGCCCGCGTTCGCCCGCCGCGCGGTTTGCCGCGCGGTTGGCCCCGCAGTTGGCCCCGCTATTGATCGCGCTGCTGGCCGCCATGGCCGCCCCCGGCGCCGGCGCGGTCGAGCGGCTGGTGGTCGGCGCGCCGTTCAGCCGGGTGTTCGAACAGGCGCCCGACGGCGAATGGTCCGGGCTGGGCGTCGACATCGTCCGCGCCCTGGCCGCCCGCGCCGGCGACACGGTGCGCTTCCAGCTCTACCCGTGGCCGCGCGCCCAGGCCATGGTGGCGAAGGGACAGGCCGACATCCTGGTCGGCCCCTACAAATCGCCCGACCGCGCGGCGCGCTTCGCCTTTCTCGATCATCCGTTCTACCGCGACCGCATGGTGTTCTTCGGCCGCCGCGACGCCGTGATTTGGCGCGGCGACTACCTGGCGCTCAAGGAGATCCCGATCACGGCGGTGCGCGGCTGGCATTACGGCGACGGCTTCGACCGGGCCCGTCCCTGGCTGCGGATCAGCGAGGTGCCGCAACTGGAGAACGGCGCGCGGATGCTGATGCTGGGCCGGGTCCAACTGCTGGCGGCGAACGAGCGCAACCTGCAGCCCATCCTGGCGCGGCTCGATCTCGGCCACCTGATCGCCGAACTGGGGCCGGCGCTGTCGGTGCAGGACGGCTATCTGGCCTTCCCCCCGGACGGCAAGCATCAGCCGGCGCGGCGGCGCTACAACCAGCTGTTCACCGACATGGTCGAACGCGGCGAACTGGGCAGGATGGCCAGGAAACACAAGGTGCAAGTGCCGTGACCGCCATGGACCCGCACGCCCCTTTTAATTAACCACGATTAACCTCCGCGGCGGCGGCGAACCGCTACCATGATCATCAATCAGGCATCGACGCCACGTCGAACCGTTCACCCGATAATCATCCGCAGGAGCCGACTTCATGTCCACCAACATCTTACCGAATCTGTTTTCCCCGCTTAAAATCGGCGCCATCGACGTCGCCAACGGCATCGCCATGGCGCCGCTGACGCGCTCGCGCGCCGACATGGACGGCGTGCACTCGCCGCTGGCCGTCGAATACTACCGCCAGCGCGCCTCGGCCGGCCTGATCATCAGCGAAGCCACCAATATTTCCCGCGAAGGACGCGGCTATGCCTTCACGCCGGGCATCTACACGCCGGCGCAAGTGGCGGCCTGGCGCAAGATCACCGACGCGGTCCACGCGGCCGGCGGCAAGATCGTCTGCCAGCTGTGGCACGTCGGCCGCATGTCGCACGTGTCGCTGCAGGAAAACGGCGCAGCGCCGGTAGCGCCGTCGGCGCTCCAGGCCGGCGAGATGGTGTTCCTGGAAAGCCAGAGCGTCGAACGCCCATCGCCGCCGCGCGCGCTGGAAACCGACGAGATTCCACGCATCCTGGCCGACTACCGCCACGCCGCGCGCTGCGCGCTGGAGGCCGGCTTCGACGGCGTCGAGGTGCACTCGGCCAACTGCTATCTGCTGGAACAGTTCATCCGCGACAGCACCAACCGGCGCACCGACCGCTACGGCGGCTCGGTCGAGAACCGCACCCGCTTCCCGATCGAGGTGGTCTCGGCGGTGGCCGAGATCTGGGGCGCCGGCCGGGTCGGCGTGCGGCTGTCGCCGATCACCCGCGCGGTCGGCGACACGCCGCTCGACAGCGATCCGCAGGGCACCTACTTCCACCTGGCCGAACAGCTGGGCAAGCTGGGCCTGGCCTACCTGCATTGCGTCGAGGGCCAGACCCGCGGCGACAACGGCGCCGGCGATTTCGATTTCAAGCGCCTGCACGCCAAGTTCGGCGGCCGCTACATCGCCAACAACAGCTACGACCGCGCGATGGCGATCGAGGCGTCGACGTCGGGCCACGCCGACATGGTGGCCTTCGGCCGTCCGTTCATCGCCAATCCGGATTTGGTGGAGCGCCTGCGCCGCGACGCGCCGCTGGCCGAAGCCGACCACGCCACCTTCTACGGCGGCGGCGCGGAAGGCTACACCGACTATCCGGCGTTGGCCTGACGCGGGTCGCGCTAGTCGGTGCGCGGCTGCGGCACCGCGCCGTCGACCACGGCCTTGGCCTGGCGCAGATCGGCGCTGGCGTAGCCTTCGCTGAAGCGTTCGTACACCGGCGCCAGCACGCGTTCCGCCGCGTCGTCGGCGTGCCGGCGCCGCATCGATTGCGCCAGGCTGGTCGCCGCGCGCAGTTGCCAGGCCAGCGCGCCCTGCCGCTCCGCCACGTCCAGCGCCCGCAGGTACAGCCGCTCGGCGGCGTCGGCGTCGGCCGGTTCCAGCAACTCGCCCTGAATCCGCAGCAGTTCGGCGTGACACCAAGCCTCTTCGCCGGCCTCGCACGCGGACAGCGCCTCGCCGATCACGGCCAATCCCTCGCCATGCCGGCCGGCCGCGCCCAGCGCCGACGCCAGCGTCCCCATATAACTGTTGATGCGCAGCCGGAAGCAGCAGGCGCGGCGCTCGTCGAGCGCCTCGCGCAACAGCGCCACGCTGGACAGGTCGCCGCGCCGCACCTGCAGCACCGCGCGCAGGCAGCGCAACAGCGAATCCCACAACGGCAAGGCGAGCTTGTCTAAATAAGAAGCCAGTTCCTCCAGCAGCCGCTCGGCCGCCGCGTAATCGCCGACGTGCAGCATCACCGGGAAGGCGGCGTGCGCCAGCACGTGCAGCAGCGACGGCATGTGGTCGGCGTCGCGCGCCTCGTCGAGCGCGGCGCAAATGGTGCGCACCGCCTGGTCCGGATAGCCTTGCAGCCACAACACATTGGCCAGCGTGCCCAGCGCCGCGCTGCGCGGCTCCAGCTGGAAGCAGGCCATGGCCGAGCTCTGCTTCGGCGCCGCGTAGGCGCCCAGCATTTTCTCCAGCCGTCCGCGCGCGTCGGCCTGCTCGCCGCCGTAATGCAGCGCCGTGGCGATCAAGCGGTCCAGGCCGGCCAAGGCGGCGTGCTCATCCTGGTCGCCGCCGATGGCGCGCACCCGTTCCGCCAGCGCCAGCACGGCGCGGTGATCGCCGGCGTAACTTTGATGAACCGCCATGCCCCACAGCGCGCGCAGCTGGTGCTCGCGGTCCTCCAGCCGGTCGGCCAGCGCCAGCGAACGGCCCCAGGCCTCGTTGGCTTCGGCCACCGGGCCGCTGGCGTACAGGATCGCCGCGCCCAGCGCCGCATGCAGCGCCATTTCATCGGCGGCCGCCGGCCGCCGCTCGGCCGACAACGCGCGTTCGACATGGCGGCGGCACTCGTCCAGCAGCGACAGCTGCATCCACAGCGGCACCGCCGCCACCGTCAACGCGATGCCGACCGCGGCGTCGCCGACAGGCGAAAACGCCCACGCCAGCGCGGCGCGCACATCGTCGAGGCCGCGTCCGTAGGCGGCCAGCCAGTCGTCGCCGGAACCCCGGCCCCACTCGGCCGACGCGCGCTCGAAACGGGCGCGCAGATATTCGGCCCAACGCCGCCGCATGCCGTCCATCTCGCCGCACTGGTCCAGCTTGTCCAATGCGTAGGCCTTGGTGGTGTCGAGCAGGCGGTAATACACCTGCTCGCCGCTCACATCGGCCGACACCATCGACTTGGCGACCAGGTTGGCGACGGCGTCGACCGCCGCCTCGGCCTCGTCCTGGTTCAACGGGTCGGCGCACAGCCCGATGGCGGCGTCGAGCGTGAAGGCGCCGGCGAACACCGACAACCGGCGCAGCAGCGCGCTCTCCTCCTGCGGCAAGAATTCATAGCTCCAGTCGAGCGCCGCCGCCAGCGTCGCGTGGCGCCGCTCGGCGCCGCGCCGGCCGCGCTTGAGCAGGCGGAAGCGGTCGTCCAGCCGCGCCGCCAGTTCGCGCGCGCCGAAGGCGTCGATGCGCATCGCCGCCAGCTCGATCGCCAGCGCGATGCCCTCCAGCCGGCGGCAGATCTCGGCCACGGCCGGCGCGTCGGCGTCGGACAGCTGGTAGCCGTCCAGGCACTCGGCCGCGCGCTCGACGAACAGCTGGACCGCCGGGAACGACAGCGCCAGCGCCGCCGTCATGTCGACGTCGGCCGGCGGATATTCCAGCGGCGCCAGCCGGTGCACCGACTCGCCGCCGGCGCGCAACGGCTCGCGGCTGGTGGCCAGCACCAGCACGCCCGGCGCGCCGCCGAGGATGCGCGCCGCCAGCACCGCCGCCGTGTCGATCACATGTTCGCAACTGTCGAGCACCAGCAGCAGGCGCCGCCCGCGCAGCGCGGCGATCAGCGCGGCCGCGCCGTCGTCGGAATGCAGGGTCAGGCCGAGCGCGGCCGCCAGCGCGCCGGCCACGAAGCGCGGCTCGGACAGGGGACTGAGATCGATGAAACACACCTCCATGCCGGTGCGGGCGTGGAAGGCCTCGGCGATCGCCAGCGCCAGCGTGGTCTTGCCGATGCCGCCGGGGCCTACGATGCTGACCAGGCGCTGCCGCTCCAGCGCCTGCGACAACGCCGCCACCGGCGCGGCGCGGCCCAGCATGCGCGTCGCCGGCGCCGGCAGGTTGTGCCGCGCGGCCGGCCGATCGGCCGTCTGGAGCGCATCGCCGTGGCGGCTGCTCACCGGCGCCACGAAGCGATAGCCGCGCCCGCTCACGGTGGCGATATGGCAGGCGCCGTGGTTGCCCGACTCCAGCGCCCGCCGCAGCGCCGCCACATGCACCTTGAGATTGCTGTCGTCGACCACGCTGTTGGGCCACACCTGGGCGATCAATTCCCGCTTGCCCACCAGCTCGCCGGCGTGTTCGACCAGCACCTTCAGGATGTCGAGCGCGCGCCCGCCCAGCCGCAGCGGCGTGTCCTGGTGCAGCAGTTGCTGCCGCGCCGGAATGAAACGGAAAGCGCCGAAGGAAAACTCCCGTTCCCCCTGCGCCATCCCCTGATCGCTTCTGGTCTGCATCGATATCCTGACTTTATCCACGGGGCGGTTGCGCGTTGCCCAAGCCGACATCATACCGCGACCGCGCGCGCCGTCCCCGCCGGCCGCACGCCGCCGCCGGACGATGTAATTCCACAGTCATAATCATCGTATACACTGGGCAATCGGCTGCGCTCTATCCTCGTAAAAATGACTCTGCATCTCCATGGTTAGCATCATCGGCAAGCGCTGGCTGTCATGGCTGTGGCCGATACTGGCGTTGCTGTCGATCGCGGCATGCTGGGCGCTGACGCTGGCGCAGATCCGGGGCGAGCGCGACAACGCAGACAAGGCGGCGCGCAAGGACGTCGGCCTGTACGCCCGCGCCTACGAACAATACCTGACGCGCTCGGTCGCGCAGATGGACCAGATCGCCATGCAACTGGCGCAGAGCTGGGAACAATCCGGCGCCACGCTGGACCTGCACCAGTTGTACCGCGCCGGCATGTTCACCGACGCCGCCTTCATCTCGGTCGGCATCGCCGACCGCGACGGCAATATCCGCAGCTCGTCGCGCCGGCCGGGCGGCCATCCGAATGTGCGCGGCACGGAAGCGTTCCAGTTCCACCGCAACAACAACTCCACCGCGCTGCGCATCGGCGTGCCGCTCAAGCAATATCAGCCGATCCAGACCGCCATCGAATTCACGCGCCGGCTGGAGGGCGCCGACGACGGTTTCGCGGGCGTGCTGATCCTGACCATCGACGCCCGCTACTTCACCGCCTTCTACAACGAGCGCGCGCTGGGGCGCGGCGGCATGGTGGCGCTGCTGGGCGAAAGCAACAACCTGCGGCTGGAGCGGCACGGCGACGGCGAGCCCGGCGCGGAGGAGGCGTCGCTGCTGCTCGGCCAGCCCGACTTCGGCGCGGCCGAAGGCGTGCGCTGGATGGACGGCGGCACCTTCAGCGACCACCAGCCCCGGCTGGTGGGCTGGCATAAATCGCCGGTGTATCCGCTGCTGGCCGTGGTCGGCATGTCGCAGACCGAATTGATGCAGGCCTCGGACGCCGCCCGGCGCGAGAGCCTGCGCAACTGCGCCATCGGCTCGGCCGCGCTGCTGGCGCTGGGCCTGTGGGCGAATCTGCTGACCCGCCGCGCGCTCAAGCGGCGCCACGACGAGGACGAGGTCCGGCGCGCCTACCGCACCGCGACCGAAAACGCCAATGACGGCTTTTACATGGCGTCGGCGATCCGCGGCGACGCCGGCCAGATCGTCGATTTCGAAATCATCGACTGCAATGAGCGCGGCGCCCTGTTCTACGGCCTGAGCCGCGCCCAGCTGGTGGGCCGGCGCGTGCTGTCGCTGCCGGCCGGCGTGTTCGGCGAATTCCTGCTGTCGATCTATGTGACGGCGATGGACAACGGCATCTATGAGGACGACCGCGAGCTGCCGGCGGTCGGCGACGCCAAGCCGCGCTGGGGCCGGCGCCGCCTGGTGCGGGTCGGCAACGGCCTGGCGATCACGCTGCAGGACGTCAGCGAGAGCAAGCACCACGAGCGCGAGCTGAGGCGGCTGGCCAACGAGGACGCGCTGACCGGCCTGCCGAACCGCTACTGGCTCAACCACTACCTGCCGACCGCGCTGGGCGCCGCGCGCCAGGCCGGCAACTCGCTGGCGCTGCTGTTCATCGACCTCGACGAGTTCAAGCAGGTGAACGACACCCAGGGCCACGCCACCGGCGACCTGCTGCTGCGCAAAGCCGCCGAGCGGCTGAAGTCGCTGATGCGCCAGGGCGACCACGTGGTGCGCTTCGGCGGCGACGAGTTCGTCGTGCTGCTCAGCCCGGCCGTCAACGACGCCCAGATCGTCGCCGTCGCCGAGCGCATCCTGACCGCGATCGCCGCGCCGTTCGTGCTCGGCAGCGAAAGCCAAAGCGTCGGCGCGTCGATCGGCATCAGCGTGTTCCCGCGCGACGGCGACGATCCGGAAAGCCTGATCAAGCACGGCGACATCGCCATGTACTCGGGCAAGATGGATGGCAAGGGACAATTCCGCTTCTTCGATCCGGTGCTGTTCAGCCGCCTGAAATCCAAGGCCAAGCTGAAACACAATCTGCACCTGGCGATCGAGCGCGGCCAGTTGCAGCTGCACTACCAGCCGCGGGTCGACACCCGCACCGGCGAGCTGTGCAGCATGGAGGCGCTGCTGCGCTGGCGCCATCCGGAGCTGGGCATGATTCCGCCGCTGGACTTCATCCCGCTGGCCGAGGCGAGCGGCCTGATCGGGCAAATCGGCGACATCGTCATGGAACAGGCCTGCGCCCAGTTGGCGGCGTGGCGCGTGCAGGGACTGCGGCTGGTGCCGGTGTCGATCAACGTCTCGCCGAAACAGTTTGCGCTGGGCTCGATCCACCGCCAGCTGGCGCGGCACCTGGAGCGGCACCAGCTCGACGCCGGGCTGCTGGAGGTGGAGATCACCGAGTCCGCCATGATGGGCGAGCACGCCGACATCATGGCCGAACTGTCGGCCATCCGCGCGCTGGGGATCAAGCTGCATGTGGACGACTTCGGCACCGGCTACTCGTCGCTGTCGCAATTGCAGAAACTTAAAATGGATGTGCTCAAGGTCGACAAGGCGTTCACCATGGAGCTGGGCAAGTCGAGCGAGGGCAGGATATTCTTCCAGGCCATCGTCTCGATGGCGCACGCGCTCGGCATGGAC